>Ga0206856_10033_pt1 | contig 44893 bp, 50 predicted proteins | sample Alteio_BWOrgCont_48_FD_152630 | JGI IMG/M metagenome (GOLD analysis project Ga0206856, IMG submission 152630) | Enriched cells from forest soil in Barre Woods Harvard Forest LTER site, Petersham, Massachusetts, United States -... | ecosystem: Environmental > Terrestrial > Soil > Temperate forest >...
TTCCGTGTCAAAATGACCATCGAGGGACGGCTCACGAAGCGGCTTCGGAGAACGATCGCGTTGCTTATCTTTCGAGATATTTCGCCCGTTTTGCGTCGGATTTTCGATACCTGGATCGTTCACGAAGAGTCGACCCTCCAGGAAAAAGTGCGGGACGAGAGTCGCGAGGTGAGTCTTTTTCAATCCGCACAACTGGACGACGATCGCGGCCGTGTCGGGTTCAGAATTCGAACTCGCCGTCTCGAAATCGGCTTCACCCAGAAGGATCTCGCGCGCGCCGTCGGTCTGAGCGTCGGCCAACTCAGCCGTATTGAAAAGGGCCGCGTCGATCCACGCCCTTGTACGGCTCTGAAAATTGAGCGTTTTTTCGATGAGATCGAAAAGCATCTGGATCGTGCCGAAACGCCACTTTATTACCAAATGCTGAAGGAGCGCGCCGGCAAACCTCAAAGCGCAAGTCAGGCGCAAGTTTGGCAAAGGGGGCGGCGCAAACGAAAAACCCGCGGCGCAGAGGCACTTATTTCCCAATTGGCGATGGGCTCGGCGACGGCGACGCCGGTAAACTCGACGGCGTCGGGCTAACCAGTACGACTGGTTCAGCCGGCCCGTAAACCCGAGAATCCATCCAAAAATAGGAGAGGGGCTTCGGCTCGCCAAATCCCACCAATCGATGCGAGTACCAATAATAATTGCGCACAATCGCCGACACATACTCACGTGTCTCCTTAAACGGGATGCTCTCTATGAACTCGAGCATCCCTGCCTTTTTGGGTAAATCCCGAACCCAACGATCCACCGCCCCCGGACCCGCGTTGTAACCTGCCACGGCTAGAGCAATGTTACCGCTTGAGCGAACCAGGAGTTTCTTCAAATACTTCGCACCGACACGAATATTGGTCTCCGGATTGACGAGCTCCGAACGAATCACATCAGAAGACGTATCGGACGCCGTCGCCGGCATGAGCTGCATGAGACCCAAAGCACCCGACCCCGAAGTCGCTTCGTGATCAAACGCGGACTCCTGTTTGATCAAACTGACGAGGAGGAGGGGATCAACATCATATTCTTTCGCGTACTTTTGAATCAAATCCAGATACACCGAGGGGAAAATCATTTTTAGTGAAGCCGATGAGACCGCTCCCGGATACCCTCGCTGAATCAGTTCACCCAAAAAACCAAACGCCGTATGAAAGTTCCCCACCCGAGCATTAACTGATGCTAGGTGCGCCAAAAAAGGGCTCGAAAGCGAGTCGCGCGCTTTAAAGTCCCGCAGATCAAATGCAGCGAGCGCATCTGCCCCCTCCGCAAGTAAAGTGTGTGCGCGCTTCAGACGAAAAACTTCGTGCGGTTGAAGCCCCGGATCCGTTTCGTCCGTTAACATCGGAATATCTGCAACCGTGTTTTGAAGTTCTAGCCCCGTGGCGCTCGCTGCAAGATATCCATAATAAGTCATCGGGGATTCGGTGACGATCTCTTTGAAAATTTTCTCCGCCTCTCTCGACTGCTTATCTTTATCAAAAGACTGCGCAAGCCAATATTTAGCGCGAAATCGAAAAGAAGAACGCGGGAACTCGTCGGCGAACTTCGCGAAGGCCTTGATCGCGTCCCCGTACTTTTCCGCTAAATAGAGCCCCATCGCCGCATCAAACGCTGCGCTATCCAAGTCCGGCGCTCGATAAGTGATTGGACTGCGAGTTGAAGCGAAACTCTCTCGCTCCTCCGCTTCAAAGTGGGGTGCACCCTCCTCGAGAGCTCGCTCTTCGACAGAATGCCGAGGAAAATAATTCAAAAGCTTATTCATCCAAGCAGAGCAAAGGGGGGCCTTAGTTTTCGCGCAAAGCTCAGCGTAACTTTTTAAACTCAAGGGCCGCACAAACCCCAAGGTGCTAAAGACAAAGAGTCGTTCAAACGCGCGCTCGTATAAACTACGTGCCTGCTCCGTTTTTTTTTGTGAAACGACCGCGTCCGCCGCCAAAAGCTCGGCGATCGCTTGGTCGCGCATCGCTTCTTTGAATAAAGGAGAATACGGATTGCCCGTTTCAATTTTGATATTCAGAGCAATCGCCGCGTCCGCATGCCGACTCGCCTCGCTCCAGGCCTTGGCCTGAAGGGCTTTGCGCGCGAGAACTGTTTCCGCCTGAGCCGCCAGCCACTGGGCCTCATCCGAAAACTCACTGTTTTGCTGAGCTAAAGCGAGAGAACGAGCTGTCTCAAATTTTCCGGCGACGTATGCCGTGTACGCTTTTTTAAGTGCATGGGCCGACTTAGAGAGCACGGCGGCACCGGCCCCTCGCCCTGCGCCGACCCAACAAAAGACGACCCAGAAAACCACGGTGAAAAAAACAGCGGCTTTTTTGTTCATTTACACACGATTTTTATCCAATGCCGTTTGACAAAGCCCAAGGGGCTTCCAACCGCAAGGTTCGCAAATTCTTTCAAAAACTTCGTCCGTTATTTTCTCAGCGATTCTGGCCTTCACTTCACCCCACGTTAAAACGTCCCCTGCTTTAAGGCCGAGCGCTGCCGCGTGTGCGTCATCGAGCTTGTCGATTTTACCCTGCGATTCGCAAAGAGTTCCGCGGCGATTCGGACAGGGCTCGCAGATCGAGTCCGTTTGTGAAACCACGCGAAGCCGTACTTGATCCCCATTCGGATGCTCTCGAAGATCGCGAACGATTTTTTCGTAACCCGCGACAAAGTCCTTCGAGTAGCCTTTGCCCTCGAACCCCAAGGAACACATAAAATGATGGGGTCTAAAATCGTACATCTCCGTTTAAGGGGATTTTTGAATTTCGCGAAGCGCGCTGATTGCCGCGGCCGTTTGGCCCTTCTCAATCCCCGCAATCGCCGTCGTGATCGCATCATCGATCCGCGTCTGACGGGCTTTGAGCTTCGCCGTCATTTTATTATAATCTTCTGCCAGATCTTTGAAGTGATCCTTCTCTCGAAACCTCAGCTCCTGTGAAAAATCCCCATTCGCCGTACGCTCAAAAAACAGCCGCAACTTATAAAGCGGTCCCGCGATTCGATGAGACATAAAAAAGCTGATCAAAAGGGTGATGGCAAGCATCAAGACTTCAAACCAAACCAAGAGCAGCATGGCCTCACGCCGAGTCCGAAGCAAAAAACTCAACTCCGGTCCCATTGGATCATGTTCGGCATATCGAATAAACGCATCCATCAAGGCCGACAAAAGGACCGGATAAACAAAACTCAGAGAGATCACGCCGGTACAGACATAAATAGCAAACCGAAGTTGAAACGGCTTATTAATGATAAGGTTCTGTAGGATTTTACGCTGATGTTTTGGCTGAGGCATGCTGAAATCTTACTCCGACCTGAGCTCAGTGGGAACTAGTTTTTGCCTGGGATTTTGAGCCGCTCCACGGGTTTTCCTTGAAGCAGATGAGATTGGACGATTTCACCGACATCTTGGGCATTCACGGGCCCATACCAGGTATTATCAGGATAAACGACCACGGAGGGGCCATATTCACAAGTGTCAAGGCACCCGGCCTTCTGAGCTCGCACTGTAGCGGCAAGACCCGCTTTGGCGACTTCCATTTTAAACTGCTGAACGAGGTCTTCCGCGCCTTTCGCCTTGCAACATCCACGCGGATGTCCGTCAGGACGCTCATTCGTACAGACGAAAACATGGAAGTTCAGTTTTTTGACAGTGGTCAATCTACAATCCCCACAATCACGATTTGAGCGGGGAGGATCCCTTTTGCATCCAGATCGAGCGCTTGGCGAGCGCCCGTGCCTTCCTGAAGAACGAGGACGATATCGCCCGGTCCAGCTTGCACGCTATCGAGTGCAATCAAAGGGGTCGCGTCCGGCGCAAAACCAGGGAGTGGCTCAATTACAAGAAGGGGCCGAGCAGGGAGGGTCTCGAGCTTTTCGGTCGAAACGACTCGAGAGATCACTTTAGCTAACAGCATCGATAATCCCCGTGACAGCCGCATCGACTGGAAAATTATTGGCGAGCGTCGCATTTGGGAGCGCAAGCGACGCTTCACGTTTACCGACCCACATGACAAAATCTCCGGTGCGCGCACCGACCGCGTCGACGGCCACGAATGAATCGCCCACGAGCTTTTGGTTTTCATCGCAAGCTTGAAGAACCTTGAGCGTGATGCCTTGCAGTTCCTTTACTTTTTGAGTGGCAACGACGGTGCCCTGAACGATCGCAAACTGCATGTTCTACTCCTAAAAATAAACCAGCGCTTCGTCCTGAGGACGAGGGATAATATCCGCGCGCGCGTAACTCTCGACTTCTTTTAAGCACGCGCGTGCCGCATCGGTAGCCGCTTCGACTTCGTCTTGACGACCCGTGATCACGAAATAAGCCTTACCGCCGATGCCCTGACCCAGTCGCATCCGGCAGAGTGAGACTCGCGCGGACTTCAGCGCACGGTCTGCGGCGAGAATTGCACCGGCCAGGGTGCTCGACTCGATGATCGCCACGGACTCTCCTGCGGGTGAACGCGAAGAGTCTTGCGTCCAAATCGAATCTAAAAACGGAGCGAGCTCCGGGTGAACACCGGGGATTAAAATCTGCTTGAGAATCGTTCCATCGGATTGCTCAAGAGCGGCTCGATGAGATTCATCGACCGAAGCCACATCGCCGACATATAAAACGACGTGTTTTCCAGATGAAACGGGCTGTGATGCGATAATCCGCACAGGCGCTTTTTTGAGTACTACGTCGGTGAGATAAAACCCCCGGGAGATACTTGATAACTCGAGAAACCCAAGAGCCGGAACCGTGTGCGAATCATATGCGGAGGTGTGTGCCATTTTCACACGATCCTGAAATGATCTTTAAGGGTACAGCGACGGATTCGCGAAAAAGTGCGGCAAGTCGTAAGCCCTTCACCGGTTGGTGAGGCGATGGTGAAAGACGTAAACCCTTCGCCACCGAAGCCCAGCCCCGCGTAGCTCGGAGCATTCTTCACAAAGATCGAGGTGTTGATCTCTTTGGCCATGCGATGAAGGTTGTCGATGTTTTTCGAATACATCACCGCCGTGTGACCGTTGCCGTGCTCCACGCGTTTTGCCATCTCGATCGCTTCATCGACGTTCGGCACACGAACCAGCGGGATCACCGGCATCAAGAGTTCGACTTGAACAAAAGGATGATTCTCTTCGGTTTCACAAAATACGATGCGAACATCGGAGCCAACGTGAATGCCTATGGCATTCAAAATATAAGAAGCGTTTTTACCGACAAAATTCTTGGCAGGGTATTTGCCGCCGCTCTCCCAATCAATAATCACTTTTTCGAGTTGGCGTACTTGAGGAGCACTGAGCAGGTAGCCGCCGTACTGCTGGAGCTTGCGTTTGAGTTCATCGGCGATTGAGGCGACAGCGATGATTTCTTTTTCGGCGATGCACACAATATTGTTATCGAGGGATGCGCCCTTGACGATCCCGTCGGCCGCTTGGTCCAAGTCTGCCGTCTCATCGACAACGACGGGAGGATTGCCGGGCCCTGCGCCGATCACTTTTTTGCCAGAAGCCATCGCAGCTTTCACCACTGCGGGCCCCCCCGTGACGACAAGGAGTCGAACACCGGGATGTTTCATGAGGGCTTGCGCGGTATCGATCGTCGGACTCTCGACCATGGCCACGCATCCATGAGGGCCACCACCGGCGGCGATCACCTGATCGATGAGCTCCATCGCGCGCATGGAAACTTTTTTAGCCGAAGGATGCGGGTTGAAAACGACCGTGTTTCCAGCAGATAACATCGAAATGCTATTATTGATCACCGTCTCGCTCGGATTGGTGGTCGGAGTGATGGAACCAATCACGCCGTAAGGCGCGTATTCGATGAGCGCGAGTCCGTCGTCACCGGTAAAAGCGGTTGCATCCAGATATTCGGGGCCCGGCGTTTTGTTGATGACGAGCGCATTTTTCGAAAGCTTATCTTCGTAACGACCCAACCCTGTTTCTTCAACGGCCATGCGAGAGAGCTCTTCAACATGACGACGTAAAACCACGCGAAGTTCCGCGATGATCTCTTTGCGGCGGTCCATCGGGAGGGCGACCCATTTCACCTGTGCGGCCTTTGCCGCTGCGACCGCAAGATCGAGAGTCGCGAAAGCGACGTGAGATTGCGTGCGAGTCTCTGCGTGCAAAACTTGCGAACGAACCACTCCCGCCGCCGAACTTGGGCGACTCAAAGCAGAACCCGCAAGTCGCGCTGCGACGGCATCGACGAGGTTCGCAATTTGCTCTTGGGAGAGGTTCATTCGACTTTACTTCCTACTATTTACGAAACGTGGACTCTCCACCGGCTTCGATTTCATCGACGATCGCCATGATGACGGTGTCGACGGGACGATTTTGAGTCGCATCCGTTTGGCGCGCGCTTGAGCCCGCGCAGTATAGGACGATCTCGCCCAAACCTGCGCCGACGGAGTCGACTGCAACCACTTGTCCGCCTTTGGCGCTCCCGGTGAGATCCGTCTGTTGCACGATGAGGAGTTTGCATCCTTCGAGCTTCGGATCTTTGCGAGAGGCCACGACTGTGCCGATGACCTTACCGACGTTCATAAATAACCTTTGTGAAATTAGTTATTGGTCAATTATTCAATTGGGGACGGCTTTCGGTACGAGCACCATTGCTCAAACCTGCGCCCAACAAATTCGACGTGCGGCCGAGCGGAAGAACCGCGTCCACATTGGCGTGTGGGCGTGGGATCACGTGCACGCTGACCAATTGGCCGACTTTTTCAGCAGCGCGAGAGCCGGCTTCAACAGCGGCTTTCACAGCAGCGACGTCGCCGCGAACGATTGCGGTGACATAGCCACCACCGATGCGCTCATATCCAACGAGGTCCACGCGAGCCGCTTTGACCATTGCATCGCTTGCTTCAACCATACCGACAAAACCTTTTGTTTCGATCAATCCGAGTGCGTCTGACATTTGATTTCCCCTTTGTTAGAAATTTCCTGACCGGAAATTATTTTGAACTCTCAATACCCGTTAAGCCATTTACGGCGCTCATCGCAGCTTTTGCCGCTTCATCCACATCTGCTTCGTTGCCCACAATCGTGAGGCGTCCGAAAGCTCCAAACGCGCGAACATCGACGAGCGTGATATTTGCGGCTTTTTCGGCCTCGTTTGCAGCATAAACGATGTAACCCGCAGGCTCCGTCTCAAGAATGAACATGCTCATGCCAGGGAGGATCATCGATCCCTTGCGGCCGGCGCGATTGATGTTCACAGCATGATCCGGTTCGATGCCACGAATGGTTTCGTTCCAAGCGATGCGACACTTCTGGCGATTGCCTTCAGTTTGCTCGATTACACGAAGAACGGCTTCGCCGGCTTGGCGGACTTCGCCCTGATCTTCGTGATGAACTTCGAGAGTGCCAAAAGAGCGCTCAACCACTTGCGCGCCCAAGCGAACCTTCGTTGCTTTCAATGCAGCGTCGGTGAGGCGATGAATCGCCATGCCCGGTGCGGTTTCAATCCAAAGCGAAGCGTCGCCCGGGATTGGCAAGAATCCTTGCGAAGTGGTTCCGAGGAACGAAGCCAGTTGTGGCTGGAGCGAGTCGATGAAAACGTAAGTTCGTAATTTAATCATGCAAGCTAGGCCCCCCGCCTAGAAAGTTGAGTAGCGCCTTCCGTATCGCGCCCGGCGCGCGGAGTCAAGTGCCGCCTGGAACCGGGGCTGCGGGACTGGGCGCGGGTGGGCCGGGGCCAAGAGCGTAGTTTCACTGCCGAAACTTAGAAATTCAGACCACGCCCCAGTAGACAAAGGGGGTCGTTTCGATTAATGATGGAGATTCACTGACTACTAGTTGGTCGAGTACTGTTCAGGAGTAGCTCAGTGGTAGAGCAGCCGGCTGTTAACCGGCTGGTCGTAGGTTCGACCCCTACCTCCTGAGCCATTATAAGCCGTCTCATCGCAAGGTGAGGCGGCTTTTTTATGGAATTCATTCATTAAAGCTTCCCATGAGTTATCAAGATCGGATTCGTTTGAGGTACACAAACCGTCACGAAAAATCACGGTTGTGGACTGGATTTGGACTGACTTTGGTCTGAGCTATGATTGACGATTTAGACGATAGAAACGACTGAACCAAAAAGAAGACTTGAAGACTTACGGGGCGACGCTACGTTTTTGCACCAATTGCGAAAACTCATGAACAAGCTTTTCTCTTCGCTTAAAACCGAATGACTTGTGCACTCCTCGTTCAAACGTAGAAAGTGCCGCCTGGGCGATACCACTGCACTCTGCTAGCTGGGCCTGAGTTAATCCTAAAATCTCACGACAATCACGAACCCAGAAACAGAATTCATTCGACATTATGTCGGGAGGGGTAAGAGGGATCATCCTTAACAGCTCCTCGCAGACCTCCTTCGGGGCCCCGCGCAAGAACTTTTCGAATATATCTTTTTTAATAATAATTGTTGGCGCAATCACCGCGGAGCTAGCCCCTAAATATCTGTTAAATAACGATAAAATCAGATCGCCTTCCGCCATACAGCTCACTTATCGGATTAAATTATTACTATTTTAGGTATATTATAACGCCACCCCGATAGACTAACGCAAAGCGCTGTGATAACTTACATCTTGTGGCTGACGTACCGATACGTTACTTCAACCAGCAATTATGGAAATTGCGGATCGGAACCAAATGGGAAACAAACCAAAGGAACTTTTCGTCCAAATTTTTTTTGAAGGATTCGTTCGGAAAATAGCTGGAGCTCAACATCAGGGCGACGGCGACCACCTCGAAAAACGCCACACGAGCTCCACAGAAAGCGTGGGCGAAATAATCGTACATGCCAATCGACCGAAAAAAACGAACTCCGATCACTGGACAATTGTTTCTCACGCTTCTGCCTCTCGCTAAAGGCATGAACGTTGTTTGAGCTAAATTTCGCCACTCTCCTGCTCGCAACTACATATGCCCTGCCCGGGTTTCTCTTCATCTCATTAATACTCAGATATTGCTTCCCCACCGGCGGAATTGGCGCCAGGCGCTCCATCATACTTCTTGCGGCGCTAATTTGCTCTACTGGGCTGATTGCCCTACTGCAATGGGGTCCAGTAAATCTCGTCGCACAATGGATAGCGCAAAAAAGCTGGATTCAGATTTTCTTTAGTAAAGATTACAGAGACTTTCTACAAGGGAAGGTGTCATTCACTAAAATTCTAGATGCATTCTCAGACCTGGGCACAAAAGAAAACTCAAACCACCTAACAACCGCGTCGTCATTTACCGCAAACCTTTCACTCATTTTGATAGCTATTGTCACGCCGATTGGCGCTCTAGCGGGCATTGCTGCAATTCTCTCGATTAAACTGGTGCAGGCTCTAACGAGAATACATTGGAACACTTGGGTTGGGAATATTTATACAGTTTTTAATCTAGTATTATTTTTGACTTCAAACTTTATCCATTTTGTGACCAGGGTTCTCGCTTTGCTTTTCGGTGTAGAAAAAATTCGCCGCTTTCGCAAATGGGCAGACTACCCCATTAAGATTCTAAAAAACATATTGTATTCAGTCGCAATTATCCCGGTATTGTTTCTATTTTTAGTTCTTTTGGCGTTTACTCTTGTGAATATTATTTTAGAAATAGTTTTGTGGCTGTTTGATAAAATTTTCTTCCTGTTCCGCCACCCTTGGGAGGCGGTGTTTTATCGATTTGGACTTCGCGAAAACCACGTCATTGTCGAAATTCGCGTAGGGGAAACGATACTCTATAAAGGGGTGTATGTTGGCTTTGAACCACTTAACGAAGTCGAAGTGGATTCGATAACAATTACGAATGTTCTTCAGTACACCAAAAAGAGCCCCGCCGGAACATTTGAGCTAAATAACCGTAACGCCTACATCTTCGAACATGCGGGGGGCCGGCTGACAATTTCAAAGGCGGAAATTTCCGACTTTCACGTTTGGCACTTCAAAATATCGGAATTTGACTTGGGGGCTAGCATCACAAATGAAGCCAGTATGTGGAACAAGGTCTGGTACCTTAGACTCGTTTTAGCCAAAAATCGCGCCTTTTTTGACTCGAATAGTTTACGGTTTAAATTGGACGTTGAGGTTATGTTCCTCTTTTCCCGCGAACTTTTAACTTTATTGCTTGAATACTATTCACACTGGATCTACAGGCCTAAGTTTCGAAAAGAGTTCTATCGCTACATGAAGGGCCTGCGTCGAGACCTTTCTTGGTTCCGACAAAATAAAAATACGTTAGCACCCCCTACCGTGGCAAAACTCCAGCAAGAGAAGGAGGAGTTACTCCACCTGGTAAGCTCCACACGCAAAAAGTACTTCCCCCCTTCCCGCAACCGAGTTTTGGCAAGATAAGATTCCGACTGAAACGAAGGCCCCGTTAGTCGATCTAGCGGGGCCCCCTCTATTTTAAGTTATAGATTTTGTCGATATGACCTCGTTCAAAATACAGACTTTTACTTAACCCGCATGCTCTCAAACGCACGAACCTCCGAGAGTCGTTCAAAGATTCGAATTTGCAGTTTGGCAAGTCTATGATTTAGCGTGCCGTTAGAATTAATCGGAGATATCGTCAATATTTCTCGAATACGAGGCAGTACCAAATCAAGATGCCCCTCAAGTCTTTTGTCATGATCCGCTGAAAGACGAAGCAGCCAAACAAGCCGCGCAGAATCTCTCAATATTCCGTTATAAAAATACGTATACGAACATTTCGCCTCGTACACCTGTGCCAATTTCATGCCCTTTTTCGAGAGCAACGTTGCAAAATACACATTCCAAAACTTCTCTTTAAGAGTTGACAGTAATGGCGTTGGGCACGCAAGTTTCTCGAGTTCGTAATCGGAAAGTTTCCAAATTTCGAGTGGCACCTTTTGAATTGCCGTTCGTATTGCGACATTCCTGACGAGCTCAGACAGTGTCCTCACCTCGTTGGGTATCGCCATATTTCTAGTGGCTGCGTAAATCTCCATCTAAATGACAACCCTGTTTTTTCACTTTCTTTTCCGAGTTTTGCGCCATTCATCAACAACATGTTGAAGCGCCTGACTCACAAGACGATTGAGCTTGATGTCATGGGCTTTTGCCATCTTTTCGAGATCAGTAATTAAGTCTGAACTTAATCTAAAGGACTTAGGGCTGCCTTGTTTCTTTTCCGGAGCGGACGGCTTGAAGGTCATTTTTTGATTGTACCACACACTGTAACTCAAAATAGTATTACCTTTTAGAGTTACTATTTACTTGCCCTAAATTCAATATCGCGTCATAGTGCCGATTTAGGAATTACCAAGATTTATGTCCGCATATTCTTTTCCGAACGCTTGCTGTAAACGGTTCGGGAGCATTGCCATTCATTGTATTGACGCCTCATGCAGTCTCGATTCGCCCCTTGAAGCCATCGCCTCCCTTTGCGAAGAGGTCACGGATCTAGAACGAATCGACACGAATACACTCTCAGGGGTAGGAGCTGAACTACGCAAATATCTCGAAAATCGAAGAATTGTGGAAAGTGCCTTCTTTGACCGCAACCTCTACCCTTGGCAAAAAGATGACCCCGTTGCAATGTGTGAGCTGCGACGTATCCGTGCTGGGATTCGAGGAGCCTGAAGTATGAGCCCCAAAAGAGTCGCCCTATACGCCCGCACTAGTACAGCCGACAAACAAGACCCGTCCACGCAACTCAATGACCTTCGCAATTATGCCAAGGCGCGGGGTTTTGAGATTCACCGTGAGTATGTCGATCAAATGTCGGGTGCGACGACCAAACGCCCTTCGCTCGATGAGCTAATGAACGACGCAAGGAAGCGCCGATTTGACGTAGTGCTGGTCTGGCGCTTCGATCGCTTCGGTCGGACCACGAAACATTTAATCGAAGCCCTCGCCGAGTTTCGCACTCTCAAAATAGATTTTTGCAGTTTCTCAGAAAACATAGACACTTCGTCCGCCATCGGGGAGGTTATTTTCACGGTAATGTCCGCGTTCGCGGCTTTTGAGCGTAATATGATTTGCGAGCGGGTCCGTTCTGGAATCCGAAATGCCCGGGCCAAAGGCCGACGCCTCGGCAAGCCTCCGACAATTAATGCAGCGAAAGTTATCGAGCTTCGTGGGCAAGGTCTGTCGCTCGCCGAAATTGCCCGACAGGTGAACTCGACAAAAAGTGGGGTGTCCAAAATCCTCAAAAAACAGGTGCCGCAAGTATGCGGAATGATGAGAGCCGCTTCGAGCGAAACTGCCGTCCTCTAATCAAATGATTTGGAAACTGCTTTGTTTTGAAATCCGAGCAGGATACGACCAAACGAGCAATGGCTTAAAACTTGGTCAGGCGTTTGGCTGCATTTGAAGTCAATCCACATTGCATCCTAGGAGAAAGTAAGGTCGCACCTAGGCCTCCTTCGCGGCCCAGGTCGAAGGGTCGGCTGGTCCTTTGACCTGAAATTTAAAGATCCAAATCTCGTGCTCATCGATAGCGCCATACATTCTCGCTCGATAAACTTTTTGTCTCACTTCGTATCAAAATAGATTTTAGGGAGGGGGGCGGGGTCCGAACATAAATAGGTACGAGTACGTCTTGAACTACGAGATTTTAAAAAAATGGTCACTTAAACAGATCAGTAATGTCCACCCTGAAAACTCGGGCCAATTTGTCGAGCGTTGGAAGTGTGAGAATGTGTCGCCCCGACTCGAATCTTTGATATGGCCGCACCCCGAAACCATGGTCTTCCATGTCTTCTTGCGACCACCCCCGAGCGTGTCTTAGCTCACGAATATTTTTAGCTATTCGTCTCACCAATCTCCAGGTCCGCTCGTCAATTTCTTCTCGTTTTCTCACTGGTCAATTGTCTGGGGACGACCCAAGGAGGACAACGACCGCTAAAGGTCGTATTCGATTCCACCGATAGATCACTTAACAAAGAAAGGTGGCGATCTCAGTAATGCCGAAATTTCAATTAATCCTAATATCGATAGTTTTCTTAATTGTGGGAACTACCGTTTTCGCTACCGATGTCATCACAATGAAGAATGGTGACATTTTTCGCGGCGAAATAATTCACCAAGAAATGAATCAGTTTATTCAAGTTCGTCTCAGTGACGGAGTTGAAAAGCACTTGAAATGGGACGAAATACAAGGCATCAAAAAGGAATTGAACACCGCCCATGCTAGTGACGCAGAAGCGCGTGAGTTTCTCGACGAACCAAGCTCTCACCCGATTGTATGGTTTTTTTCCGTCGGCTCTACTCTAAACCCCTCAACCACAAACACAATTGTTGTCCAAGGAATTTCGACTATTGGTACTCCCACCTCCGGGGCTGGCGCATGGGGCTTTGGCGTTGAAGCCGAAAAACCATTGAGTAACCTATTTGCTATTTCATCACGTTTCGATTACGCCTCCTACGCCTATGTAAGTGGCATAGCGCCCGACTCACAATTTAGTCTGGTAATTATTCCAAAAATCTCACTTTCAAATACCTCTATTCATCCTTGGGTAGGTCTTGGAGGAGGGGCAATGCTAACATCGCTAGGACTTTCAAGCATGACTATTGGGTCAACAACTTTGGCTCTTTCTCCTAGTACCGCGTGGAGTCCGGTCATTGATCCATGCATTGGAATCGACTTTGATATTTCTTCCAAAATGCGTATCGGATTTGAGCTGAATTATTTTGGCACTTCCGGCGGATTCAATGGAACACAGACCACGGGATCTTTTTCCGGAACTTACATTGCGAATTTCACACGAACTTGGTGGGAGGCTTCTGTCCGATTGGGGTTTTAACTTGAACCGCATAATCACACGATTTTAAAAAGCAAAAATAAGATCTAAGAATCCCCTTTACTCAAATCAACTAACTACGGTATCTATTCTGCAGACGGCAACCATTCATGCCCCTTGATACAAGTAGCCCATCCTGGGCGAAGAGAACGGCGGGGGAAGTCGCGCATACGTCTCTAAAGATAGCACCCAAAATCTAATTCATTTTAGTCGCAACAGGCACATCGCCCTTGCGGGGTTATTCTGGACGGGACGGGCTTCGCATGAAACTTTACTTTTGCCACTCCCTCCGTCCTCGGAGGAGAGTCTCATGGCTTCTAACCACCACAGCTTTTTATCTGATGTTCGTGACATCGAAAATAACCGGTCCTATAAGTTTCTCCTGACGGAGAAGCGGCAATCAATTCAACGGCTGCTGAATCTCTACAGGGGCCAAATCATTGATTCCGTCGAAATGCATGCCGGACAATCGGTCTTCTGGCCGAATCTCCGATCGCGCCTTTTAAACTTACTCGGGGATAGGGGGCTTCAAAGCGCCGTTTTGAACGAACTTGAACGATCCTTCGCAGATTCACTTCCTCAAGAGCGCGACGCCGGAGGTGTCCAATGAGTTCTCGCGACTTAAATATTGATTTCTCCGCCGCGCAGACCTTCCTTGAAGTTTTCTCGGGAGCGAAAAACACCGAATTCTGTTTTCAAACATTTGACGACAGCGGCGCCGATAGGCCGGAGCTTATAAGACAATTTGTAGGAACATTTGAAAACCATTCGTCCATCTTAGCTCAACTCAACAAAGCGGGCGCTGGTATATTCTTCACTGTAAACCTGTGTGACGGCGGGGGACGAAAAAAATCCAACGTGCTCGGCGTTCGCGCTCTTTTTGTCGATAAAGACAATGGCGAATTTTCTAGCCCCCTTAAAATTGAACCGTCTGCGATAATTTCCGCGAAGCGGGGACCTCATGCATACTGGTTTCTCAAAGACGGTGAATCTTTGGACAGATTTACTCCAGCGCAAGAGACTTTGATCCACCACCTAAACTCGGACGCCTCAATCAAGGACCTGTCCCGAGTGATGCGCCTTCCGGGCTTTTTTCATATGAAAAACCCCGATGATCCGTTTCTTGTTTCGGTTAAATCGATTTCGGCACAACGCTATAGCATTGACCAGGTTATGGCTGCTTATCCACCAAAAACAAAGACGGAAGGCGCGACAGATCAAAACGAATCTTGGTCGAAGAAATATTCCGGTGATTTGCGAACATTAGATTTGGTAAACCTTTGTAAAGAGTCTGGTCTTTATCACCACGAAATCGCAGCGGGCAAGTACGCCATCCTATGCCCTTGGCGAAGGGATCATACAACCGGTGTCGATGGGGACTCGTCAACTGCCATTTTCAGTTCACTTAACAAGTCATTTCCCGGTTTTCACTGTATGCACGCGCATTGTGCAGATAAAAAGTTTCAACATTTATTGGATCATTTCGGAAAGGAAGCCGTTGATCGCCACTGCCAGAAATCGTTTGAAGCAAGAAAACCCGGACGATATAAAAAGGAGTGGCCGGATCGTTTGCCTGACGCTGCTCTTTACGGACTTGCGGGCGAGATTGTTCGAGCCATAGATCCCCACACAGAAGCCGACCCCGCTGCAGTTCTTTTACAGTTTTTGGTCGCATTTGGAAGTGTAATTGGAAGAAAGGCCTTTTACCAAGTTGAAGCCACACGCCACTATCCAAATCTCTTCGCGGTAATTGTGGGTGACTCCTCGAAAGCCCGAAAAGGCACATCTTGGGGACATATCCTGAGAGTTTTTGGCACCGCCGATCCGGACTGGAAGTCAAATCGTGTAATGGGCGGTTTATCAAGTGGGGAAGGCCTAATTTGGGCCGTACGCGACGCCATCACTAAAGAAATGGAGAAGAAAGACAAAAAAACTGGCACCACTTCTACCGAAATGGAGCGCATAGATGTTGGAGTCACCGATAAAAGACTCCTGATTATAGAGTCTGAATTTTCAAACGTGTTGAAGCAATTTGAGCGCGACGGGAACAATCTCTCCAGTCTCCTTCGTACAGCCTGGGACGACGGCAATTTGAAGTCGCTGGTTAAAAACAGTACGAATCAGGCCACTGATGCTCACATTTCAATGATCGGGCATATCACGACCTCCGAGCTCAGACGTCTATTAACAGAAACGGAGTCGGCGAACGGTTTTGGAAACCGCCTCCTGTGGGCGTGTGCGAAACGCTCAAAACTGCTCCCTGAAGGTGGGCAAATTGAAACTGTAAACTTCGCACCTATCCTCAAAAAGTTAACTGCTGCAATTATTTCTGGCCAGACGCCCCTCCGAATTACGAAGAATGATGAGGCGACAGCTATGTGGGCTGAAGAGTACGCGCGCCTTTCCGCCGCGGCCCCCGGTCTTGTCGGTGCAGTGACTAGCCGGGCCGAGGCACAGGTCGTGAGGCTTTCGTGTCTCTATGCTCTCCTTGATGGCTCCTTTGTCATCACAGCAAACCACTTAAAAGCAGCCTTGGCTCTCTGGGGCTACCTACAGCAATCATGCGAAGTCATTTTTGAAGACGCAATCGGCGACCCCGTAGCCGACGAAATATTAAGAGCTCTACGCAATTCGCCTGCTGGTCTCACTCGAACACAAATTCGGGATTTGTTTAATCGCAACGTGAAGGCGGGAAAGGTTCAACCAGCTCTCGAATTGCTCAAACGATGCGGACTGGCTCGCCTTGAATTGGCAAACAGCGAACCCGGCGGAGGCCGCCCTCCTGAACGATGGTTCGCAATTCAAATATCAGAGACAGATGGAGGCAACCAATGAGACCGCCGCAAGATTTGTCGTCAATGTCGTTTATGTCGTCTCCTCGCTCCCAGCAGCAGGATTCGGACTTGCCGCATGGAGAGATGCGGGTTATCCCAGGCTCGTCTCATCAGGTCTTTGACAATCCAATAGAACCGCCCAAGGAGCCAAAGTCTCGTATGACGAGTCGTCAGCGCAGAGCGCTTTCGTCAGTGTCAGCTACGCCACTGGATCGACGAATCTGGCTAACGACACGGGCAGCGGCCGATTATCTCGGAACATCTCTTGGTGGTCTTAGAAATCGCGTTTACCGAGGTCAGCTCAAGCCATACAAGCCTTTTGGGTATCTCGGGCGGAGTTATTTCAAACGAACCGATCTTGATCGAATCATGGGGAGCACCTAACAGGAGCAAACTATGAGTATCAAAAATTATATTGAAGATGGTGTCACTTACTTTCAAGTGAGTGTCGCCGTCCGAAGTAAAAACAATCGTTCGATTAGGGTCCAAAAGCAAAAAGCAGGGATCACTACACTTCTTTTGGCAAAGAAGGCTGAAAAAGAACTCAAAGAGCAGGCTCTTCGCGAAACCATCGAAAAGGAGCACGCTGAGTTATCCTGGGGTGCTCTCGTTCGCGAATGGGAGCTCGCGCTGAGAAGTGGTGATGGCATCGACAAGGTGGTTGGAAAAACCACTGTCGAAGACTACACGCAGGTCCTCCACACTCACACATCCTTGTGGTGGAAACGCTCCGCAAACGAAATCACGAGAAGTGATGTCCGTGCTGCATACCAGGAAATAGCAAACCTGGGGTTATCCAAGAGTGTGGCCGACAAATTGCGAAGCGCGATCAACGGCCTATATGCGTGGGCGATTGATACTCGAAAGCTAAAGAGCGTAAGTCAAAGCCCTGCTTTCGGAATCAACACAGGTATAGGACGCGAGGAGGAAAAGCGCCCAGAGATTCTCACCCTCTCAGAAATCCGAAAACTGCTTGAGCTCGCCAAGGGGTATAACAGTCCGTGGTATCCGGTCTGGGCCATGGCTCTCTCCACGGGAATGAGAGCAGGTGAGTTGTGTGCCCTCCGGTGGGAAGACGTGGACCTCGAAAACAAACTGATCCACGTTCGGCGAAGCGCGAACAAACGGCTAGGTCAAGAAGGGCCAACAAAAGGGCGCTACTGGCGGGATGTTCCGATCAATGCCGATCTGGAGTCATTGCTTCTTGAGCTTCGATCCCTGCAGCGTGGATCCCACGTGCTCCCACGAATCCGGGAGCTGCTGTCGGGCGAACAAGCCACGGTCATTCGTGAGTTCTGCGAGTCGGTGGGGTTACCAAGTATTCGATTCCACACGCTTCGGGCTTGCTTCGCAACCCAGCTCTTAGGAGCAAGCGTTGCGGTCCCAACTGTGATGTTGATTGGTGGATGGAAGTCGCTGAAAACGATGCAGCGCTACATTCGACTTTCAGGTGTCGAGGTACAGGGTGCGACGGAGGGGTTGCGATTTATCCCGCCACGCGATGCAGTAAAAGTGGTCAACTTGTTCGGCCAAAGAGATTTGGACTGAGGGTGGGCTGACCGCTTGTCTAAGTAATTGTAAAGAAACAAAAACAACCGAATGAGCCATTTATATTAAGACCCCTTGAGTTTCGTAAGAGATTCAAGGGGTTTTGATTTTGTGGCGACTTGGTTTTGTTGCTTTGCTGCCCCAAAGACGGGGGCGACCCCAAACTAGATCAAAAGCAAAGACTGCTTTTTGTCCACTTCGAGCAGAGTTTGCTTTACGCGCTCATCTCGAACCTTGGTGTAGCGGGAAGTTGCCCGAAGATCGCGATGACCTGCAAACTTTTGAGTAAGCAAAAGGCCTTTGCACGTATCTGTGACGCCGATAAGCTGCGTGCAATGTAGCTTGAACTTGAGCAGGATGATCCTCGAGATGATCATCTTTAACCAAAATCTAAAGCGAACAGGTCGTTTGCGGTTGTTGCCATGTCGATCACGACAATAGCGGGAGATGTGGCACACCCTAGCAGAAAAAATGGGCAGATTAAGAAAATGTTTCGCATTACTTTTTCTTGGGGCGTAATGACTCACATCCTTCCTGACTATCACTGGTGTACTCCGCCTCCTTACCCCCACAATCTGCTTTATATATGAACAGCGTGGCTCTGTGTTCTTGAGTAAATTTGCATTTCTCAGGATGATCTGATGCTTTTAGAACATCCGTGTAGTAATCACGAAAGCCGTATGGAAGTTGTTGGCAATTGCCGGTTTCACTTACTTTCCAAACTTTTATAGAACCCACTAATTCAAGCAAGTTTTCCTCACTGTAGTCTAAAGGTTTCCCGTTACTGGCAGATATTTGGTAACAAGCTGTTCCGTCTCCCGCTTTGCAAGCATTTTGAAGTTTCTTTAACTCCTCAGCCTTTGCTTGCTTACTCTTTTCACGCCTCCTTCGGGCTTCATCCTGCTTATTTGCTATTGCTTGGGTCGATTCTAAAGCCTTTTCCTTTGCCTCATCTTTTTTAACCTTTTCAACGGCTGACTGTGCCTCTTGTTTTTTATGGCGATCCATCATCTGCTGAATTTTATCGTCACTAGAGCCTCCATTGTCATTTCCTTGAGTTGAGCTTGAAGCGGCTTTTGTTGTAGATTTTTTAAATTGCGCGTTTACGGCCTTCAATAGGTTCTTGTACATTTGCAGTCTCATCGTCTCTCGCTTCTCATCTGGAACGCTTTTAAGACTGCTGTCATAAGCATCTAGCATCTTCTGACGTTGAGCTTTAGGTATTGAAGTATTGGCGTTTAAGATCTGCTGTTTCACCTGATCGGGGGTCTCATCATTGCTGAATGATTTATGAGCAGGTAAAGAGAAGACCAGAAAAACAATTAGAACAATCAAGATCCGGTTAGTGTTTTTCATTGCACGCGCCCCTCGTCAATTTTGCTAATTTTTTAGTACTGTCGAACAACAGCATTACTTCCAACTTGCCCGCCCACATAAAGAACACCATTCAAAGCGGCGATGGCATTGGCGGTTCCTTGAAGAGCATCAATTGTGCTCCACGTACCTGTAGTAGATGACTTCATACGAACCACCCAGTTATTCGTTCCGCCAGACTGCCAAGCGTTACCTGCGACAAATACGCCTGTTGAGTCACTGGTGATCGCTTGAGCATAGGAATTGAAATAATCGCTAAAGCTGTCGTCAACAGTCCAGGTAGAGCCTCCGTCGTGGCTGACTCTCACAATCCATTGCTGGGTGGTGGATGAAACAATCTGACCCGCCACATAAATCGAGCCGTCCGAGGCTACTGTGACCGACTGAGCAATGGCACCCACAGAACCGCTCGGAAGATAATTATCCACCGTTGCCCATGATCCACTTGCATTGCTTCTGACAACCCAATGTTCCGTGGAACCTGAGTCTTTACCGTAGCCAACGGCATAAACAGTGCTACCAGAAGTCGCCACGCCGTAAGGGTACGCTGCATAACCAGAACTCAACTGATAGGAATCCGAAACTGTTCTGGTACTGCCCGTGTAATTAATGGTCGTCCAAACGGCTACGGAGCCGACGGGTGCGACGGCGTATGCTCCGGTAGAGGTGCCTGCACTTCCGGCGAATCCAGTGATTGACGACAGACCACTCAAAGTGTCGGCGGTACTGAAGCTAGGAGTGGACAGTAACGATGTTCGGACTTCAGCAACATTGGAATTGGTATTCGTTCCAAAGGCATAGATCGTACCACTGCCAGAGATGGCTATAGAGTCGGTCCAGTTAGAGCTGCTCGAAAAATCATCAACGGTGGCGAACGCTCCTCCACTAGATGAGAGGCGGGTGATTTGATGATAAACAGTGCCAGTGGCTATTCCAGTCACAGCCGTCACGACACTCGAACCCGATACCGCAATACCGAAGACGGACGCCGTACTAGTTCCGTAACTGAAAGTATCTACTGTTGACCAAGACCGTGCCACTGAAGATGCTGTGACCGATGGACTTGGTGATGGTGATGCAGTGCCGTTACTTACGGTGAGCGCTGCGGATCCGCAACCTATATCGTTCAGAGCAAGAAAAACCATTGTGAAAATGATTGGCAGACTCGCTTGGGCAACAAACTTAATTTTAGCGTTTCTATTATTCATTCTTCCACCTTTTTGGGTAGCCGTTCGACCACTCGGCGATACCGTCACGTCACCACTTTCGCCTAAGAAATAAGATCCGTCCTTAGCTTCGTTTCCTTTTTTAAACTTCGAACAGTCACTGACCCATTCAGGTGCTGGATTGGGAGAAGTGCGTATCTAGTTTTCATTTTAACTCCTTCTTTTGGGTTAACCACATCAGTGATACATGCTTCACTTATCGGAAGGTTCCATAATTAATGTAGACTATAGTCCGTAGACCCTCAGTCACTTTGGTTTGATGATAAGATTTGATGGACAAGAATCTTATCCACGCCTTCGGGAAGGCCCTGAAAGCATTGCGAAATGACCGCGGGCTTTCGCAGGAAGATCTGGCTTTTAAAGCCGATTTGGATAGAACTTATATTTCGATGCTTGAAAGAGGCATTCGGCAGCCCACGTTAACGACAATATTTCAACTCTCCAAAGTCCTTGGGGTTTCAGCGTCTGGTTTGCTAAAAAATATCGAACATACGCGACCCGTCTTTGGTGCAGCGGAGTCTCAAACTCATCGAAAATTTGCGCCGAAGCGGCGGTGATCAAACGTTAAGCAAAACAAGTGGAAAAAGTCCAGTTTCCCGCTCAATCTTGATTGAGCATGGATCCGATGATCCCACCGAGCGCCATTGCGGCACCGCCACCTTGCACGTTGGATTGCGCGGACGGCAGATAAGGCATGAGCGCGTGAGCGAGTTTCGGGAGCGCGAGAGATTGGATGTAAACCGTGCCGGGTCCTTTGAGGTGCGCGAACCAAAGCCCTTCGCCGGAGAATAAAACCGAACGCAGTCCGCGGACCATTTCAATATCATAGGTGACGGTGGATTCGAACGCAGCGAGGGCGCCCGTCTCAACACGAAGGGATTGTCCCGCTGTGAGCGCGAGCTTCAAGCAGGCGCCGCCAACGTGGATGAAAGACTTGCCCTCGCCCGTGAGGTTTTGGAGGATGAATCCTGTCCCACCAAAAAGTCCCGCCGCAAATCTTTGAGTCATCGCCGCGCTCAATTGAATACCAGGATCACAGCAGAGAAAAACATGGGGCTGGCAAAGCCAGCCGACTCCGGGAGTGACGTCAAGTTCTTGGATTTTGCCAGGCGACGGAGAGGCGAAGATCGCCTTGCCGGGGCTGGCGGCGCTCACTTCGTTCACGAAAAAACTCGCGCCGCCCAGTGCGCGTTTGATGCCACTCATGATCCCGCCGCCCGTGCTCGTGTCAAGTTGCAGGCCGTCCGTCAGAGCCAGCAAGTGTCCGGTCTCGGCGATGACTTTTTCACCGGCTCCCATGTCGCAGACAACGGCCTGTAGATCTGAACCCACGATTTGATATTTTGGCATAGTTCACAGGTTAATCGCATCTCGGTCGAGTTTCAAACCCTAAAAACCGCGCGCTCTCTCGCTCAAGCCAATGGCAATCCTCAGATCTTAATGCTATTCAAAAGCACAAGATGAAATACCTTCACACTATGATCCGCGTGACTGATCTCGAATGATCGATCCGATTTTACTGCGACGGTTTGGGTTTTCAGCTGATGAGCCGTGAAGACTATCCGGACGGGAAGTTTACGCTCGCTTTTTTACGTTCCGGCGACGATCTAGACGTCGGCCCAAACGCGACCCACGTTCCCATGATCGAGCTGACTCACAATTGGGAGACAGCAAGCTACACGCGCGGCGATGCCTACGGTCACGTCGCGTACGCGGTTGATTCGATCGCAGCCATACAAACTCGGTTGCGAAAGCACGGTTTTGATCTGAGCTGGGGCCCCGGTGAAACCCCGAGCGGAACTCGCAAGATGGCGTTCGTCGATGATCCAGACGGTTTCGAAATTGAACTACTCGAAGGAAAATAAACTTTTCGATGCCTCACCTGCGATCGTTCTTGCTACGAGATCCTGAGTTCATTCAAAAACTTCTCGCGCGCGTGATGCCCGGTCTTCAGCGCCTCTTTGGTTGTGACGTTCGCGGGATGGAAGCTCTCGGAGAAGGTCCGTATTTATTTGTCTCCAATCACAATATCGGCGCGCCGATCGAAACGTTCGCGCTGCTAAACGAATGGGAGCGTCTTTATCACGGCAAAAAACCGATCTACGCACTTGCTCATCGCATTGCTTTCGCCTCTCCTTTGTTTCGAAGCCAGTTCGAACGCCTCGGCGCCGTGCCCGCCACGCACGAGATGGCATGCGAAGTGTTCGCCTCCGGTGCATCTCTCATCGTGTTCCCTGGCGGAAACGCAGAGGCCGTCCGCCCCATCACTCAGCAAGACCGCTGCGAACTAGGGGGGCACAAGGGCTGGGCAAAGATCGCGCTCAATAACAGTGTGGCCATCGTCCCCGTCTCCATCGTCGGAAGCCATGCGGTGAATCCGATTTTTTTCCAAAGCCAGTGGCTAGCAAAGTTTTTGGTGATCCCGAAACTAATGGGGCTCCGGTGGTTTCCAGTGTCGCTCTCGCAGATCGTATACTCGTACATCGCTTTTTCGCTCAGTTCGTTCATGTGCCCTTTGTGGATGAGCGCGGGCCTGACGTGGATCGTTTTTTCGTCGACACCGCTCATGCCGATTCTCCCGTCCAAAATAAAAATTAAAATCGACACGCCTCTTCCGACTCTCACCCTCACGCAAGATCTCGCTGATGAAGCGCAGAAAGTCGATTTTCTATATCATCACACCGCAAACCTGATTCAATCCGGGATGGACGAACTAAAGACTGGCCAATGACTCTTTATTTTCTTGCCGGCAGATGAATTGCGCGTTTTACTCAAGCCAGTCAATTTCGGGAGCTGCGCTAGTGTCGAAAATACTGTTTTGCCTTTCAATGTTTTTTTTCGCGACTTCTGCTTTTGCGGACACGCTGGGTCCTCAACCCGCACCCTCACCCGGAATCGGCCCGTCCGTACTTGCCTCGCCCTTACCAACACTCGAAAACTCTCCTCTTGCAACCGCCGCCCCTCCGGGTGAGGTCGGCTTCTGGGGCAAAGAGTGGTACTTCGCCTGGGGATACAACTCCGACATGTGGGCTCCGACGGATATTCATGTCTCCCAGCCCGCTCTTGGGAATGACTTCACCATTCACAACGTGACGGCTTCAGACTACGCGCAATGGGACACGGGCGCTTTTATTTTTGATAAAGACCCGACGGTTCCACAGTTTAACTTACGTGTCGGGCATTTCATCAATGCGGCTCAAGACCTCGGAATTGAACTCAGCATCGATCACACAAAGTACAACACCACGCCTGATCAATCTGCCCTCGTTACCGGTACGGTGAACGGCCAGGCGATCAACTCTTATGAAACGCTGACGGACACATACTTTCGATACTACCTACACAATGGCGTGAACCATATTATGTTGAGCGTGATTAAGCGCGAATCCTTGGTCGGGGATTTGAACAAGACGTTTAATCTGTCTTATCTGCTTAAGGGCGGACTGGGGATCATCCTCCCTCACGCGGATAACTGCGTGATGGGCAACACCGTTGACGTCGGGCCTAAGACTTTTTCAAATTTTGTGGGTTACAACACAGGATGGTGGCAACTCAACGGCTGGACGGTCGGGATCGAAGCGGCGCTTCGATTCGTGATCATCGACCCACTTTTTATCGAATTCGCCGACAAATTCGCGTACGCGGGCCTCGGACACGTACCGGTGTATGACGGCACGGCCGATCACAGTCTTTGGATGAACGAGATGTTAGTCGATCTCGGCATCAGTCTTCATCCCAAATACTAAGAGCGCGGCCCAGCCTTTGCTAAATACTCGAGTGTTTGGCGGGATTTTCCATCTTGACGCCGGCAAAGATTTAAACCCCGATCTAAAATCATGCGCGTGAGTACGTCTCTCAGCTGCGGCGCTGCGCCCGTACTGGTTCTCGTCGACACTTCAATCACGGGGTCCATGCCCGAAACCTGCCAAACCTCGAGCTCTAAATCATGCGTGCCGTCCGTACTTTTAAAATCCCAATCCGACACATCAATCGGCCCCAGCGCCCGAACTCCCGCAAAAGAGGGGAGGGGAGAGAGGTTTTCGGACAAAAACGATCGCTGATCATTCGACAAAAGCGTTGAATCATCAAAATTTGAAACCATCTGATTCAATGTCTTGGTTTTTAATTTTGCATTCAAAGAGCAAGCGCCCACGTCCGATGAAACGCCGTAGTCATCTGTTTCACATTTAAAATCATCATCGCTAAACCAATGATCCGAAACGCGAGCACTATCGTACGGGCGAAGCTTCACGGTGATCTGGGCGTGAGAAGCGCCATCCTTCTGCCTTGCTCGAATCATCAGACCTTGGTTCAAAAGCGCCAACTCATCATTGTCGAAAAACCAGCCCGTTCGATGCTCATCGAACGTCGGCGTGAGCCCGAGTTTTTGAACCGTCTCGCTCACGCCGGAGCAAACTGAGATGTGGATCTCGACGGGGAGGCTCTTCAAGCTCGGTCCCGCGAAAGCGATGGAGGGGATCAGTAAAAAAACCCAACGTGCGACGGTAATTTTCATTTTTCTCCCGATAAAGGCTTCTGCGGTTCGCGAACCTAATGTATATCTACAATCGCTCCTCTAAAAACAAATTAGGATTGGGTTATGATGAAACAGCGCAAGAACACTCTTTTTTTAATGCGACCTCTCAATCACGTTCGCGTTGTTTTTTTCGCGTTACTGATCTGTCTCAGCCACGGCTGCTCTCATGCGGAGAAGAAGACGCAATCCCGCCCGTTGACTGATCCGCAAGATTGGCCGATGTGGGTCGAGATCGGACCCGACACCACACTCACAGCGCGAGCGATCGTTGAAGCAGACCGCTGCCCGACGATCAAGATTGATGCGCAGGAGATCTCCATGGACACTCGCGCACCAGCGGAGGCGGGGAGATATCCTGTTTTAACCTGCGAGAAGATCCTCCCTGCGACAACGACTCATGCTTCGATCTCTGGACGCGCTCTGCCTTTGCCGAAAAAAGATCTCACGAAAATCGTCGTCATTGGCGACACAGGTTGCCGTATTGCCGGTAAAGGCTCGGACACTCGCGTTCAAGCCTGCAACGATCCGACGAAGTGGACTTTCCCGGTGGTTGCAAAAGCGATTGCAGACGCCCAACCTGACTTAGTGATCCATGTCGGTGATTATCTTTATCGCGAAGTTCCTTGTCCGGCAGATCAACCGGGATGCGCAAAGTCTCCTTCCGGTGATCGGTGGGCGACGTGGGATGCGGACTTTTTTTCGCCAGCTGATCCATTGCTCCGTGTGGCGCCTTGGATCTTCGTGCGCGGCAATCATGAACTCTGCGCGCGCGCAGGCGCGGGCTGGTTTAGATTTCTCGATGCGAGAGCGCTTTCACAAGCGTGCTCAGATGAGACCCCTCCTTATTTGGTTCACACAGGTGATCATGGTCCTGAGTTTTTAATCACCGATTCGGCCCCCGGCCCTCTCACGCAAAAAAGTCTCGCCGCTCTTGCGGAGCTATCCCCTCATCATGCGTGGCTCTTCACTCATCGCCCGATCTGGTTTCCAAGCGCGAAAGGGAAGCCCGACCTCTCCATGGGTCCTCACCTAATCCCCCCTCACGGGATTGATCTCGTATTTGCAGGTCACGTCCACTCGTTTCGAATCATCGACTTCAAAAAGCCTCGCGTCCCTGAGATCATTGCAGGCAACAGTGGCACGCAACTCACGCCATTAGACGACGCGCTGGCTGCGGAGTTTACGAAAAATAAAATGCCGGTTCGCTCGGTGTGTGGGGAGAATGATTTTGGATTCTTAACCCTCGAACGAAGTGCACCACTCAAAAACACGAAGTGGAAAGTTTTCGAAACCCCACTCGCTTCACTGGAGAATCATACGCTCTCCTCTTGCCGCCTGGAGTATTGAAAACCCGTGACTCATCATTATCCTCCGATCGGGGTCATGCGAACCTGCTTCACCGAAAAGTTTGGAGTTCCTCGCCAATCCCTCATGATCACTGAGGCAAAAGGGGTTCTGAAGCTCAATCCTGATCCAGAGTTCCGAGCCGCTCTCAACCACCTGCAAAGTTTTAGTCATATTTGGGTGGTTTTCGTGTTCAACCAGCATATTGAAAAAGGTTGGCGCGCCACCATTCGCCCCCCGCGACTCAACGGCCCTCGGCGGGTCGGTGTATTTGCCTCACGCTCTCCTCATCGCCCGAATCCGATCGGGATGTCCGCACTCAAACTCGAGCATATCGACCTCGATGCGCCGGGCGGCATCGAGCTCCACCTGAGCGGTGTCGACATCCTCGACAACACCCCCGTCCTCGACATCAAACCCTACCTCCCGTACACTGATAAAATTGACGACGCCTCCTCCGGTTGGGCCGATGGTGAAATCAAGCGCTACCCCGTCACGTTTTCGCCCGAAGCTCTGCAATCCATCCAAACGCGAGGCTCACAACGCCATCCTCACCTTCAGGAACTCATCACACAAATGTTGGAGTGGGACCCACGTCCGCGCTCTCAACGTGCGGCGATCCCGATCGAGGATCCTCTTCACGAGGGGAAAAGTTTTGGGTTCGGAATCTTCGACTTCGATGTCCAGTGGCAAATCCGCGCTCAAGGCATCTACGTCCTCGACTTGGTATTGCCACGCCCGCGCTGACAAGCTAACCTAAGAACATGCTCATCTCAAAAATCCTCGTGGGCGTAGTGGCTTTTATTCACCTCTACTTTTTAGTTCTAGAGATGTTCCTTTGGACAAAGCCCAAAGGGCTCAAGACATTTCGAATGTCGCCAGAACAGGCGAAAACCACGGCGGTTCTTGCCGCAAATCAAGGCCTTTACAATGGGTTTTTAGCGGCGGGGTTGATCTGGGCTGTATTGAACCCGGACGTCACGACGAGCTTTCAATTGATGGTTTTTTTCCTGTCTTGCGTTTGCGTAGCAGCGCTTTATGGAGCTTATACGGTGGGCAAGGAGATTTTGATTTTTCAAGGGATCCCGGCTGCTCTGGCCCTCCTCTCTCTGACCCTAAGATAATTGAAAACGATGCGCACACCCAAACCCTCACCCGCGACTCTCGCCGTGATCACTTTCTCATTGCCCGAAGAATGGGAAGCGTGGCTTGAAAAACACCACTCCCGCTCTCCCGGTGTTTGGCTAAAGATCCAGAAAAAAGACTCTAAACTCCCATCCCCGAACTATGCCGAAGCGCTCGACATCGCTCTTTGTTTTGGTTGGATTGATGGTCTCAAAAAACCGCATGATCAAAACTCGTGGCTTCAAAAGTTCACGCCCAGACGTCCGCGCAGTGGCTGGTCAAAGCGCAACACTGAACACGCGGAACGTTTGATTCGAACAAAAAAGATGCGCCCTGCTGGACTTGCCGAGATTGCCGCGGCAAAAAAAGACGGCCGTTGGACCGCTGCATACGATCCCCCTAGCGAAGCAAAAGTTCCAGCGGATTTTATCAAGCAGCTGAAAAGCGACAAAGCGGCGCACGCGTTTTTTAAAACGCTTAACAAAACCAACCTCTACGCCATCATTTATCGCCTTCAAACGGCGAAGAAGCCCGAAACGCGGGAACGAAGAATGACTCTGATTTTAGACATGATGAAAAAGGGCAAAAAGTTTCATCCCTAGTCTTCACTCACGACGACGGGCAGGTGATCTGATCGGTCTTATGCGGCCGAAACCCCTGAGGGAGAGAGAACCACGCCTGTTTAGAAACAAGCTCCAGAATCACCTCGTCTTTTTTGAACTCCACGCCGCGAAACTCATACATCGGAAGCGCCTTACGAGTTTTGATCGCCGGGAGTCCGCGAAACTTCAACTCCTCATCCAGACCGCATCGGGTGAGAAGATTATAATCGAGCACCCCACTTCGAAGCGCTCGCAAAACAGCGATGTGAACCCCATTGCCAATGTCCGGATAACTCCACTTCGCATCGACATCCAAGCGCAGTCGAGGGGGGTTTTCAAGAACCCCCGGTTTTACGTCAAAAAGACAGGGATTCGCGCCGTAAAACGAATAGCAGCCTTCGAACGCGAGGTAGGGCGCCGAACGCAAACTCTCGCTCTGCGATCCCGTCACCGCAACCCGCTGAGCCTGACTAAAGATCACGGCGAGACGAAGATCCTTCTCAACCACTCGTCCCAAAAGAAACTCGCTCGTCAACTCGCGTCCGCTGTAACCCCCAAAGAGGGCCGTACTGGACTTCAGCATATTGACTTGAAAGCTTGCATCCGGATTGGGTGTCACGAGAAGCGGTGTAGTGTTACCGCCTCGCTCGAGCGCCTGAACAAACTCCGGAACCGCGCCGTTAAAAAAAGCAGGATCCCACTTCTCATAAAACGGCGGGGCTCCGGGGATCAGCTCGAGCGCGATCAAAAACAAAACCGCGCCCTGCTGCCAACGCCGCAAAGATTGCAAAAAAAGCATGACCGCCGGAAGTGAAAATAACATCACCAGAATTTGTACTCGACCTATCGCGCGGGCCCCTCGAAACCCGGGGAAATATTTCACCAAATAAAATACACCATAATTCGGCCCTAGCGAAACCAGCCACGCCGCGAGAGCCGCCCACAAAAAGGGCCGCAGCGATACTCGCCGCCATGCAAGGAGCGAACACACCAGCCACGTAAACCCTAAAAACCCCGAACCCTCGAGCCCTACATTCACGCGCGGATAGAAGGGGAGGAGTCGCTGCAACACCGTCGGCACATCCGCCAACCACGACAAGGGTGTGGCGCTGAACATCTTAAACGTTCCATCACTCACCGATAACCCGCCGATCAGTGCGCTCACCTGGAAATATTTGAGGACAATTGGAAGCTCAATCGCCGCCGCTGCGCCCCCTAGGCAGAGGAGCGGGAGCCACAAACTTTTGTTCTTCGTCCAATAAAAACCCAGTAGTATGACAAGGATGAGGTTCGCAAAAATCTGATAATAAAGATTCCAACCGCCAATCCATCCAAATGCAGCCGCGCAAACTACCCCCCTTAAAAAAGAGGGCCGACTCTTGAAACGCTCCCAACTCCAAAGTGCCAGAGGAAATAGAAAGATGCACAGATTCTGATAGTGCAATGTCTGTTTTTGAAGCCATCCGCACGACGCAAAAAAGACCCCCCCCCAAGCACTGAGTCGCTCCACGCCAACACTTCGAAGCCAAAGAGTCGCAAATACAAACGCCGCAAGACTCATCGCCGACGCACAAATCCCGAGCGTGAGGTTGCCGTTACCCGTGAGTTGTCGGATGGGCCAACTCAAGATCCCGAGATAAAGTTGCGCTTCGGAGAGCGCCAGTGCGAGTTTTTGCGGATAAAAAATCGGCGCCTGCCAAAACCCATCGGAAAAAACATGCCCCAACCCATACTGCGAGAGGTGTTTCCACACCAACTCAAATGTCCAAAGATTAAAAAACCCGTCCGCTCCACTGCCGAGGATTTGATCTCCTCGTGGGAAAAACCGGAAACACGCGCCTATTAACGCGAGGAGCGAGGGAACGAGGGTCTCAGATATTTTTCGCCAATCTCGAGCCCTTCTTCGTACCATGACATCCTCACTAGAAGCGCAGCAGCCTGCTGCGAGCTTCGCATGAGTTGCGCCGCTTTTAAAGGCGCAACACCCGAAAGATCTAACGCATCACGCCGCTCTTTTGTTTTCCTCAGAATCGCTTGTGCGAATCATTCTGCAGATGTTATATGAGAGCGCTATTTGCAACTGCAGGCATGTTTGTGTTTATATTTACACGATGCCGAGCAAGGGCCCTGTGCGTAAACGACTAAACTCATCTTCCGCTCAAAAATCAGAAGACCTCGTGATTGTCGGCATCGGCGCATCTGCTGGCGGCTTGGAATCCTCTACCAGTCTTCTTCGATGCTTGCCTGTCGACACGGGCATGGCATTTGTATTGATTCAGCATCTAGACCCCAAACATGAGAGCCAGATGCCTGAACTCCTGGCACGAGCCACAACCATGTCTGTTGAAGAAGCGCGGAACGGCGTACGAGTTGAGCCCAACCATGTTTATGTCAACCCACCTTCTTCGAATGTGACGATCGTCCGCGGCCGATTCAAACTCCTTCCTCGCCCGAGAAGTAAAAAGCTGAACTTCGCGATCGATCTGTTTTTTAGGTCCCTTGCCGAAGACCAAAAAAAGAAGGCGATCACCGTCATCCTCTCAGGGTCTGGGTCCGACGGAACACTCGGATCAAAAGCCATCCAAAGCAAAGGGGGCACCACTCTTAGCTTGGACCCAAAAATCGCAATGCATGACGGGATGGCTCGAAGCTCGATCTCAAACGGATATATCGATCACGTCCTCTCCATCGAGGGGATTGCCCGTGAACTCACCCGTGTTGCTCAAGGCCCCCTCAACGCCCCCGGCAGAGATGTACCGAGTGATAAAAAGCTGTCTGCTGATGAGAACCTGAGCCGAATCTTTTTGCTTCTCAAGAAACATACGCACGTCGATTTTACCCAATATAAGGTAACGACCATTAAGCGACGAATTCAACGACAACTCATGTTGCTCAAAATAGATTCGACCGGAAAATACGCGGACTACCTCAGCAAAAACGAGGGGGCGCTCGATGCGCTTTGTGAAGACATCTTTATCCACGTAACGGAGTTCTTTCGTGATCCTGACTCGTTTCAGGCCGTGACCAGGCAGATTCTACAACGACAGGTAAAAAACCGACCGAACTCCGACCCCATTAGGATCTGGATCCCTGGCTGTTCAACGGGAGAAGAAGCGTTTTCGTTAGCAATCTCTTTGTATGAAGCGCTGGAACATCAAGAGTCGCGTCTATCATTTCAAATTTTTGCGACCGACATCAGTGAGCACGCAGTTAAGAAGGCGCGCGCGGGTTTTTACCCGGAGTCGCAGTTCGCTCATGTTTCAAAAGAGCGGATTCGCCGATTTTTTGAGCCCGTGAAAGACGGATATAGAGTAAAAAAAATAATTCGAGACTCCTGCATCTTCGCCCGGCACGATGTAACGAGCAACCCACCGTTTGCCAAACTCGATCTCATCTCGTGCCGGAACGTGTTGATTTATTTTTCTTCCGCGCTTCAAAACCGGCTTGTCCCTATTTTTCATTACGCGCTCAAGCCCGGTGGACTCCTCTGGCTCGGGCGTTCCGAAATCCCAAGCAGCTTTTCAAAACTTTTTACGCTCATTGATAAAACGAATAAAATCTTCACGAAGATCAACACGGCCTCGACGATCAACTTTAACTTCCCCGCAAATCCCGGAATCTTAGGCAGATCGAACAGCACAAAAGGTGGCACACGCGAGTTGGACGTCCACTCGGACTTTCAGAGCCAAGCCGATCAAATCGTTTTGTCTAAATTCTCTCCCGTCGGCGTCGTGGTCAATAGCGACATGGAGATCTTACAGTTTCGTGGAAGAACGGTCCCCTTTTTAGAGCCCGTCTCTGGGCAACCCAGCTATAACCTCCTTAAAATGGTCCGCCCCGAGCTCTTGCCGGGTCTGCGAATGACCCTTCAAACGGCGAAAAAACTGAACATCCCGGTTCGAAGCGCCAGTCTTTCGTTTAAAATCCCCGGCCGAAAAATCCGGCTCTATATTGATGTCGTTTCGATCAATCCTCACGCTGCACCCAAGGAGCGTCATTACCTCGTGCTCTTTGAGGATCTCGCAAAGGCTTCAAAAGGGCAGGGCAAGGGCCCGACTCGCGTCACGGCACTGAAACGATCGCACGCCCCCAAAGGGGCCGATGTTAGAGATCAAATTATTGCCGAATTGAACGGAGAGCTGGACGAGATAAAACAATACCAACAAAGCCTCTCAGAAGAGTATGAATCCGCACAAGAGGAGCTCACCTCCGCAAATGAAGAGCTCCAAAGCTCAAACGAAGAACTTCAGAGCACGAATGAAGAGCTTGAAACAGCAAAAGAAGAGCTGCAAGCCACGAACGAAGAGCTCACGACCCTCAACGATGAGCTCGAGAGCCGAAACCTTGAGTTAGAGCGGGAGTCAGCACTGGTTCAGCTTTTTGAGGCCGTCACGGTCGCGGCAAACGAAGCGACCAGTGTGAACGAAGCACTCAAAATGTTTTTGGAACGAACGTGCGCACATGCGGGCTGGTCGATCGGGCATGCGTTTGTGTTGTCAGGTCAAGACGTTCTGGTTTCTAAGGGCATTTGGTACCAGGCAGACAAACGAAAGCATCTTGCTCTTCAAAACGTCACTGAAACCATGGAGCTCTCCACGCACTCCCCCTTTATTGAGCAGATGCGTGCCTCGCACAGCCCTGTTTTAATCGCCCAGCTCGCCGAGGAAAAACACTACCCCCGCGCCGCCGTCGCTCACTCGGCAGGACTCGTGTCAGCGTTTGCATTTCCCATTTTCATTAATCAATCGGTTGTCGCTGTTTTGGAATATTTTTCGACGACGGCAATCGAGCCCAACGATCGGTTCTTGGAAGTGATGTCTCACATGAGTTCGCAACTGGGCCGCGTACTCGAACGCAAAAAATGGGAGGAAAGCTTGCAACGCACGCAAAGCACTCTCAGGGCGGCGCTTGAAAGTCGCGATGATTTTTTATCCATCGCCTCCCACGAACTCAAAACGCCGATTACGGCCCTCAAACTTCACCTGCAGCTGGCTTTAAAAAACACGACGATTGAGATGCCGCAAAAACTCTTGCGCTCAGCCGTGGAACAGACCGATCGCCTCACGCGCTTGATTGAAGACTTATTGGACGTCACGAAGATTCAAGCCGGAAAATTGCGGCCCAACTTCGAGAACATGAACCTCTCACAACTGATCCATGAGATCGCATCTCGATTCAGTAACGAACTAGAGACCGCACACTGTCGCATCAACCTCCGCTTGGATGACTCGATCGTGGGTTATTGGGATCACCAGCGAATCGAACAAGTTATTATCAATTTGCTTTCTAATTCGATTAAATATGCCCCAGGCGGAGAGGTCGTGATCTCGACCTCGCTTGATGGCTCCTCGGCATTTATGGTGATCCAAGACTTTGGCCCCGGGATCCCGAAAGAGAAACAAGGACAGATCTTTGATCGCTTCGAACGTGCAACCTCCTCAAGGAAAATCAGTGGTTTAGGCCTTGGCCTTTTCATCGTCAAAGAAATCGTTCAAGCGCATCGTGGTCAGATCTGTTTGGAAAGTGAACCCGGCATGGGTGCAAAGTTTATTGTACGACTTCCGCTCGTACCCTCATCACAGCGAGGAGCCCTCATTTGAAAACCGTTCTTGTGATTGAAGATGACATTGCTGTTTTAGAGGCCTTACAAGTCGCTCTTGAGTTTTATGGTTATCCCGTCGCCGTAGCGAGGAACGGCCGAGAAGCTCTCGCTCGGTTAGACGCGGAGGAAAATTTGCCGGGGTTGATTTTTTTGGACCTCATGATGCCTGTCATGGATGGTTTTGAGTTTCTTGAGGAGCGAAGTAAACGGCCCAAAATAGCGAAGATCCCAGTGGTTGTGATGTCTGCGCGAACCAGCTTCAAAGAGCTTTTTCGCGACTCGACGGTCTCCAAATGCATTAATAAACCGGTTGACCTTGAAACCCTGGCTGCGACCGCTAAAATGTTTTGCTCTCCACCTCCTAGCGACCCCGTATGAAAACTAAGTCATTCTCGTCTCATGATCGCACGCAAGGCCATCCCGCACTCTTTGCTTGCACTATATAATACATTGCGTTATGAGTGTCTATAGCTGCGGCTCTTACCCAGTGAAGGAACCTATTATGAAACACGCTTTGATCATTTCGACTGTTTTTGCGATTGCTTTGACCTTCTCTTTGGGAGCACGAGCTGATGAAGCTGCAATCGATGCCTGGATGGGCCCACTAGTCGGGACGCAAAGTTTGCCGGGCGATCCTGGTTGCGCGAGTTTCACGATTACGTCCCAACTTTTTCAGGCCGGCGTGACCGCGTACTTCATTAACTTCACGCAAGACACCTCTTCTCAGATCGGGAGCCCCTCTTTGTTGGGTGGCTCTAACAAACAAGTTTCGTTGTTGGATCCCTATCATCTCGAAACGGTGACTGCCCTGAACGCCACGACCTACAGCGCGTCTTGGAAAGACTATGGAGATTTTGGCGGCGTTTATCGCGAGAATGATATCGAATTAGTGAAGGACACGGCCGGCAAATTGATCAAGGTATCGATCAACTATAACGATATCGAAAACAATCTTCAGTACAAGCTCGAGTGCGCACAAAACTAAAGTGACCGGCTGATGAATCGCTGTCGCGATTTCACGACAGGACCGAGACTTTTTTGATTTCAATCCGTACGATACAGAGGCATCTGCCGAACGGAGCTCTATCGTGAAATCAACCCTATCTTCGCTAGTCGCCCTTTCATTTCTTCTCCTCTTTGGCGTCCCTCAAAATCGATTATCCGATCGGCAATCTTGTGCTCGGCATTGATAGCCAATATGAAATCACTGCGTTTCACAACTCATTTGCCTTGGCGGGGACGTTTGGGATTAGATTCTAAATCCTTTACTTGTTGACCAGCGCTCGAAAAAGTTCAAAAATTGAAAAACTAAAAGCCGTGCTGTCCGCAAGTCTTCAAGAGGTGTAGCCATGTCCAACTCGCCGAAAAATATCATGATCGCTCGCTGCTCATGTGGCGGTGTCGAGCTCGAAGTGATGGGCGAACCGATTCTTTGTGCCGCCTGTCACTGTGCCGATTGTTACGAGGGTTCGCGCCGAATTGAGGCACTCCCGAACGCCTCTCCTGTTCTAGACTCCTTCGGCGGGACCCCGCATGTTCTCCACCGGAAAGATCGCATTCGGTATTTAAAGGGAAGCGACTCCTTAAAGAGCCTCAAGGTGGACGATGACTCGCCTAAAAGAATCTACAGTGCGTGCTGCAACTCCTACCTGCTTCTTGACCTTCCCAGCCCCATGCATTGGGTTCCGGTATTCCGAGGCCGGTTTCAAGGTGAACCCCCGGCGCTCGAGATGCGCATCAACGTAAAAACCAACGCTGGTGTCGCCGGCGCTCCGACTGACGTTCCAAGTTACCCATCATTTCCTATTAAATTTGTGATGAGACTCCTTGGCGCCAGGTTTGCGATGATGTTTGGGCGCTGACCCGTTACGGTAGGGGTCGAGGTTCGGAGAATTACCGAGTCTTTTCAAATTACTCGTTTAAACATTCGCAGGGACCTAGCAAGTTATTATGCCACAGCAATGGATAACGATTGGTCCCATAATCGTGCTCAAGTTTTGTACAAAGCTGATCCTGATTGGGCGTAAAGTTCCTGCAAATCTCGGCGGGGAGCGCTTTGCCCTGATCCCAACCCCGACATGTCGCGGCTCCCGGTTCGTTGACGAGGCCGTCGGTGACTAAATCCTTAATCTCCGGCTCATCATCCTCACTGACCCCGCCCACGTAGCTCACACCGTTTTGCTTAATTGCCAAAAACGGAATGTCGGTCAACGTGAGACGCTGAGTTGCACCCGAGGCCGTATCTAGACTCAGTGAAATGTCGCAAACCAAGGTGTTGGTGTAGTTGTCATTGAGCACAATACCCAACATTTTTTTACCGGTATTTGAAATCGTGCTCATTTGAACTTTCACATCCAAAGTTACACTTTGATCGCTTCCCAAATCATTTATGGGAGTGGCGAGGGCCACGGAGCCTGCCGCGAGCACTGCGATTAAAAAAAAGATTCCCGTAAAAGACAGCCAATTTCGTTTTCATTTTAATTTCCCTCTGTTTTTTTAGATGTGATTACTATTTGCAAGTGGTGACTTCATCATCACCGTAAAGAAGACATTTTCCATCCGACCCGAGCACTGAACAGGAAAACCCGGCTGAAGTTGAACACTCCTTTTTTTCGGGCAGCTGAAATGTCGGAAACACTAGCGCCCCAGCGGGGATCGAGCACGCAGAGATGTCTTCAAAGCACGAGGCCGCCTGTGAGTTGACCGCATTCAAATAAAGATTGAGAGCGCTCTCGGCCGACGAAACAGTAGAGAGATCCACCGGCCTAAACAAACTGGAGTTTGTTTGAAAATATCGAATGGAGTTCAACGCCTCAATGGCGTCGCTTCGATCTTGATCAAGCAATTGGAGCACCAGCTCCTTTTGCACCAGAAGTTCCGTGTTGGCATGAAGATTAATCGGAGATACCCCATCGTATGTTTTGGTGATGAGCTCCAGGGTGACGGGTGAAGTGCTAAGCGCGACGTACTGGGGGAACTTACGAGCGTAGTCTTGAAGGTCATTCGGTTCGGGCAAATCTCCCGAGCCACCGACTCGATACGTTTTGATCTGAGTTAAGCTATACTGATTAAATGCGCTCAATGACTGATCAATCGAGCTCTGCGCGCTCCAAATCATACCTGAGGCCTGAATTGCGGCGCTAAACCCTCTGTTTTCCTGATCTGAATGCATCTCGAACTCAAAAACGGAGTAGAACTCACCGCCTGTTTTTCGGCCTACGACGAATTCATTTCCGCAGTTTTTTTGAAAATCCCCGCTCGCTCCCTGCAAAATCAAATCCTGGGCCTCTTTTGTGTAAGTGAAAGTAGATGCAAGTTCAATTTGGTTTGCAACCCGGGGCGTGAACCATCAGATAGCGCGAATAGGCGTTTTTGTTTACACTGTCGGCGAAGGACATCCGAGCACTGCCCCCTCCTGCAATTCCAAACGATAACGATGCAGAAGCTGAAATATTGAGGGACTCTTTGAGCGACTCCTCCGACGTGATTTCAAGAACCTGAAATTCAGCAATTTGGCCAGAGGTGTTTCCGCTCTGAGTTTTGAGCTCTCCGAGAGTAACGCAGTTACCGAGGGCAGCTCCGGTTGCCGAGTTTAATCCTTGGCCTAAAAGCACCGTGGCCCCCTCATCTTCTCCGGGAAGACTCCCTGCGAAGGCGAAGCTCCCAAACAATGTTCCCAGTATGGCAATTAAGTAGATGTGGCGTTGAGTTTTCATTTGGCGCCGGCCTTTTCGATGTCATTCATGATGTCAGCTCGAAGCATGAGCCTGCTCTCGAACGAGTTCAGGCGAGTTTGCAGGGCAAGATCGCCCATCTTGAGCCCATTGGCAAAAATGATGTGATTCACCGGGTTCGTACTCATCACGTTGAAATTCATCACGCGCAGATCGGTCTTATGAACTTCAATTTTGGAGATTGCGACCCTTTCATTTTGATCATTAATCAAGAAGTCTTCGGTCGTAACGACTTCAGCCTTTTTGATGGCGGATATTTCACCCTCCGGCCCCGAAACAACCACTGGATGCCCGCCCGAGACAGTGATGCTCTTCCCGTCGAGAGTGGTGAACGTGTAGACAGGTTCGCTTTCAGTTGAAAACATGACCCCGTTTAAATCCTGGGGCATGGTCTTCGCTTGATCTAAATCCGTAAGCGCGTCGATCGAAAACCCTGCTCCGTCGGCTCCTTCGACTTGTGACTTGATTAGATCAGCAGCAGAAAGACCCCCGCGATTAAACGTCGTATCTTCCGCAAAACACCCACATCGGCACTTCATTACGGGAAGGCCGTTGGTATCAACCATCGGGTACCAATTTCCGGGAGCGATAGTCCCGTAGCAACCTCCGACATCTGTGCATCCGGTCGTCGTGTTATTGCAGTACATCTTGAAGTTCTGAGGATTACTGCATCGTACTCCAGGGGCGTCCGGTAAATTGCATAGGTCCGCTTGAAAGTCTGTTCCCGTGCAGGTGATTGCATGCGCGTTTAAACTTCCGAGCATGGTTCCGGCTATCAGTGTTATTAATATTTTCGTGTTCATTTGTTATTTTTCCTTTTTTTGTTGTTGATTAGCTTTCAATCACATTCGCATGAGCCGAGTAAGTTGCCGTGATCGATGACCGGAAAACTCGCCTTTTCGGACCCATTTCCGAGGCTCTTGCACATGTTCGTAACGTCGGCGCTGAGCGTTTTTTTGCAGATCTCCGGCGGCAACAACGTGCGCGGGTCCTGGCCTTGACAATTGAGCGTGCCAGAGAGTTTTACTTGATAGCGAAAAGCGCCATCTAAGAACGTAAAAACAGTAATGTCGCCATTTACGGGGTCCTGACTGTCGCCGTTGTCGCCCCAAATGACCTTGTCGGCCGGAACGACCGCACTGTAGCTGTTGTCTTCGCTCTTAAATCCGTAGACGGGTATGGCTTTTGCGATGACCGGACCTAAGTATTCGCCATTTTTCCGCCCCACATATACGTCGCAGCTGAGCGAGTTCGTGAAATCGTGCTGTGTTGAAATAATAATCTTCTGACTTCCATCTCCCGCTTTTTCATCTGCTTGGAATTGAAGGGTTGCGTCGAGCTTCACGAACTTGCCGACTTCGAGGTCGTTGATTTTTTCATCTTGAGCAATAACTGACGGAGCGGGAGCAGGGAAAGGGGCCGGTTCTGGAGACGCGGGTGCCACGGGCTCGGGCGCCTGGTTTTTAATTTCCTGTCCGCCTCCGCCGTCTGATGTTACCGGCTGAGCTTGGCAACCCGCCAGTGCGAGAAGGGTGATGATTGAGAGAATAATTTTTCTTTTCATGATCTATTTTCCTTTACGTTTATCCCTGAAAATCAGGGGTGATTTTTTGAACTTGAATCTTGGCTTCTTCCCGACTTAGGCCAGAATCGAGGAGTGATAGGTAGGCTTCGACTAAGGCGATTTTTTTAAGTCTTTGGTTTTGAATCCGCGTCAGCGTCTGGGCCGCGCTATCCCAGTTCTTTTGCGCTAGGGCACCGAGAAGTTCCGACTTCTCTGCATAGAGTGGCGCCTGATAACGAGGGGACGCCGATTCGTCGATGGGCTTTAAGATAACTTGTTCTATTTTTTGAGAAAGATTTTCGTCCCAACGTAAGCGATACCGAAGGTAATCAACGAGGGCCAATCGCTCCTTCACTTCGCCGTCACTCGTGGGCGTCGCATTCAGTCGGTTGAGAATGGAGCGGACTCCCGCCATTCGTCTCTCGTTCAATCCAATGAGGAGGGGCTTCAACTCGGCCGGATTGAGGGTTTGGATGATGGCGGTATTAAAAACCGAAGTCACTTCACTAAAGAATTCCGTCTCATCTTCCTTCGGAAGCGCTTCGTCCCGATCTAAAGGGAACTGCGTTTTATGCGCCGATTGATGCGCAATCGCGGGGGGGGAGGACTGAGCTTTCGATAGCAGATACCTCTTCGCGCCGTGAGGACGCTCCGCTCGGTTTTACATAGTTTGACGATATTAAATATCCCGTAGCGGCTACGGCAAGCGCACCCGCGACCCCTAAGGACAGTTTCGTATTTTTCTCCATTTTCATTCCCTTTCGTTACGAGAAAGACTTTGACCAGCCACTCATCGTGCAGCGCCCTAAAGCAATGGGAGTGCCAGGGGCTGCAAATGGGGGTCAGGAATGAAATGAAAGACTTTTTTTGAACCGGACTTGCTAGACTTTCGGTCGCTGTGGGGAATTCCCAACAAAGGCCGTGGGGAATCCCCCACCAAATGCCGTTATTTCGCCGGATTTTGCGTGAATGGCGGATTCTCCGTAAAAATGGATATCCGTAACAACTTCAAAATGTAGCAAAAGCGTCTGAGCACTTTGGCCTGAAGCCCTTTGTCCCTCTCCCAGTTCCGAGCGAAGACCTTCTCTTGCCCACCTGTTTCGGATAACTGCTCTTTTAGGATCAGTTCCAGGTCTTGAGAGATAGGCACTTGGCGCCAGGCTCCTGCCTTCGTGGATTTGAATTCCCGGTTCCGGCAATTGTAGGACTGGTTGACGTTGATGAGTTTGTTTTCCCAATTCACGTCATTCCATTTGAGGGCGTAAAGTTCATCAGTGTGCGGCTTGCCTTTCCAGCAGTAAGTATGGGGCTAGGGATCGGTGACGTCCTCGGTAGGCAATTTAGGCACCCCCCCCTTTAGCTATGGTTGGGAATGGACGTGGATTTGAGTGGCTCTGCCGGATTTTCTTTCTGATTGGAAAACCCCCTACGGATCTCTATAGTCTCGTTGGTTTAAAGACTTTTTTAAATGAATAATCTGGAGCAATTATGACACAACCAAAAGTTGGAGATTGGATAAAGGTTTATTGCCTTGGTGGACAGACCTTGGCAGGGCAAGTGCTGTCGATGGATGAGTTTGGAATTACTCTCCACAATAATCAACCAGCAACGGTAACCTGCATCGGTCATTTACAATTAGTTGGTCCGAAATCGCAGACTGGACCCTTCTCCCAAGTCCAGAGTACAAAGAATGAGCGTGGTTTCAAAACGTCCCCTGTTGTTCGTGGATTTTCTCGGATTCTCAAAATTGGTATTAAACGAGACGACCGAAGAAATGCTAAGACGCTACCACCACACATTAGCGAACCTAAAAACTCATGTGCTTCTTTGGGAAAAAGTGGGCTGCGATTTAAGAGTTGAATTTGTTTCAGACTCTGTTTTCATTTGGCTAGAAAATGCGACTGATGCAGTAGCGGTAGCAACGCTTTTGTACTTGGGTGCCATACTGCTCCAAAACTCTATATTTGAAGGTTCTCCTATTCGTGGTTCGTTGGTTTTCGATGAATTTATAATTGATCAGCGTAATTTTCATGTGGGATATGATACTTCCAATACACCGATTTTTATTTGGAATCACACGATATTGGGTAAAGGTATTGTAAAGGCGGCATCTTGGGAAAAGTGCCAGGATTGGATCGGGATATCGATTTGTCCCGATGACCTACCAGAGTTTGAAAGTAGAACTCCGCATGTAATTGATGCCTCACTCACTTCAAATCTTCTAATTGATTACCCCCCGCCCACAAAGATAAAGTCTGGAAGATCGCTTGTGCTCAACCCCGTTAATCATATCTCCGAGCACGCTGAATTTTTGCTGGGGAAATTGGCAGCCCTTGAAAATCAGGCGGGCAATGCCGAGAAGGTTTTGAGAAAGATTGATAATTCTCGAACATTCATTAAATGGATTGAGCAAGAAAACAAAGCCTCCACTGAAGCGTGGCACTCTGATTGGATTGCAAGGTTCACCCAGCCCGAGTCAATGGAGCGGGCATGAAAGCTATTCATAAGATTCATTAGGTTTCCGTATCTATCTCCATCGATACAGCCGATACAGAAAACCTGTATCGACATCCGATGTGCTTACGAAGTTCCGATACGCACTCGCTACACGCCCCCTGTTTTTGCCTGTTTTAGACTTACAAAGCCAGTGACCTGAACTCACATCTTCTTGCCAAGTTATTGTTTTTATTAGTTTGCTTGTATTACTGCTTTTGCCCTGAATAGCGCATAAAAATGGCGGAGAGAGTGAGAGTCGAACTCACGGTTGGGTTGCCCCAACGCCGGTTTTCAAAACCGGTGCTTTAGACCACTCAGCCATCTCTCCGTTTTACTCGTTTACGGATCTACTGGTGCTGTCCATCGGTGGTCTCGATGGTGGGAAGAATATAGCCTATTTCTGCTTTTTGATCCAGAGCCGATCTCCGTCGCGAACAAATCCTGGTGCCCCATCCACGTACCGATGAAGCGCTCGCGGGATCTCGACGTTGCCGTCGGCATCCTGAAAGTTCTCCAAAATCGCGACAAAAGTGCGACCCACCGCAAGGCCAGACCCATTGAGCGTGTGGGCGAAGCGCGGTTTAGCTTGCGCCTCAGCACGAAAGCGAATCCCCGCACGTCGAGCCTGAAAATCCTCACAATTGGAGCAAGACGAAATCTCACGATACGCCGCTTGCGCTGGCAACCAGACCTCTAGATCATAAGTTTTCGCGGCACCAAAACCCATATCACCCGCACAAAGCCCCATCACGCGGTATGGGATCTCGAGTTTTTGCAAAACTTTTTCCGCGTTGCGAACCATCGCTTCGAGCTCATCATAGGACTTTTCGGGCTCAACGATTTTGACGAGTTCTACTTTTTGGAACTGATGTTGGCGGATCAACCCGCGAGTGTCCTTGCCATAAGAACCCGCCTCGCTCCGAAAACACGGAGAATACGCGGTAAAATAGAGTGGCAACTTGCCCGGGTCCAAAATCTCTTCGCGATGAATATTCGTCAAAGGCACTTCGGATGTCGGAATCAAATACAACTCGCGCGCATCCGCACCGACTCCGACGTGGGTTTTAAAAAGATCTTCTTCGAATTTCGGCAGCTGTCCCGTGCCCGTCATCGCCGCGCGATTGACCATGAACGGAGGAATCACTTCGGTGTAGCCGTGCTCACGTGTATGCAGATCCAGCATGAACTGAATCAGCGCGCGCTCAAGTGTCGCGCCCGCCCCTAAATACAGCGAAAACCGCGCGCCCGACATTCGTCCCGCACGCTCAAAATCCACGATCCCAAGTCCTTCGGCCACAGCGACATGGTCCTTGGCCGTGAATGCGAGTTTTTTCGGATCGCCCCATCGGCGCGCCTCAACGTTATCCTCAGAGCCCTTGCCCGCCGGAACGCTTGCGTGCGGGATGTTCGGGATTCGATAAGCGAGATCCGTAAACTGCGTCTCGATCTGACGAAGCTCTTCGTCCATGGATTTGACTTGATCGCCGACGGCACGCATGGCGAGCACGCGCTCGTCCGCGAGTTTTGCAGCGGCTGGGTCGGTTTTTGATTTTGCCTTGAGTTGCGCGATCTCTTGCGAAGCGGCGTTGCGCTCAGCTTTTAGTTTTTCGGTTTCGTGGATCAAACCACGACGGCGTGTCGCCAACGTCGAAATCTGTGAAATAAACTGAGGATCCACGTTGCGGCGAAGGAGTGCTTTTTCGAGGTCGGCTACGTTTTCGGTATAATAACGAGGGTCAAGCATGGGACTAAACGTAACACAAACGGGACGGAGCTTTCAACGATAGCGCTCAAACTCGGCACGATCTGGTGCGTCAGGCTCCATCTCCAAATACTTGCGAAAGGCCATGACCGCGTCTGGAGAGTCTCCCATCTCGCGATAGACTAACCCCAAGCGTTTGTAGATCATTGGATTGCCCGAGTCCAAAGCCAACGCCGCATTGTAAAGCGCGACCGCACCTTGGTAGTTTTTTAACAAGTAGTTCGCGTACGCTGACTCCTGTTTGGCTTCCGCAGATTTGGGCGCAAGAAGCATGGCTTTGTTAAACAAGGTCAAGGCTTCGTTGACGCCGCCGATCTCGACGAGTTCTCGCCCCAAGGCCAACATCGTCGCCACATTGCCGGGGTTGTTGTTCAACTCGATCTTGTACTCCTCGGCCGCCGCCTTGTGGTTACTCTCAAGCGAATAAAGCGCGCCGAAATAAAAATGGAGATTCGGGTATTTTGGATAAATCCCAAAAACCTTACGAAGCTCTTCTTGGGCTTTATCGAATTGTGTCTTTTTGAGAAATAAGCGGTACCGCTCCAAATATCCCGTCGGATCCGAGGCATTGCGATCCGAGAAGGATTGATACGCGGCGAGCGCCTTTTCGACCGCGTCTTTTTGCACACCTTCTCGGTTCAAGTAAATCTGCGCCTGAAGTTTCCACGGATTTGCAAGATCGGGATTCGCCGTCATAGCCTGATCCACATATTGCTGGGCCTGTGCCCAATCGCCTTTTTGAATATAAAACTCTGCAATCGCCGACAATAGCTCTCCTTGAATCGCGCTCCCGCCCTTCTGAAGCTCGTCTTGAAGCATCGATATGGCGCGATCAATGGAGTCCGCTCCTGCAATACACTTCGCCGTACCAATTAGAGCGTCCACGTTCAAAGGATCAAACCGCAGCGCAAGCGCGAAAAAGAACGGGGCCTCTTTATAGTTTTTCGTCTGCATCAAGCTTTTAGCGTACGCGATATAAACGTCCGTATCCACGGCATCACGGGCCATCGCTTTTTTATAAAAGATCTGCGCCTCTGCGGGTCGACCCTGTTTGGCGTACATATCGGCCGCTGCTTTATCAATCGCGCTTTGATTAACGGGTAGGGCGCGAAATCGATCCATCGCTTTTTGTGCTTCATCCCAATCATAGCTTTGAATGGAGATATCAATGTACTTCGACCAAATCTCAATGCTCTGGGGCGCACGATCGGCCGCCATCTTGTAGTTAATGCGCGCATTGCCCAGGTCATGCAACCGAGAAAACATATCCCCAATCTTCACGAGCGGGACGGGGGGGAGGCTTCGTTCACCTGTCGCGCCTGAAGGAACTGGGTTAGCGCGTCCTGATATTTGCCGAGACGAAGTAGTTTTTCGCCTTCACTCAAAAAG
>Ga0206856_10034_pt1 | contig 43948 bp, 39 predicted proteins | sample Alteio_BWOrgCont_48_FD_152630 | JGI IMG/M metagenome (GOLD analysis project Ga0206856, IMG submission 152630) | Enriched cells from forest soil in Barre Woods Harvard Forest LTER site, Petersham, Massachusetts, United States -... | ecosystem: Environmental > Terrestrial > Soil > Temperate forest >...
CGCCCTTGGCAGACCTTCCATCTGCCTCAGTCAAGCCGCCGGCGATTGCCGAAGCTGCGTCGCCACCGGCCGCGCCGACTTCGGCTATGGAAATTCCGATGGCTCCGGACTTGACGACGGCTCCGATCGCCCGGGTCGCGCCGCCATTGGCAAAGCCTCAGAACTCGTCCCTCGGCAGGCCGTCGCCTTTGCGCCCGGCGTCGTCAACTCCGCACCCCGCAAGACGCCGCGGCGAGCCGGCTGGCGACGCTGCCGTCCTCGCGCCGCCCCAATCAGGGCGAGCGGAATCGAAGCAGACAAAGCTGGTGTCGATTGCGCCAAAAACGATAGTGCCCGCTGCTTCTTCGACCGACCTCGCCGACTACCAACGAGTCTTGTACTCGCGCATCTCGGCCGTGAAGCGCTACCCCGATTCCGCCCGTGAACGGGCCCCGCATGGCGTCGCGATAGTCAGCTTCTCGATTGATGCTTCCGGCCATCTGACGGCGGTTTCGATAAACCAATCGGCCGGAGACGCGAACCTCGACGCGGAGGCTTTGACGACGGTGCGCCGCGCGAGCCCTTTCCCCCCGCCGCCGGCCGGCGCGCCACGAACCTTCTCAGCGCCACTCAGCTTTAAAGTTCGATAGCGATGGTGAGGCCTCCTTCAAGCGCCTCCTCCCGAACAATAGACCTTTTCCCCGCGACGGGTTCAGGGCACTATGAAATGCTGCAAGACAACAGCGTCAGGCGGCTTCTCGCGACGCCGGCCAGGGCCGCCCGGCCGCGAAGCGTGCGAGGCGCTCAAACGCTCGGCACGGGCGCCCTTGGGAGAGGAATTTGCTGCGGTCTTTTGTGGGTATTTTCGCGCTCCTCGGGTGGGTCACCGGGTGCCTGGCGGCGGAACCGACGGAAATCAAGATTGGCTATCTCCATGGCGTCCCATCGAGGATCAGATTGTCGCTGATGGATGTCCCCGCTGACAATGATGGTCTTGCAGGAGCGCAATTGGGCATTGACGACAACAACACGACTGGCCGCTTTATCAACCAGCGCTACCTGCTGATCGATAGACGAATCCAGAACGGCGATGACATTGGCGCGGCGGTCGACGCTCTAGCGGATCAGGGCGTCTCATTCGTTGTTTCGGACCTGGACGCCGAAAGCCTTCTGACGGCCGCCGACACAGCCAAGGCGCGCAGCGTCGTGGTCATAAACGCGGCGGCGACGGATGATCGACTGCGCGAAGAGGATTGCCGCGCCAATGTCGTGCATGTCGCCCCGACGCGCTCTATGTTGACTGACGGCCTCGCGCAATATCTTGCGTGGAAAAAGTGGCGCAGATGGGTCCTCATGGTCGGCTCTCATGACAAGGACAAGCTCTTTGCCGCCGCTTTGCGTCGTTCCGCGGCGCGTTTTGGCGCCAAAATCGTCGACGAACGCGAGTTCACTGACACCGGCGGTGCGCGGCGAACGGATAGTGGGATTGTCGAAGTCCAGCGTCAGATGCCCGTCCTCACCCAGGGCGCACCGGAATATGACGTGCTGGTCGCGGCCGACGAAAGCGAGGTTTTTGCCGGCTATCTTCCCTATCGAACCTGGGACGCGCGTCCGGTCGCCGGCTCGGCAGGGCTCGTTCCTACGACATGGGATGCGGCATTCGATCAATGGGGCGCCGTCCAATTGCAGAACCGTTTCATCAAAGCGTGGGGTCGGTTCATGACGCCTCTCGACATGCAGGCGTGGAGCGCGACTCGGCTTGTTGGCGAGGCTGCGGCGCGAACGAATTCAAATGATCCGGCAAGGTTGTTCGCATTCATCAAGAGTTCGGATTTTTCCCTCGCAGCGTTCAAGGGCCAGCGGCTGACGTTGCGCGACTGGAACCTACAACTGCGGCAACCGATTCTCTTGTTCGACGGGCGAAACACGGTTTCAGTGTCGCCGCAGGAGGGGTTTCTGCACGAAATCTCGGAACTTGACACACTGGGCTTCGACCGCCCCGAGACCAAATGCAAACTTAAGTGAACCACGTCCAACCGAAATCCTGGAGAGGCCAGCATGTTTGCTTTACGCCGGGCCGCGATCCTCAGTATTTCGCTTGCGGCCTACACATTGGGAGCTTCCCCGGCCTTAGCGTTCCTCGCCTATGTGTCGAACGAAAAGAGCAATACAATCTCCGTCATCGACACGGACAAGATGCAGACCGTCGCCACCGTCCAAACTGGTCAGCGGCCGCGCGGCATCGAGGTCTCGCGGGACGGTAGATATATCTATGTCGCGCTTGGCGACGATAATACGATCCAAATTCTCGACGCCAAGACCCTGGACAACGTCGGCGAGTTGCCGTCTGGTCCCGATCCGGAGCAATTCACGATGGATCCGGCTGGAAAGATCCTCTACGTCGCCAACGAAGACGATGCGATGGTGACCATCGTTGATATTGCAAACCGCTCGGCGCTGGGCCAAGTGGCAGTGGGCGTTGAGCCCGAAGGATTGGCTGTCAGTCCGGATTCGAAGATATTGGTTTGTACGTCCGAGACGACGAGCATGGCCCATTTCATTGACACGGCAAGCCATGAAGTCGTGGGTAACGTGCTGCTCGGTTCACGTCCCCGCTTTTCGGTGTTCAAAGCGGACGGGTCCGAGTTATGGGTAACCTCGGAAGTTGGCGGTGGGCTTGCGATTATTGATCCGGCGACCCGTCTAGTCAGGCAGACCGTGACCTTCGCGATTCCCGGGCTCCGGGCCGAGGCGATTCAGCCCGTTGGTATCAATATTACAAGAGACGGCAAGGTAGGTTTTGTCGATCTGGGGCCTTCCAATCGGGTGGCCGTCGTCGATGGAATAACTCATGAGGTGGTGAAATATCTGCTGGTCGGCCAGCGTGTTTGGCATGGCGCCTTTACGCCAGACGAAAAATATCTGCTCGTCGCCAATGGCGTATCCAATGATGTTTCCGTTATAGACGTCGCGCGGCTGCGAGTGGTTAAATCAATCGAAGTGGGCGAATTGCCGTGGGGCATCGCCTTCGGACCGAACTGATTGAGAAGATCGCCGATGTTCTGCGCCGTCGCTGCGTCAACGCCCGCGCTCGATATCGCCAACGTCAGCTATTCCTACGGCGCGCGGCTTGCGCTCGACGATGTCAGTCTATGTGTGTCGCCTTCCTCCTTTACTGTTCTTCTCGGCCTCAACGGTGCGGGTAAATCCACGCTCTTTTCGTTGACCACCCGCCTCTATTCAATTCCCTCAGGCCGCATTCGCATCTTTGGCCACGATGTCGCCCGTGAGCCCCGCGCAGCGCTGAGCCGCCTCGGCGTTGTCTTTCAGTCGCGCGCGCTCGATGCGGACATTTCAATCCAACAGAACCTGGTCTATCACGCGGCGCTTCATGGGATCAGCAGAAGCCGGGCGATCGTACTGACAGAACAGGTCCTGCGGCAAACCGGATTGGCCGATCGCGCACACGAAAAGGTTGGCAGTCTTTCGGGTGGGCAGATGCGGCGCGTCGAAATCGCCCGCGCCCTTCTGCATCGGCCCAAACTCCTGTTGTTGGACGAACCGACGGCCGGCCTTGACGTCAAGGCGAGGGCCGATATTCTCGATCACGTTCGTCGGCTTCTAATCGAGCAGGGCGTGGGAGCGCTCTGGGCGACGCATCTCATCGACGAAGTAGCGCCGGACGACGACGTCGTCGTCTTGCACAAGGGCCGGGTGCTTGCGCAAGGCTCAGTCACTGATGTTCTCATCGCGACGCAGGAGAGCGCGATCCACGCGGCCTTCGCGAGGCTCATAGACAACGCCGAAGAAGCGGAAGCCGCGTCTTGAGAGGCAACGGCACGGCCGAAGCGATAGCCAACTTTACGCCGGCGCAATACTGGATTTGCCTCAGTGGCATTGTCCGACGCGAGTCGCTTCGCTTCATCCATCAACGCGAGCGCTTTTTCTCGGCTTTGGTCCGTCCGCTCGTGTGGTTGTTTATCTTCGCCGCGGGTTTCCGCCAAGTGCTCGGTGTCTCGATCATACCGCCGTACGATACCTACGTGCTATACGATGTCTATATTACGCCCGGGCTGATCGCGATGATCCAGCTTTTTAACGGCATGCAATCCTCCCTCACCATGGTCTACGATCGCGAGACAGGCGGTATGCGCACTTTACTGGTCAGCCCATTTCCGCGATGGTGGCTTCTGACGTCCAAACTTCTCGCCGGAACGATCGTGTCGATCCTGCAAGTGTACTGCTATTTGGTGATCGCCTGGTTCTGGGATATTCAACCGCCAATCGTCGGCTATTTCACATTGGCGCCAGCGCTTGTCATTTGCGGTATGATGCTGGGCGCACTAGGAATGTTGATCTCGTCGATTGTCAAACAGCTGGAGAATTTCTCGGGTGTGATGAATTTCGTAATTTTTCCAATGTTCTTCGCCTCATCCGCGCTCTACCCGCTCTGGCGCGTCAAAGAATCGAGTCCGTTGCTCTATTATATCTGCCAGCTCAATCCCTTCACCCACGCAACGGAGCTCATCCGATTCGCTCTCTATGAGCAAGTGTCGTGGATTTCTCTATCAGTTGTGACATGTTGCGCCGCCGTTTTTCTATCTGGAGCCGTCATCGCCTATGACCCTGCGCGCGGACTTCTCGCGCGTCGAAGAGGCTGAAGTAACGGTAGCGTCTAAGACACCACCGAAGTAACACCCTCCTTGCCGACGCAAGGAGGCCGTGATAGGAATTTGGGTGGCAAATGATCCACGTGGACAGATTGTGGGAGAAAGCCATGGCTTGGACGCCGCCCGTTGTGACCGAGGAATCTCTTGGTATGGAAGTCACGAGCTACGCCTCCGCAACTGTTTGAGGCGCCGTGGGATCGACGTTCGCGCCGACCCGAAATGTCGTTCGCGGGTCCGGCAAGGCTCCGGGTCGTGGCGGTTGGCGAGTCTGCCACAATTTTATGAGCAAGATATAGCTGATCCAACATTCTCGTTGCGCCTTCTTTGCGGCGGCGTTTTTAGCGTTCGCATGGCAAATGGTCGGGGGGGTTGCGGCGGCTGATGTCGTTGGACGTCACAGGAAAATCCCGCCGATCGACGATGATTGGGTCGCGCCAGCGAGTACTACAACGTGCTGATCAAGATACTGGGGTCGGCCGCCGGCGGTGGCTTCCCGCAATGGAACTGTAATTGCGCCAATTGTCGCGCTATTCGCGTTGGCGCTCCTGGCTTCTCGGCACGAACGCAATCCTCCCTGGCTGTCAGTGCAGACGGCGAAAACTGGCTGCTGCTCAACGCCTCGCCGGATTTGCGTCAACAGATTGCGGCGTCGCCTCAGCTCGCACCGCCGATATCCGCCAGAGCGCGGACGAGTCCCATCAAGGCCGTCGCGCTGACCAACGGCGACGTCGACCATGTCGCGGGTCTCTTGAGTCTGCGCGAGGCGCAGCCGTTCAGTATTTACGCCTCGCGGCGCGTGCTCGACGCCCTTGCTGCGAACCGGATGTTCGATATCCTGCCCCCACATTTGGTCCCGCGGGTAGAATTGCCGTTCGAATCTGTGGCGCCAATCGAGGGTGCGGGAGTAGATCTTGGGATTGCGGTCGAAGCCTTTCCAGCGCCTGGAAAAGTCGCGCATTATCTTGAGGACGCCGGCGCGGTCGACTTTGGCACCCAACCTGGCGACACGCTCGGCCTGCGGGTCGAGTCGGCTTCGGGCCAATCGTTCTTTTACATCCCCGGCTGTGCGAGGGTTGACGAAGGGCTCGCAAAGCGACTCAAAAACGCAGCGCTTGTTTTTTTCGATGGCACGCTTTGGCATGACTATGAAATGATCGAGCAAGGTCTGACGAGCAAGACCGGTTCACGGATGGGACACCTCAGCATGAGCGGACCGGAGGGTTCGATCGCGGCTTTCGCGGGCCTCGATGTCGCGCGAAAGATATTCGTGCACATCAACAATTCCAACCCTGCGCTCGACGCGTCCTCCGAGGAGCGCGCAACTGCAACAGCCGCCGGCTGGGAAATCGGCGAAGACGGATTGGTGATTACGTTATGAACAAGGTCGCATCCGCCGACCAGCATGGCGAGCAGGCGCTGCCGCCCGCCGAATTCGAAAACGCTATCCGCGCGGTTGGCGCCGAGCGCTATCACGACAAACATCCGTTCCATAAGATGCTCCACGGTGGCAAGCTCAACAAGGGCCAGATTCAAGCGTGGGCGCTTAATCGCTATTGCTATCAGGCAGACATTCCGCGCAAGGACGCGGCCTTCATCAGCCGCGTGCACGACCGCGAATTGCGCCGTATGTGGATTCATCGCATTCACGACCATGACGGCCTGGGCGAGGAGGCTGGCGGCATCGAACGCTGGCTCATCCTTACCGACGGGCTCGGCCTTCCGCGCGAATACGTCGTGTCGCGGGACGGCGCATTGCCCGGAACGAAGTTCGCGGTCGAGGCCTATGTACGCTTTGTCGTCGAGCGACCCCTCGTCGTCGCGGTCGCCTCTTCGCTTTCGGAGCTTTTTGCGCCGTCGATCCATCGCGAACGCATCGACGGAATGCTCAAAAAATACGACTTCATCGACGACAAAGCGATGACCTATTTCAAGACGCGGCTCACGCAAGCTCCCCGCGATTCCGCCCTCGCGCTTAGGTATGTCATTGCCAACGCGCGCTCCCGCGCCGAGCAGGACGCCTGCGTGGCGGCCGTTCGATTCAAATGTGACGTCTTGTGGGCGCAACTGGACGCACTCAGTCATGCTTATGTCACTCCTGGACTAATTCCTCCGGGTGCGTTCCAGCCAGAGGAGTTTCGTGAGTAGCGCTCTTGCAAAACGCTATGTAATCGGGGCGGCATCGAAGCCGGCTTTCCCGCGCTATGCGCGGTTGCATCATGACCGCGTTCGCAAGCGGTTTGTGATTCTTGCGCCCGAGCGCTCCTATGAACTTGACGCCGTCGCGCTCGCGGTGCTGCGGCTATGCGACGGCGAGCGCAGCCTCGCCGATATCGCCGCGCATCTAGCGAAAGACTATTCGGCTCCCGTCGATGTCATCGAACGGGACGTTGTGAAGGTCTTGCAGGGCCTGGCGGACAAGCGTCTTTTGCGCGACGGGTCGGACGCTTTCGCGCCACCTGCTCTTTCGGCGGCGGCGTCGTTCTATGGGCCCTTCTCGAACGGCCCGGCGGGACTTCTCGCCGAATTGACCCATCGCTGCCCGTTGCAATGTCCTTATTGCTCCAACCCGCTCGAGCTTGATCGACCTAACTCGGAGCTGAGCGCCGACGAATGGGGCGAAGTCTTTCGTCAAGCCGCCGCGATGGGTGTATTACAACTGCATCTTTCGGGCGGCGAACCGACCGCTCGCCGTGATCTCGATCAGATCCTCGCCCATGCGGTCGCCGCAGGCCTCTATACCAATCTTGTCACAGCGGCCGTTCTTCTCACACGCGAGCAATTGGAAAGGTTCGCCGCCATCGGCCTCGACCACGTCCAGGTTTCAATTCAGGACACTTCGCCTGACAACGCAGATCGCATTTCGGGCTACAAGGGCGGCGTCGCCAAAAAGCGCGAGGTCGCAAAATGGGCGCGCGACCTTGGTCTTGGGCTCACAATTAATGCACCCATACATCGTCACAACATCGACCATTTGCCGCAAATGATCGATTTCGCCTTGGAGGTCGGCGCGCAACGTCTCGAAGTCGCACATATTCAATACTACGCTTGGGCTGAAAAGAACCGCGCCTCTTTCATCCCAACGCGCGAGAAGTTTTTGCAAACAGCCGCCATCGTCAACGAGGCGCGGGATCGACTCGTAGGCGTCCTCAATTTCGATTTTGTCGTTCCCGATCGTTACGCAACGCTACCAAAAGCCTGCATGGGCGGCTGGGGACGATCAATTGTCGTCGTTGCACCCTCGGGACGCGTCCTGCCCTGTCACGCGGCGCAGACCCTGCCCGGCCTTGTCTTCGATAGTGTTCGCGAGCGCGACCTTAGTGAAATCTGGCGCCATGGTTCCGTCTTTGAGGCGTTTCGCGGGTTTGCCTGGATGAACGAGATCTGCCGGTCCTGCGACCGGCGTGAGATCGACTTTGGCGGATGCCGTTGTCAAGCCTTCGCCGTCGCAGGCGATGCCGCGGCCACCGACCCAACCTGCCATTTTTCACCCGACCATGCGCGATTCGCATCCTGTGCGGAAGCAGAGTCGCAAACTGCACCGCCGCCTTTCGTGTACCGCCGCATGAGTGGCTCACACATTTGAGTATGTACAACCCTCCGTCGTATCAGAGCAGGATCTGCGACCGCCGCCGGAACCCTAAACCCCTTGCGGCCAGATCATATCCTCATCGCAATGCGGTGCTTCAGTCTTTGATATGAGGGAAGTCAGCGATCGCAGACGATTTCGATGATGATTGTCCGAGCATAGCTGGTCGCGTCGTTAGAGCGGACAGGTCGTCATGGCTCAGCGCGTCAGCGGCCAATGCTCAGGCCTGATCGGTATTTCCCGCACGCGAATTAAGAACCCTCCATCGTTGTCACCCCCCCGGAGCTACGCGGTCCGATTGCTTAAAGCGTGTTCTTGCGCGCTCCAGAGTGCGCTCTCGCAACGAATCGTAGATGGGCGCATCATGCATCAATGTTGGCGCAAGCATTGCCATGAAACAGGCCCCCAACATCGGCAACAGCATTGTGACGTTTGCCGTCATCTCGACGACAAGAACGATGCCAGTGAGCGGGGCACGGACAACGCCTGTGAAAAAAGCGGCCATCCCGACAACAGCGAATCCTTCAGGTTGAATGTTCAGATCGGGAAATACGAGCTGGCACAGCTGCCCGAAGAACAATCCGAGTTGCGCTCCCAGTACAAGCATGGGGGCAAAGAGGCCCCCTGGCGTCTCCGCCGCGTATGATATGGCGCCGAGCCCAAGCCTAAGCAAGAAAACGAAAGGTAGCACAGCGAGCACATCAACCCCGGCCAGAGCGCGCTGTGCAATAGCATCGCCGCCGCCTGCAAGGTCGGGCGCGAACCAAGCCAGCACCCCAACCGCCGCGCCGATTAAGGCCGCGCGCAGCTCGACAGGCCAGCGGTCGAGTTGATCGAACATCGCCATAGTTCTGAGAAGCAAACGATTGTAGACAATCGCCATAAGTCCGGCGACCGCCCCCAAGGCAAAGTAGAGCGGTCTCGTTGAGGCGCCAGCGTAGGTCAGCTGCCCAACATGGAAGTCTGTCGCCTCGCCGAGGAGCACACGGGAGACGGAGATGGCGGTCGCTGACGCGCCAAGCGCAGCTATTGCGACGCGTAGCTCGAATCGCCGCACCAATTCCTCCAGGACGAAGATGGCGCCAGCGATCGGTGCGTTGAACGCCGTGGCCAGGCCTGCCCCAGCACCAGCGGCAAGCAATACTCTGCAGTCGGGCCAGCCACGTCGAACTTCCTTGCCGATTAGGTGTCCAATGGTCGCGGCCATCTGAACGCTTGGGCCTTCACGGCCGAGCGCAAGCCCCGAACCGATCGCGAGCACTCCAGCAACGAACTTCACAGGTATGATGCGAAACGGCGCCTGTGGCAGTTCCTCGTTCAGGACGGCCTCGACGTGTGGGATGCCGCTTCCTGACGCGTAAGGCGAGTAGCGGCGAACTAGCCAAGCGGCACAAGACGCCGCCGCGGCGCACGCAATGCTGACGGCCAAAAAGCCGGCAAAGGATTCCGAATGCGCCCAAACAATGACAGCATCGCGAAACCTGTTCGCCCGTTCAAGCAAGAGCAGGAAAAGCGCTCCTACCAAACCCGAAACCGCGCCAACGACTAGCGCCAAAACAGCGAGCACGAGAAGGGAACCACCGCCGCGATCTGGGTCGACCACAGTTGTCCGTTGCGAGCTCATTTGCAATCCAATCAGAGGAGAGCGCCGGAGTTAACATATGACCCCCTATATCTTTCGTCGACAAATGCATCGCCTCCCGTTGCTAGGCCCCGGCGCCATCCTTGCGCACGACATGTCACGAGGTCCGAGCTCGATCTCGCTGGTGCTGCCCTTCAGGCCCAGCAACAGCCAATCGTTCGGGCGGCATGGACCACATACGCCGTCCATGCGCGCTCGAGGGGTGCTTCTGAAGAGCTCGCGATGTTCGTCGAGTGGCGAGCGGCGGTGGCAACTTTCGTAAAAGTCGCGGATCTCCTTCGGACATCGCCAAATTTGACCGGTTAATCTCCGGCCGCCAGCGACAGGCCAAAGCCTGCCGCCCAAATTCGCGCCGCGCGCTCAGTGCATTCCGGAGGCGGTTTCGTGCATCATCCTCAACGCGTCGTCGAGGGTGAAGGTGTTGGGCTTCTGAACCGGCGGGAAGTCTTTGAATGTCGCCGCCCATTGGGCGGCGGCCGCCTGCGCGCCGTACAACAGGTAGATGTGATGAATGTACCACTCCCAGTAGGTGTTGGACGTTTGATCGGCCCGCTCGTAAGGGTCGGTGCGAAGATTGAACATCTTCGGTATTCTGAGCCGGGTGAACGGCTCGGCCCAAACCTGTAGCGTGCCGTGGCAGCGCTGCTCCATGAACGCCATCTTCCAATTGTCGTAACGCAAGCCCAGCACGTCGCCGTCATCGCTCAGATACATGAAGAACTTGCGCGGGCTGTCCTTCGCCTCGCCGTTGAGGTAGGGCACAAGATTGTAGCCGTCGATGTGGTTCTTGTAGGTGCGGCCGATCGCCTGATAGCCCCTCTTCAGCTTCTCGACGACGTCCGGATCGCCGGCTATGGCCAGGAAGGTAGGGAACCAGTCGTGATGCTGGACGATCTCGTTCGAAACTTGGCCCGGCTTGATCTTGCCCGGCCAGCGCACCACCATCGGGACGCGGAAGGCGCCCTCCCAGTTCGTGTTCTTCTCGCTGCGGAACGGCGTCATGCCGCCGTCCGGCCATGAGTTCATGTGGGGGCCGTTGTCAGTCGAATACATCACGAAAGTGTTGTCGGCGATGCCGAGCTGGTCGAGATAATCGAGCGCCTGACCGACATTCTTGTCATGGTCGACCATCGTGTCGTGATAGGGCGACTGCCAGCGTCCCGCCTGCCCTTTGCTCTCAGGTTTGGGGTGGGTGTAGAGATGCATGTGGGTCATGTTCAGCCAGACGAAGAAAGGCTTGCCCGCGTCGTTCTGCCGCTTCATGAAATCCTTGGCGGCCGCAATAAATTCGTCGTCGCATGTTTCCATGCGCTTCTTGGTGAGCGGGCCGGTGTCGGTCACTCTCTGCTTTCCCACCTTGCCCCAGCGCGGCTCATCGGTCGGGTCGTCCTTGTCGGTCGCCCAGGAATGGATCACGCCGCGCGGTCCAAACCTACCGCGGAAATTCGGGAAATCTTTCTCGTTCGGGTAGTCCTCCATTTCCGGCTCTTCTTCGGCGTTGAGGTGATAGAGGTTGCCGAAGAACTCGTCGAACCCGTGGTTGGTCGGCAGCATGTGGTTGAGATCGCCGAGGTGGTTCTTGCCGAACTGGGCGGTCGCGTAGCCTTGGTTCTTGAGGCAGGCGGCGATGGTCGCGAGCTTCTCCGACATGCCGATCGGCGCGCCGGGAATGCCGACCTTTGAGAGTCCGGTGCGATAGACGCTCTGCCCGGTGATGAACGACGAACGTCCCGCCGTGCAGGACTGTTCGCCGTAGGAATCGGTGAACATCATGCCTTCTCTGGCGAGACGGTCGATGTTCGGCGTCTTGTAGCCCATAAGCCCGTGCGAATAACAGCTTAAATTCGAGATGCCGATGTCGTCGCCCCAAATGACGAGGATGTTTGGTTTGTCCGTTTTGGCCATCTTAATCTCCCTTCATCGGTTTGCGAGTTAAGAGGTGTTTTGGCGTTCGGCCGACCCACCGATCAGGCGAGACGGAGAAGCACCGCGAAAAATGCAAACAGGCCGATCAAAATGAGGAGCATTCCCACCGCAAGAACTGGCGAGTTCTTCGGCTTTTCGGCCACTCCGGCGATTGCCGGCGAAGGACCCTCCCCGTAAATAATGTACCGTCCATCGGTATTGCCAAATCGAGAAGACGAGCGCCAGAACTCCACATCCGATAAGCGCAAAACCCAAGTAGATCGGCGCATCTGGAATGGCTGTCGGCGGTGGTCACGACCTCGAACCTTCCGGGCCGGCGGTCGCGACAGAATCAGCCATAGCTGGCGCCCTTCTGCTATATTCTTGTCTTCAGTTTCGCCCGCTCGAGCGCGTTGATGTTCGAGCGCGCCACAGGCGCATAACCAATCCTCGGAAGATCAGATAAGGGACAAAGGCAAGCAGCAGCGCGATAACGAGCGCTTCATTGGGGTACAACGTCTTGAGTACGATCGCCTGGTAGATCACATCGATCACCACGCCAAGAAAGATGATCCTGGCGGTCGCGTTCAGTCCTTCATTCAAAAGTTCAACCCGCTCCCGCGGATTGTTCAGCAACGTCACGAGATAAGGAGGGCGGTCGGCCCGCGCGTCCTTGAGACCGTCGCGGACGGCAGCGATGATAGCCATCAACGGTTGCAAAACGAAGCGGAATCTCATTGGTCCGTCCGGCCGGTCGACAAGGTCGTGCCAAAAGCGCGCGAAGGTCTTGAAAGTCACCCCGTGCCAGAGCACGCCGGCCACAATCAGCACAATGGCGAGCACGATGACCGCCTTGGCCAAGTAGTTCAGTTCCTGCGGGTGAGCGTCGGTCATCGCTCGGTACTCGCTTTACGGCATTGAGTCTGAAAGCTCGCCTCACTTTGGCTCGCGGGCCTTTGAGGTGTGACACGACGATCTGCGGTCGGCCAAGCGACGTACTAACCCCGCCGCCGCGTTCCTTTATCCTCGGTGTATCCTCGGTGCGACGCCTGCAGCGAGCGCCTTAAAGAACTCTGTCCAGCTCGCTTGGCTAAAGGTAATCCGGCCGACGGCGCCCACGCGACAACGCTGCGCACATCACAGCGCGCTGCTAGTTTATCCCAATCTTGGCAAACCGCGCAAGACTCGATTCTGTCGGGTCGAATTGACTTCTTGCAGAGTGGCGAAGGCGCTTCTCCTATCCGGCAAAGGACGGGCGCAAGTTCCCCAACACCGGTGGATTGGACGCGCCGGAGCGGTCGCCCGCAACCGCGTCGTGTATTTTTATTCATATACGTATTCCGCGATGCTGGGATCTCGGCGCGCATTTCGCGCGACTGGCTTGGCCAACGAACTTGGAAAAATGATCAATTATTTACAATACCTACCTGTAACTACGAAAGAGCTCTCGTATCCAACAGTATAGGCAGTGCGGAAAGTTCCGTTTCGCCGCCTTACCAGCGACAACAGACCATCCTTGTATTGACCATTCATTTGAATGCCAGCAGGGGTGACCGCCCACGTGCCGTTTCCAAAACGGTTGCTCGAAAGCCGGCCTCCAACTCCGAAGGTATTCCTATCCCCATTGCTCATACAAAGTGTCCTACCAGACAACTCTGCAGCGGTTACGGGCGTCGCCGCCAACGTGGCGGAGGATAGTGTGGGTGTGAGGGAACTTGCTGCGACCGCAAGCACCGAGAGATATTTCTTCATTGAAGCTCTCCAAAATCGGATTGTCCCCGCTCGACTAGGTTGAAGCCAGCATTGGAGGGTAATCATCTATTTCCAACTCCGCTACTCAAGAAGCGCAAGTCCTCCTACGCGACGGTCAAGACCTGCATCCCAGCATTATTGGTCCCCCGTTGGCGGCGCCGGTCGATCGACGAGTGTGGTCTGGCGAAGCGCCCATGTGGATCCTGTTTGAGGATGGTCAACCGCATTGTCGAGCGAGCGCACCGCTGGCGCTGGCCCCCTTCGTTGTGCTCGCTCGTGGCCTGTTGGAGCTACTGGGCAGGGACGGCTAATCATGCTCGATGCGCTCGCCATCGACGCCGACCCTGTTCGTCTCGCGGGTCGACGCTGGCGCGCATAAGGAATATCAGCAACTAACCTGCTGGAATCCTTCATGGATGCAGAATCGGACCGCGGTCTTTGTTTCGGGGCCGGTATCCTCGTCCGGTTTTGTCGTCAACGCTGCGCACTCCAAGCGCCGCTCTGTCCGCGGCGCCCCGCGCGTCTGATACCGGAATTTATCGCCTGTGCGGCGCGGGATTTGAGCGAACCCTGCGCTCGTTGAGTAGCGTCGCCGGGGCTGAAGGTAGACTGTTTTCCTCTGTTCCTAGATGGAGGGTTTTTACATAGGCGGAGGTATCCTGTGCGCGGGTGTTCCCCTCTGGACGACCTGAGGTGATCGTCGAAGAACGGAGCCAATAGGCATGGTGGACCGAACCTCTGATCCGGCGTCAGGCCGGGTTGTATAATGTCGCGTCAAAGCAGTATGGTGGTGGCCCGCATGAAGAACGACCGGAAGCGAATATTCGCATTCGACTGAGCTTGCTCCGTATCAATTAGCTGTCGAGTTAATTCGGAGAATGGCTGTGGCTCCCGATCCCGTCTTTCTGTCGCGCCCGAAATCGCCAAGCCTCCAAGTTCGATCGCTGGTCGCTCTTGCAGTACGCTGCGCCGGCCTGCTTGGGTTGCTCGCCTTGACAGGCTGCCGGCTGATCGTCCTCGACCCCCAAGGTCTCGTCGGCAAGGGCGATACGACGATCCTCATCGACTCGATCGCCATCATGCTGGCGATTGGAGTACCGACAATCGTCGCGGCTCTCGCTTTCGGATGGTGGTTCCGGTCATCCAACACGCGAGCGCGCCGTCTGCCCGATTTTGTCTATTCCGGGAAGATCGAGATGATCACCTGGTCGATCCCGCTTCTGACCATCATGCTCTTGGGAGGCGTAGCCTGGGTCGGGTCGCACGACCTCGATCCGGCAGAGCCGCTGCCGTCAAATGGCGCACGGCTCGACGTCCAGGCCGTGTCCCTCGACTGGAAATGGCTGTTCATATACCCCGACCTGAACGTCGCAAGCGTGAACCGCCTTGTCATTCCCGCCGGAGTTCCGGTGCACTTTACCCTGACGTCGGCGAGCGTGATGAACGCCTTCTTCATCCCGCAGCTCGGCAGCATGATCTACACAATGAACGGCATGGCGACGCAGCTCAACCTGAATGCTGACGAGCCTGGCACGTTCCTCGGCATGTCGAGCCATTTCAGCGGCGACGGCTTCGCGGATATGCAGTTCAAGGTAGAAGCATTGCCTCCCGACCGCTTCTCCATCTGGATCGACGAGACCCGCAAAGGCGCCGCGGCGACGCTGACCTCGCAAAGCTACCAGGATCTTGCCAAGCAGAGCACGAATGTAGCTCCGTTCGCCTATTCGGCGGTCGAGCCGGACTTTTTCCATAAGATCGTCACGCAGGCGCTGCCGCCCGGCCCCGGACCGGTGAATGAAGTCAGCCCAGGCGCGTCCAAGAGGGCGGAGAAATAGCATGCTGGGCAAGCTCACCTGGGCCGCCGTTCCGCTCGACCAGCCGATCCCGCTTGTGGCCGGCTGCGTAGCCTTTGGCATCGTTGGGGGCTTAGTGGTCTATGTCGTGGTGAAGGGTTGGGCGCCGTATCTGTGGCGCGAATGGATCACCAGCGTCGACCACAAGCACATCGGCGTGATGTATGTCTTCCTCGCCATGGTGATGCTGCTGCGCGGCTTTACCGACGCGATAATGATGCGGTCGCAGCAAGCGCTTGCCTATCGAGCGCCAGGATACCTCCCGCCGGAGCACTACGATCAGATTTTCTCGGCGCACGGCTCGCTGATGATCCTTTTCGTTGCGATGCCCTTCATGATCGGCCTGATGAACATCGTCGTACCATTGCAACTCGGCATACGGGACGTCGCGTTCCCGACGCTCAATTCAGTCAGCTTCTGGCTGACGGCGACCGGCGCATTGCTCATCAACCTCTCGCTGATCATTGGCGAGTTCGCCCGCACCGGGTGGCTGCCCTATCCTCCGCTTTCGGAGCTCGCTTATTCGCCGGGCGTCGGGGTAGACTACTATCTGTGGTCATTGCAGATTTCCGGGGTCGGCACATTGCTGACCGGCGTCAATTTCGTCACAACGATTTTGAAGCTTCACGCCCCCGGCATGACCTATATGCGCATGCCGATCTTCTGCTGGACCGCGCTCGGCTCCTGCCTGCTGATCGTCGCAGCTTTCCCAATTTTGACGGCGACCTTGGCCATGCTGATCTTGGATCGCTACCTCGGCTTTCACTTCTTCACCAACGTAGCCGGCGGCAACGTCATGATGTTCATGAATCTCATCTGGGCCTGGGGGCACCCGGAAGTCTACATACTGGTTTTGCCGGCGTTCGGCGTGTTCTCCGAGGTGGTTTCGACCTTCTCGGGCAAGCCGCTGTACGGCTACCGGTCCATGGTGGCCGCGACGATGGCCATCTGCATACTCGCCTTCATGGTCTGGCTGCATCATTTCTTCACTATGGGGGCCGGCGCCGACGTGAATGCTTTCTTCGGCGTCACGACGATGATCATCGCAGTGCCGACAGGCGTGAAAGTGTTCAACTGGCTGCTCACCATGTACGGCGGCCGCATCGTCTTTAAGCCGCCGATGATGTGGTCGCTTGGCTTTCTGGTCACCTTTGTCATCGGCGGCATGACCGGCGTGCTGCTGGCGGTGCCTCCAGCCGACTTTCTGCTTCACAACAGCCTGTTTTTAGTAGCGCATTTCCACAACGTGATCATTGGGGGGGTACTGTTTGGCGCATTCGCCGGGTACACATTTTGGTTCCCAAAGGCCTTCGGTTTCCGCCTTGAGGAGGGCCTTGGGAAGGCGGCGTTCTGGTGCTGGTTCATAGGTTTCTACCTCGCCTTCATGCCGCTCTACGTGCTCGGTCTCATGGGCATGACGCGGAGAATGCAGCATTACGACGTCGCGGCGTGGCATCCATGGCTGCTCGTGGCGGCCGCCGGCGTCGTCGTCATATTGGCGGGAATCGCGCTGCAGATCGCACAGATTGTGGTGAGCTTTCGCCAGCGCGAGCAGCTTCGCGACGTAACCGGAGATCCCTGGAACGGCCGCTCGCTGGAATGGTCCACCTCCTCGCCGCCGCCCCCCTTCAACTTCGCCGTGCTGCCTCAAATCGAAGGGAGCGACGCTTATTGGGAGACCAAGCAGCGGGCGCTCGCCCAACATGTGTTCGCGGATGAGCCGGTATACGCCGACATCGAGCTGCCGCGAAACAGCGCGACGGGGGTTGTATGCGCCTTCTTCGCGACTTTCCTCGGCTTTGCCCTCATCTGGCATATCTGGTGGCTGGCGGCTGTGTCCTTCCTCGGCGCCTACGCCACATTCGTCGCCTTCGCTTGGCGCGACCGGACGGAGTATCGCGTACCGGCCGCGGAAGTCGCCCGAATTGATCGAGAAAACCGCCGCGCCCGCCGCGCGGCGTTCGCCCAGTTGGGGGCCGCCGAATGAGTATCGCGCAAGAGTCCGCCAGACGCGACGAGCCGTACCGCATTGGTCTGGGCGGCTGGGGGAGTTCTGGTTTCCCAAGAGCCGAGCACGCCGAGCGCAGCTTTGCCTCCAAGCGCGTCATCACGGCTTTCGGCTTTTGGATCTTCCTGCTCAGTGACATCGTCATGTTCTCCGCGCTCTTCGCCGCCTACGCGGTGCTGTCCGGAGAGACAGATGGCGGCCCGAGCGGGACGGACCTTTTTCGTCTCGAAAGCGTGGCGCTCGAGACGGCGTGTCTGCTGTTGTCCAGTTTTTCTTGCGGCGTCGCAACTATCGGCGCGCGAGTGCGAAACAATTTTGTGCACTACGGTGGCATGGGGGCGACCGCACTACTCGGTCTCGCCTTTCTGCTTCTGGAACTTCGCGACTTCACCGACATGATCGCTCTGGGCGCCGGACCCGCGCGCAGCGCCTTTTTGTCCGCATTCTTCGCCCTTGTCGGCTGCCACGGATTGCACGTGACGCTGGGCATCCTTTGGCTGCTGACCATGATGGCGCAGGTGTTCACCAAAGGCTACCGGCCCGACATCATGAGGCGCATTCTGTGCTTCGCGCTGTTCTGGCACACGCTAGACATTATATGGGTCGGAATTTTCACCGTAGTCTATCTGATGGGGTTGGCCCTATGAGCGACACCGAAATCGGTCTGCATTTGCATGATAACGATATTGCTCCCGGCGACGAGCGGGGCGACGGCCGTGAGATCGCTGAAGGCATTCTGGGCTACCTGGTCGGCCTTGGGCTGGCGACGCTGATTACAGTCGTTGCGTTCTTCGTGTCCGGCACATCGCTGGTCTGGCAGCCAAGCATTCCGATTGCGCTAATGGTTCTGGCGATTGCGCAAATGGGTGTCCATCTTGTCTTCTTCCTGCACGTCACCACAGGCCCGGAGAGTTACAACAATGTGTTGGCGCTTGCGTTTGGCGTGCTGATCGTCTTTCTGCTGATTGTCGGATCGCTGTGGATCATGACCCATCTTAATCACAACATGATGCCGATGGAGCGGATCATGCGGATGCAGGACTAGCCCCGACGGAGTATGACAAATGAACCGCACGGTCGAGTACATCGTCATTGCGCTCATCGCGCTCGGCGCGGCCGCGGTCGGCGCGGGGGCCGGGTTTTACTTTGCACATCCTGCCCGTACCGAAATTGCTGGGGCCGAGGTTCGCAACATCCTGCTCTCGCTGAATGCCTCTCCAGGCACGGTCAAGATTGAGGCAAACTCAACCTTTAAAGGCGGCGCGGCGCCGGCCCCGCCTGCCGCGCCGGCGCAAGCCGCAGCCGGAGACTGGCCGAGCTACAATAAGACGCTGACGTCGGAGCGATTTTCGGACCTCGCTCAGATCAACGCCAAGAACGTCGACAAACTCAAGGTGCAGTGCACGTACGACACCCACCGATTAACGGCGTTCGAGAGCGGCCTGATCATGGTGGAGGGCGCCCTCATCGGCACGACGGAATTCGATATTTTCTCGATCGACCCGGCGACCTGCGCCGAGAACTGGCGCAGTCACGAGGAGTATCCCGGCTACCCTTTGCCGACGAACCGGGGCGCAGCCTACCTGGACGGCCTTCTATATCGCGGGACGGAGGACGGACGGGTGCTCGCCTATGATTTCAAGACGGGCGCGCGCGTCTGGGAGACCACGATCGGCGACACGAAGAAGAATGAGGTCGTGCCCGCCGCGCCGATCGCCTGGCAGGGTCTCGTCTTTGTCGGCAACGCGGGGGGCGACCAATATGGCGCGAAGGGGCGCGTGTACGCCCTCGACGCCAAGACCGGCAAGATCGTCTGGGAGTTCTATCTCGTGCCAAAGTCGGCAGACGATCTGGCCCGCGGCCCGCAGGGCGCGTCGCCGCTCGACAACTCGACCTGGAAGAATATTCCGGGTGCGCCGATCAGCGGCGGGGGAACTTGGACGTCCTTTTCTTTGGATCCGAGTACGGGCCTTTTGTACGTGCCGGTGGGCAATCCGGCGCCCGACTACGACAATAGCGTCCGCCCTGGAGACAATCTCTTTACCGACTCGGTCGTCGTCCTCGACGCCAAGACCGGCGCTTACAAGAACCATTTCCAGATCGTGCCGAGAGATTGGCACGACTGGGACGTCTCCAACCCGCCCGCTCTGATCCAAACGACGGGCGGCAAGAAGCTCATGGCCGTGGCGCCGAAGGATGGGTTTCTCTACGGCTTCAATCTCGCCGACGACAAGCTGCTCTACAAGACGCCGGCGACGACGATCGACAACGTCGAGGCGCTGTTTGCGCCCGACAAGGAGGTCCATTTCTGCCCGGGCGCCGGCGGCGGCGAGGAATGGAACAGCCCGGCCTACGACCCGCGAACCAATCTCATCTTCGTCGGCGACGTCGACTGGTGCACCACCGTGAAGGTGCAGACCAGGGAAGAGATCGTTAAGTCTGGGTCCCCCGGGCAGTTTTGGACGGGAGAGAGAACTCTCAATCCTTTCGACGCGTTCGGCAAATTTTCGCGGGCCGACGGGACTTGGGCCGGATGGCTCCACGCCGTCGACGCCGACACCGGCCAATGGAAATGGAGGCTGAAATCCAATTACCCGATCGTCGGCGCCGTGACGCCGACCGCCGGAGGCCTCGTCTTTTTCGGCGATGCAGGCGGCAACTTTTATGCGCTCGACGCCTCCAACGGACAGAAACTGTGGGGTCAGAAGATCGGCGGTGCGATCGCCGGAGGCGTAATCACATATACCGCGAACGGCCAGCAGAAAATCGCGGCGACGACCGGCCTGACAAACCCCGCTTGGCCGGTTAAGATCGCGACCGCGAAAATTGTGATCCTCGGCCTCGAGGGTGGTGGCGCAAGCCAATAAGCGGCGTCGTTTCCCGCCACCTCGGTTACGGCGGCGGCGCGCGCTGAACTTGAAGCGCGGGCGGCCGCCCGCCAACGTCATGGCGTGGCTCGCCGCCGAGGACGCCAAGCGCGCTCTCTAGCAACTTTGCCCTTGCGGCGGCGGGCGCAAGTTCAAATTCTGTCATGGCGACAAAGCGCCGCCAAAGCCATTCAACTTAAGTGACCGACCACAAACTCGGTGAAGTTCCCACAGGCTTGACCGCCCACCGACTGCCAGCCTCATCTACTTATCTGGTAGGAAAGAGTCGGCCGCCCGCTCGTTCAGGGCCGATTCTGCTATATCGCGTTCCAGGAAAAAGTTGAGGAACGTGCGGATGGCGGCAATCGCGCCCAGTCGCCCGATTTCGTCCCAGCTCGTACCCGTCGCCGTACCGAGGATGTCCGCCGCCAGCTGGAACGTCAGGCCAGCGACCAGCCAGCGCGCATATCGTAGATAGCCATCTCGAAGCTCGCGGCCCGTCGTAGAAGGGCTGAACAAGCCACGAAAGCCCCGCAAAAAGGTCTCAATGGTCCCGATGACGATGACCGTCACCGCCATCGCATTGACGATCATGGCGGCGTATTGCGTGATCAATATGAGCCATTCACTCATGAACTCTCTCGTCCGGCGCGCGACGCATCGAAGACGATCTGGTCGTATTGCCAAAGCCGCTCGAAGAACGCCAGCGCCCTACGTTCGTCATCGCCATGCTTCGCGTTCAGCGTCACAATCTCCGCTAGCGTTCGCTTGCCATCGATGGCGCCAAACAGTTGGTCCTCGTGGGAATTCAGGGAGCAGATGAGATCGGTAAAGGTATGCGCGCGGTTGATCAGCACGGCGACGCTGCCAGGCGGCAATCGTTCCCGAATGCAAACCGTCCATGGCAATGCTATGGGGACGTATTCGCGCCAACGATCGTCGGCGAAGGTGATCGGTTGACTCTCTTCCGCTCGATCGTCGCGATAGGCAATGAAACTATGCGAGTGCATCGTCCCCCGGAACAGTTCTGCGGCGGCATGCTGGCGCCGCGCGGGAAGTGCGGCGAGCCGCGCGGCGTGTGGGCTCTTCGCTATTGCACCGCATTGGGGCAGATAGGGAGCTTGCTCAATCCAGCGGCCGAACGACAAGCCGCACCGATCGAGCCAATCAAAGAGCTCCGCCACCGTGTAGGCGCGATCCTGCGGATGAAGAAGCGCGTCCGCCATGGCGTAGGGATTCCGAAAATCCTTCGCTCGCTGTAAGAGACCAGAGATCGGATGGTCCCCCGGCAGCGCATCGAGGATTGCGCCAAGACTTTGCAAATCGCTCTTGGAGGCGCGGATTTGCAGCAGGCGGCAATATTCCTGCATCATATAGATGCCGGCGCGGCCGTAAGGCGCATAAACCATGAGGCGCATGGCGCCGTCGGGGTTGAGAACGGCGCGAAGCGAGCGTAACCCGGCGTCCGGATCCGACAGGTGATGGAGCACGCCTGTGCAAACGACGAGGTCGAAGGAACGCCCGAGCTGCCCAACGTCCTCGATCGCCAACCGATGCAGACCGAGATTTTCCAGCTCGTACTTTCGCTTAAGTTCACGCGTATGGCGCAGGCTCGTCTCGCTAATATCGATTGCCGTGATCCGAGCAAGCGGCTCGCGAAGCGCATGCCTCGCCGCCTGCGACGTGCCGCAACCGGCGACCAGGATTTCCAGGCCTGCGCGGAGTTGCTCGGTCGGCCAAGTCAGATGGAAGTGCGCGCGTCGGCGCTCAGGTTGCCCGTGCAGATCCCGGTCCAGATTGGCTACAGGCCCCGGATACGGCATCCGTTCATAGAAATCACGGACTTCCTCGCTCCGGCTCACTTCGACTTCCTCAGATTTCGCCCCGCGTCCTAACCCTTGACCCGCAGGCAGCGACGGCGAACATGATCGTCTCGCCGGCACGGCGCCCTTCCGCCGACGCCGTGGCGCCTCTTGGCGCGTCGAGACGGCCGCTTTCCGCGGCCCGCGTCCGCCCGGTAGCCGCCAGCCTAAATGCCGCAAAGATACTCTCAGTCAGGGGTTTGCGCCACTATGCTCTCATCCCCTGCGGCGCGACGAACATGTTCTGCCATGGCGCACCCTTCCTCTCCATGAGGTGTCTAACTACAATCCACGCGGGCTTTGCCAAGAAACATGTAATAGACGGCGATCGAGTATATGAGGATCACCGGCGGCACAACGACGCCTCCATATTCGCTGGTTGGTGTTTCAGAACATATTCACCCGTCTGATGTCCCAACCAGAGGCATCGCCTCCATGCTGCAGGCAGAAGTAAATGCTCTGAGATACGCGATCGCGTCCAACAGAAGCGGCCCCTGGGTCGACCCAGCGCGCTCCGCCAATACGCTCCAATCTGTTCCGAACTGAAACGCCATGGCGGCCCGTGACCATACCCATCCCAAATGAACGCGAGAATACTTTGAGCCGGAGATCAAATACGCGCCGATAGATTGGGTTACCGGTCGCAAGTCGCGCCCAGGCGAAGCAGCTACGCGCTGGCGATGGCGCCAGCGCGTTGGGCGCCCGTTGCAGCTCACCCGGCGCATGCCTCCGAAGTCACGCATGGGCTCCGTGAGTCGACACCATCGCCAGCACCGCATCGAGGTTAAACGATGCCGGCTTCTGGCGAGGTGGATACTTGGCGAAGTTCTCGATCTGCGCCGCCACGGTCGCCTGCATGAGGTAAAGCTGGGGAACGTGATCAACCATCCAATCAAAGTAAGTGTTGGAGTTGATATCGGCCCGCTCGAATGGATCGCGGCGAAGGTTGAATATCAACGGGAGCCTCAGCTTCACCAGAGGCTCCGCCCATTGCATCATCCTGGTAGCGCGTTGCACCGCCAAGTTGAACTTATAGTCGCCGACGCGGACCGCCATCACCTCGCCATCGTCGCTGAAATACATGATGGCGTTTCTCGGACTCTCCTTCACCGCGCCGGTCACGTAGGGAATCATGTTGTAGCCGTCGAGATGAACCTTGAAGGTCTTGCCTCCGACCGTGCTGCCGTTGAGCAGCTTCTCCTTCACGTCCGAATCGCCGGCAGCGGCCAGTAAGGTCGGGAACATGTCAATATGAGAACCGATGCCGGTGAAGACCGAACCGGCCTTAATCTTGCCCGGCCAGCGTAGGAACGCTGGGACGCGCCAGCCGCCTTCCCAGTTGGTGTCCTTCTGGGAGCGGAACGGTGTGTTGGCGCCATCCGGCCAGGTGTCGTTCTCGGGGCCGTTATCGGTGGAGTACATGACGATGGTGTTGTCGGCGATGCCAAGCTCATCGAGCTTCTTCAGCAACTCGCCGACTTGCTCGTCGTGGGTGACCATCCGATCGCTGTAGTCGTCCTGCCCGCTTTTGCCACGGTTCTTATCAGCGAGGTGGGTCCGAAAGTGCATAGCGGTTGAATTGTACCAAAGGAAGAAGGGCCGGTCCGCCTTGGCCTGCTTCTCCATCCACTCCAGAGCGCGTGCGGTGACCTCCTCATCGACGGTTTCCATACGCTTCTTGGTCAACGGGCCCGTGTCCGTGATCGTCTGGCCCCCCTTGCCATCTGCAATGCAGTGGAGCACGCCGCGCGGTCCAAACTTCTTCCTGAATTCTGGATCCTTGGGATAGTCAGGCAGTTCTGGCTCCTCCTCAGCGTTCAAGTGATAGAGGTTGCCGAAAAACTCGTCGAATCCGTGCATAGTAGGCAAATATTCGTCGCGGTCGCCCAGATGATTCTTGCCGAACTGACCAGTGGCGTAGCCGAGCGGCTTCAAAAATTCGGCGATGGTCGGGTCTTCTGCGTGCAATCCGACCGTTGCGCCCGGCATGCCGACCTTGGTTAGGCCGGTGCGAATCGGATTCTGGCCGGTGATAAAGCACGCGCGGCCAGCGGTACAGCTCTGCTGGCCATACCAATCGGTGAAGGTCGCCCCTTCTTGCGCGATACGGTCGATGTTGGGAGTTTGATAGCCCATCATGCCTTTGCTGTAATGGCTGATGTTCCAGTAGCCAATGTCGTCTCCCCAAATGATGAGGATATTTGGTTTACTCGACTTCGCCATAAGACGCTCCTCCTAGTTGATCTCTCTTTTCTGCATTGCCCTACCCCGGCGATGTTTCGTGTCGCTATACCACGCGCAACAGTACGGCGAAGAATGCGAATATACCGATGAGAGCCAGAGCGATCGCCACCGCCAGGAGCGGCGTCTGTTTGCCTTCTCTTGTCACTCCCGCGATCGCGGAAAAGTTTCCGCCCCAGAGATAGCGAAGCCCCCACTGGTATTCCCAAATCGAAATCGCAAGAGCTGCGACGCCACAGAAAATCAGTGAAAGTCCCAGATATCGCGGAGCGTCGGAAAAACGCGCCGGAGCGACCCCCGGCATTTCGTTCATGCGATTGAAGAACTGAACGATTGTGAAGCCGAAGCCGATCAACGCTATCGCAGTGCGAACCCACGACATCATCGTTCGTTCGACGCTAAGCCGCGTGCGCAGCCAGGAAAAATGGTCCGACGCTGTCGCTTTCACTTCGAACCTGCCTGACGCCGGATCAGAGGTTGGATCCACCATGCCTATTGGCTCCGTTCTTCGACGCTGATGGGCGGGGTCGGTACCTTAGCGGACAGGATGCCTTTGCCTGTCCAAGAACCCCATTTTCTGGGGCAGACGGCAAACGGCCTCTCTGTTGCAACCATCTTCCATGAGCCCAGGTAGTTCTACTCAATAAGCGCAAGTTTCGCTCAAATCCCGCGCATTGGTTCCCGATAGGCGATCAATCAGCATCAGACGCAATAGCTTTACCAGCGCCACGACGGCCGGATACGCACCTGGCCGCCGCAGCCATTATTCCTGCCCGCCGACGGGTGTGGCGCGGGCGATCGGCCGCCAGAGCGTCAACGAGCACGAATCATGGACCTGACCGCAGTCGCGATCCATTCGGGCCCCCGCGCCCCGTGCATCCCGCTTGCGCTTGGCCGACACGGGCGCTCATCCTTCAATAGCACGGTGGATTAGGATAGTAGCCGCAAGTCGCGCCATAACCATAGTACGGATGGTAATAGGCGCCCGCCGCCGCCGCGCCGACGGCGCCGATCGCCGCGCCAGTAGCGACCGCCGCGGCGGGATGGGCATACCATCCGCCATGCCATGCAGCGCGCCGGTAACCGCCGCCGACGAAGGCTCGGCCGCCATAGCCGCGCGCTGCGAACCAGTCAATGAAGAGCGAAGCGGGTCCCGTCGCATTCGACAGATCTCCCTCGAGGACCGACACCTCAAAAGTCAATTTGTCGCCATCGAGCTTCGGCGCCTTCAAGACAACGACAGCGTCCTTGACGGAAGCACCGTCTGCACCAAGCACCGATATCGTCGCATTTGGGGGATCCTTGGCGAAGCTGTCGGCGCCCTCATCCCATTCCTTGAGGAAATCCTTGGTCAGCACATGCCCGGCCGCTCTCACCGGCCGATCGGCGAAGACGATGGAATTGGGCGACACGCCGGTCATCGTCAGGGCGTCGCCCGCAAGACTTGCCCCATGGGAATTGACGACCGCCAGCGAGGAAACCATGTTGCTCTTGGGCGATCCGATCGTCTTCTGAGCGGGCGCGCTGATCGCGTCCTGTGCGGGGGCCAACGTCGGGGCGGCGAACAGCGTCGCGACCGCCACGAGCATACGGAAAGTGCGAATCGTCATAGCATCACTCCTCACTATTTATACATTCGTCGTCACCGGGTACGGCCGATGGCGAATCAGACTTCGCCTTCCGTTCCAGCGTTAAAGGACAGCAGACTCTCCCACGCGTCTCGACCCCCTCAGGTCATCGAGACGACTTGCCCCAAACCGGAGACGCTCGCCCAGAACATCGCTTCGTCGTGACGGCAACTGGGCGTAAATATCGGCGGCCGTGTTTTGCCCGAGCGTCCCCATATTGCGGAGGGACATTCATGCGGGCAATTGGACCTTGGTCCACCCTCGAAGGACGGCCAATTCGATTTTTGTGTCCCTAATGTCTCGACAGTGCTTTGATCACCTACCAGAACCAACGTGGGTACCGACACGGGCCGCACGTAACCGAAAGCCCAGCGAAAAACGCCTCGACTGATCCGATCGCGAGCAGGGCCATCGCGTCGAGGGCCAGAATGACTCATTTTATAATAGCAGCTAGCCATTCTTATAATAGCAGCTAGCCATTCTTGCATGCGTCGCCGCCGTCTGAGAACCGGCTCTAACGATGCACCGAAAACCGAGGTGGCAAGTCGCCGTGTCAACGGGCTGCGCCATGCGCGCGGCTGGTCGATAGCGGCGACAATAGTTTGGCGCGCAAAGAAAGGAGCCGCCCTTCATCACCCTCCGAGGAATCCTTAACATGGGTTGCTGTGGATCGTGGCGTTTCTCTCGCTTGCCGCCGCGCGGGTCGCCCATCGTGCAACAGGAGCGCTCGATTGTGCTGTGCTCCTGGTACCAGTCCGTGGTCCATTCCCAGACGTTGCCAGCCATATCGAACAGGCCGTAACCACTCGCAGGGAACGAGCCTACCGGCGCCGTCCAGTCATAGCCGTCTTCGTAGAGGTTCTGCCAAGGAAACTCACCCTGCCAGGTGTTTGCCATGTGCCGACCGCCAGGCCTGAATTCCTCGCCCCAAGGGTATTCCGCTCCTTCGAGGCCGCCGCGCGCGGCGAACTCCCATTCGGCCTCGGTAGGCAACTCTTTGCCCGCCCATCGTGCATAAGCCTCGGCGTCTTCAAAGCCGACATGGACGACTGGGTGATCCTCGAGCCCCTTGATCGAGCTGGAAGGTCCGCGCGGATGACGCCAATCAGCGCCTGGAACGTAAGCCCACCAGTTGAAATGGTCATTGAGCCCGGTCCCTCGCGGCGCCTTCTTGAAGACAACGGATGACGGCGCTAACAGCTCCGGTTTTGCCCCCGGATAGTCGGCCGCATTTGCGGGCCGCTCCGGAAGAGTCACATGGCCGGTCGCCTCGACGAACCGTCGAAAGTCTCGATTGGTCACCGCGCGGCGATCGATCCAGAATGCGCCGACCAAAACACGATGCGCGGGCGCCTCTTCCGGATAGTGTCGGTCCGACCCCATGAGGAAAGCGCCGCCCGGAACGAAGGCCATGTCGGCGGGCGCCTGACCGTCCGAACCCGGCGAAATCCCTGGCTCTGCAAAGCTTGCGCCGAGAGAGTCAGCGCTGGCGACGTCGTTCATCGCACCGTCCTCCCAAAATCGCTTTCGCCGAAAATCCGAGTCGAGACAGCGTTGGTGCGTGAAGCTACACTAGCATTCCATCCCTTGCCCCGGCATTGGACCTTGGGCCAACTGGCCCAGCATTCGGCTAGTGTATGTTGCCTCCTCCAAAAGGCTACTCAAATTATGCAATTTCGAACCTGCTTCGACGCCTGACGGGGAAGCTTCCGAGAGCCCCAGAAAGCATTTTTTCTATATCAGCCATTTTTTCTATATCAGCGATGACGGGGACATTCTGGCTCTCCGAATGGGCGACTGGAAGATGGTGCTGATGGAACAGAGAGCCAAGCCGCTGATGTGCTGGTTCGAGCCGTTCGTAAAGCTGATGGCGCCGAAGATGTTCAATTTACGCCACGATCCGTTCGAGAGCGCCACGTTCGCGCAATTCCCGCCGTCAAAAGCCGGCCGCGTTCAACCTGGACGCGGCGCAACGGCAGATTGAGGAGGCGGCGCGCAGCGCTAACCGCTAGGGCTTTGGCGTCGCAAATCATCTGCCTCCCAAGGAATCCCAGACGACTCCAGGCCGGAATCCCTTTCTTTTCACGACGAAATCGCGCGGATTAGGGCTCGGTTTGTTGATCTGTCGAGGCCTCCTCAACGCCTTGGAACGATTGTTGGAGCAGGTGGCGTGCGAGCGTGGTTCGAGCGGCCAATCGTGTTTCTGGCCGGGGGAGGCGACATACCGATGAGTGTCCGCGCGATGCGAGCAGGAGCGGTGAACTTTCTTACCAAGCCCGTCGCGACTAGGGGCTTCTGGGGAGCGTCCGGCTTGCGCTGGCGAAGAATTTCATGATCCGTCGAGATCGTCCGGAGTTGGACTCTATCATGCGCCGCCTTGAACACCCTCACCCCGCGCGAGAGCGAGGTCCCTTCGACAGGTCATATCTGGTCGGCTCGACAAGCAAATCGCTGGGGACCTGGGCACAGTTGAGAAAACGATCAAGGCGCATCGCGCCGGGTGATACAGAAGCTGGCGGTGAGGTCTCTTGCCAACCTCGTTCACCTGGCCGAACGGGTCAAAATAGGGCCTCATTCCGCTCCCGCGGGCATTCCTGACGCCGCTGGCGTATTTGCATGGGACCAAAGGCCAACTGTCGCTCCGCCCGGCCGCGCGCTAGAATCACTATAAATCGTCGTGGTCGGATGTCAGTCGCGTATTGAGTTGGCCCTCCCCGTTTCAAGTCCAGCACACGAGCGCGGTTTGGGTGCCCATGTCCTATAGACGGCGACTAGTCGCCATTGTCGACGATGACGAAAGGGTTTGCAGGGCTCTGAAGCGCCTGATCATAGCGTCGAATATGGAAGCGACGACCTTTCTTTCCGGTCGGGCGTTTCTTGAGTCGTTGCACGTTAGGCCGCCCGATTGCGTTCTGCTCGACTTTCACATGCCCGATCTGACCGGCGAGGACGTGCTGAAAGCGCTGGCGCGCGCCGGCCGCGGATTGCGGGTTATCGTCATTTCAGGTCGCGATGACCCTGCCAATCGGGCAATATCCTTCGCGCTAGGCGCTGTTGCTTACCTGCCAAAGCCTCTCGACCCTGCAGTACTTCAGGCAGCGCTAGTCGACGCACTTACCGGCTCGGCCGACAACAATGGATTCGATCCAGCGATCTAACACGAGCCGCGATCTCCGAGCTACGAGAAGGGGAAACCACTCGTGGATGATGGGACCAAGGTCCAATTGTCGGTCACTTTGGTTTCTTCCATGGTCCCGCCAAGCCGTGGCGCCAAGGATGGGCCACGAGCACCGAAACTCGACCGATAACCCAATTGTCGCCTTGGAACCCGTAACAGTGCAGCAGCTCGGCGGCTACTCAAGGAGCGCAACGATCTCCCAAAGAGGACCCTCCGCCAAACCGAGACGTGGCCCCTCTTCCGCGGTCGCGACCCCGACTCCTGTCGCACCGAGAATGCCGCGGTAGGTGCGATCCACACCATCAGCTCCGCCCCACCCCAACGCTCGCGTTTGGGCCACTCATCAACTAACGCTCAACCCGGACCACTTGTTGGGGCCGGGCCAACGCCTCTTTGAGGAATGTCCGAGCCTCTTGACTATCCGCCACATGGTATCGGCCAATGCTCGGGGAGAGAATGACCGAGCGGCGCGAACGCCAAGTCGTCGAGGGCGGACAAATGCCGCAACGCTCCTGCGCGGTGTCCGGCAAGTGCCGATATTTCTATAGGAGATCAGATATGAGCGACCCATCTACAGCATCGTTCCGCTACCGCTTGGAACAGCAACCACCGCGCACTGACTCTGGTGGTCTCGTACGGGGCGCATCTGTCCGGCAGTTCCCTGTTAGCCAGGGCATCGCCGGCGCCTCTATGCGCTTGCAACCCGGTTCTCTGCGCGAACTCCATTGGCACACGAATGCTGCCGAGTTGGGTTACGTCGTGTCTGGCAGTTGCCGCACCACCGTATTGAGCCCCGACGGAGCGGCGACAGATACGTTTGGGCCGGGCGATGTTTGGTATTTCCCCCGCGGCTGGGGTCATTCCATCCTGGGGGTCGGGCCAGGCGAGTGCCATTTCATTCTGATATTCGACAACGGCGCCTTCGCCGAGGAGCATACACTTAGTATTACCGATTGGTTGGCCCATACGTCGGCTGCAGTCGTCTCACAGAGCCTCGGCCTCGGTATGGAGTGGGTGGCCAAGCTGCCGAAGGGAGAGGCTTACTTTGCAGGGGGGCTCGTTCCTGATGACCCCTTCGCGCGTGCTACGCCCCAGGCGAAGCCCACACTTTTGACGACGCACCGCTATCCTTTGGGCGCCCAGCAGCCGCTGCGCGTGCCGGGCGGCGGCGCGCAGCGGACGGTTACCGCGAATGAGTTTCCGATCTCGACCACATTGTCCGGCTCCGTGCTGGAGATCGAGCCGGGAGCCATGCGCGAGCTTCACTGGCACCCCCACGCCGACGAGTGGCAATACTACCTTGAGGGTGCGGCTGAGATGGCTGTTTATTTGGGGATGGGTCAGGCAGTAACCGAACAATTTGTGACGGGCGACATCGGTTACGTGCCGATGGGCGCCGGCCACTACATCCGCAACACTGGTAGCGGCATCTTGCGCTTGCTGATCGGATTCAACAACGGGCACTATCATTCCCACGACCTCAACGCATGGCTAGCCTCGAATCCCCCCGATGTGTTGGCTGCCAATCTAGGCCTGCCACGAACGGTCGCGGAAACGCTTCCTAAGGAGACGCTCTTTATTGCACAACGCCGGCGTACTGGGGACTAAAGAGACGGTTGGCCTTTATCTACCAATCCGACGGTGTTCTGAGACAGCAAGGTCTCGCGTGAACTGGCGGAGTGTTGCATGAACATCGAGAGTCTTGAAAGCCGGAAGCAGAATTCTGTAGATGTCTCAGCCACACACGCGACGAAGCGCGGAGAACAGCGCTGCAGCGAACGGCGCCCAAGGGACGGGTCTGAGTAACGCATGCCAAGCTGGCTCTTCACCTCGCTCCGCGGCTATCGAGCTGGATGGCTGCCGCGCGATCTGGTGGCAGGGTTGATGCTGGCGGCGATCGCCATACCGGGGCAGCTCGCCACGGCCCGGCTCGCCGGAATGCCGCCCGAGACCGGTCTCTATGCATTTGCCGCCGGGTCGCTGGCCTTCGCCGCCTTCGGCGCCAACCGCTTTATGTCAGTCGCGGCGGATTCGACCATCGCACCGATTTTCGCCGGCGCGCTGGGCTCAATCACCGTCGCCCGAGGCGCGCATTACGTTGAGTTGGCGACGCTGCTCGCTCTTTTGGTGGGGATCATTCTCCTGGCCGTCGGCCTGCTCCGGGCCGGCTGGCTTGCCACCCTGCTTTCAGTTCCGGTCACGACGGGCTTTCTCGCCGGCATCTCGGTCCATATCATCGTCGGCGAGTTGCCAACCTTGTTAGGCATTCCTGGCGAGCAAGGGCATGTGCTGGTGCGCCTCTTCCATGTCTGCAGTCAGCTCCGGGACGCCGATCTCTTTGCCTTCACGTTGGGCGCCGGCGTTTTGATCGTGACTATTTGCGCTGCGCGTATAAGCGCCCGAATTCCCGGAGCGTTGATCGGCTTGATCGGCGCGGGCCTCGCGGTGATCTTGTTCGATCTGCATGACCGCGTCGCCCTTCTCCATCCCCTCTCCATGCGGCTGCCGAACCTTGCCCTGCCGGCGTTGCCGGGTGTCCAGGACCTCAGCCGCCTCGTGCCGCTGGCCTTCGTAGTTGCCATGGTGTGTATTATGCAAACAGCGGTGGTGGCCGCCACCTTTCCGTCCGACGAAGGCAGGCCCGATGACGTCAGTCGGGACTTCGCCGGGGTTGGCGCCGGCAGCGTCCTGGCCGGGCTGATCGGTTCCTTCGCCGTCGATGCGAGCCCGCCAAGCACCGCTATTGTCCGCGAGTCCGGCGAGCGCACTCAGATCGCCTCGCTCACGGCCGTCGGCTTGATGATTGCCCTTGCAGTGCTGGCGGCGGATCTGATGGCGCATGTGCCGTATGCGGCGCTTTCCGGAATTCTCATCTACATCGCTCTTAAAATCTTCCGCCTGGATGAGATGATCCGGATATATCGCCGTGGAGGCGCCGAAATTTTGCTCGTGGTCGCCAGCGCTGGGCTCGTCGTCGGTCTGCCGATCGAAAGCGGCATGTTGCTCGCCATCGTGTTATCGTTCTTGCACAGCCTCTACATCGTCGCTCGGCCTCATTGCGCCGAGCTGGCGAGGGTGCCGGGAAGCACAGTGTGGCGGCCGCCGAGTGCAACCGATGAGGGCGAGCATGTAAACGGGGTGCTAGTCTTCGCGCCCGCCGCGCCGCTCAATTTCTCGAATGCCCAACGCATCTGTAGGAAGATAAACTCGGCCATCGCCGCCAAGCAGCCGCCGACGAAGCTGCTAGTCATTGAGGCGAGCGGCATTATCGACATCGACTACACCGGGTCGCAGATGCTGCAGCAGGCCATTGCCGATCTCAAGGTGAAGGGCATTGCTATCGCGATCGCCCGCCTCGCTGATGAGGGAGTGCGGGCCCAGGCTAGCCGCTCGGGTCTGATCGAAATCGTTGGCAAGGACAATATGTTCATCTCAGTCGAGGAAGCGGTGCGCAAAATGGAGCCTGGCGCCGCGAGCCAGGGCTTCGGGATCAGATCATCGCAGCAGAATACCCAAAAAGATCGGCCCCGCTGACTCTTAGTTGGGGCCGAGTGACTGTGCACCGTGGGAGAAAGCGCAAACCGATCCATTTCACCAAGGATGCGGATAGTGAGCCGCATGGCGCGCCGGGCAAGCTAGGTCCTGTGGTCAACCACAATGACGACGTCAGCCGTCGACAGAAACGTCGGAAATGTGACATGAAAGATACAGCAATGTGGCCGCAGGCGTGCTTTGATCGTCCCACGCGGGAGGCGCTCTAGTTACTGGAGCAGTGTCGACTGGGCGACGCGGGATTCTTAAGGCTCTCATGAGAAAGGATCGGCCCCTCTCCGCGCTTACAGGATGCTTGCGACATGTACCAAAACTCGCACGCGAAGGGCATCGTCGGGCCCGGTAGCCCCTCGGCGACCGGTCTCGACCGGCCGGGAACGCCGCACGGGCCATTCCGCCGTCTCATGCATCGCTTCATTTTTTTCTTTTCCTATCATCTGATTCTCAACCGCCGAGGCATCCGAACCACCCGCGCGGCAGGCTTTCGCCTTCGTGTACGACCGACGGTATTTCATCCACGCTTTTTCCTCAGCAGCGAGTATTTCGCCGAGTTTATCGACGGGTTGGACCTGAGAGGCAAAAGCGTCGCGGATGTCGGCACAGGCTCCGGCATCCTCGCTCTTGCAGCTGCTCGCGCCGGCGCAGCAAGCGTTTTGGCTCTCGACATTAATCCCAATGCGGTGCTCTCCGCGCGGGAGAACGCACAGGCGAATGGCTTTGGTGACCGTGTCACGGCCTCCTGTATGGATCTTCTCGCTGAAGTTCCGCCGCACCCCCTTTTCGACGTAATTCTATCAAGCCCGCCCAAACACGCAGGCGAGCCACGCGATCTCGCTGATCGCGGATGGCACGCCGGTCCGCAATATCGCAATGTGGCGGGCTTGTTCAAACAAGCCCGCGAGCGGCTCAAGCCCGATGGCTGCCTGTACGTAATGGTGGCATCGGATTCCGATCTCGACTTGTTTGGCCGGTTGATCAATGAAGCTGGTTTCCGCGCTCGCCTCGCCGTCGAGCGCTCATTCTATATCGAGTCTATGCTTCTCTACGAGCTGCGCCTGTGACAGCCCCGCGGCGCGGGTCGATATGACAAGATCGCTCATCAACACCGGTCAAGTTCCCATCGACCACTTGATTGGCGTCCCGACCCTCCCCGTCGCCATCCTCGGCCGCGTCATCCACATGATCGCCGCAATCTTCGCGACTGCCACGCCATGACCCGAGCGGATCATCGCGCCCCATTTGCCTCGAGGTGGGTCATGATCGCGAGCGCCGTCGCCAACGCCCATGGCCGCCTACGTCGGTTGTCGGCCGCCTTCAGACAGGAATCGGATCGCGTTTCTGACGTCCGCGCCGCGCTAGCCAGACGCTGGGATTCGCCGGTCTTCAGGAGGGCTGTCCAGTCTACGAAGAATGTCGCGACAGATCATTCAATGATGGCCCGCTGCATCGAGCTTTCGAGGAACGGCATCGCGGAGGGGGAGTACCCGTTCGGCAGCTTGATCGCTCGCGGCGAGACGATCATCGCCGAGGCCACCAATCGCGTGATGCGGGAGACGGACGAATCGCGGCACGCCGAGATCATCGCGATCGCGCATGCGCGCCGAACTCTCCGAAAAAAGTCCCTGCGCGAATGCACCCTGTACACCACCGTCGAGCCCTGCGCGATGTGTTCGTTCTGCATCCGGGCCGCCGGTATAGGCCGCGTGGTCTACGCGCTTCGCTCGCCGGTGCTGGGCGGCATATCGCGGTGGGATATCCTGCGAGATAAGACCCTGCGGCGACGTTTGCCGTTGTTGTTCAACGCGGCGCCGGAAATCGTGACCGGCGTGCGCGCGGAAGAGGCGCAACAGGTTTGGGCCGATTGGAATCCGCTGTTCTGGTGGGCCATCAAACAGTTGGGGTTCTTCGTGCTGCCGTAGACCCACGCCCAATAATCGCTGAATCGGCTGGACCCGCGACGCGAAGCAACCACGGGTGGTGCGGTCGATTCCTGACGGACCCTGAGGGGCAGAGATAAGATCGCCGTAACCGCAACCTTCATCGGCGTTCCTCGGAAGCCAAATCGTTTTTCGACGGGGGGGCCGCCTGAGACAACCGCTGAACCGCTGCTCAGGCGGCGGCCTTGGCGGGGATTGTGCAATGCGAACTTTGCGAAGCCTGATTTTCGGCGCATTGTCTCCTGACGGGCGGTTTTTCCGTGCCTCGACGCATCCTTGGCACGGCGCGAATGCGCCCCAGCGAGGGAGGCAATGTCGACGACAAGCGCATCAGATTCCGCTCATTCTGCGATGAAGAGCAAATCACGGCCCTCGCGAGAGGGCGTCGGGGCGGGCCAATCTCGTACGCCCTGGTCTCAGTTGACCACGACGACGGTCAGCGTCGCGGGACTGGGAAAGGTCGCTTTTACACGGCCGGGAATGCCGCGCCTTTTTCGCTTCTTGCTTGCCTTGACGGGCGTGCGGGTCTGATCGCTGAAATAGCCGCTCTGTCCGCCGCGGCGCGGCCAAGCTCACGAGGCGCGGCAGACGATAGGTGGCCTGGGCGCTAAGCCCGCTGACATTCTTCGCTTGTCCTGATTTGGTCAAACTGCGCCGTTTGACCTCGTGCCCGTCGAGCGTCCGCTTTCGCTTCCCGTTGCCCGAAATCTGCCGTTCCGCTTCCAAGCCGACTCCAGTCGTTCGGGGGCGCTTGGCTTGAAGGTCCGACTTGGGTCGGCACATGGCCGGCGCAACGATGATTGGCGGCCGCAGGCAGTTTCGTTTGAGGTTAGCGCGTCGGCCCGGCGAGACAAAGACCCACCGGGCTTGGCTTCGCCTCAAGCCGCTGTTAGTTTGGCAAAAACCTGCGAATCAGCCCAATCGGAACAAGGTGGGGCTAGACAATGTCGAAGCTGTTAGGGGCATCAGCGCTCGTATGCGCTGTTCTCACGATATTTATTCCAAGCGCCAGCATTCACGCCTCTGGCGCCGCGATTGCGCTTGCGGTGTTGGCTGGGTTTATGGGCGAGCGCCTCCTGGCGTCGACGACATCGGTCGTCGTGGCAATCAACGTATTTTTTCTGAGCTTTCCCATCTCGACCGTTCTGGAGACACGCGGGCCTCACCAAGCTGGCTTTGTCGCTGCGTTACTTGCCGGCCTGTTGGCGCCCTTTGCGGCGATGCTCATGGGATCGAAGTGGTATAAGCGCGACTCTTACGTTCAAAGAGCTGCGCGCTAAGAACCACCGAAAACCGTCGCCAAAAAAAGCCGTCGATCATCTGGCAAAAATATCACGCTCGTTCGGATTTTGGCCGTTCTCGATTCTTTAGAGAGACAGCCTCAATGGCAATGTGGAATCCTGCGTCGCCGCGAGTGAGAAACCGTGATCCTTCACGAAAACGGACCGCCGTCGCTGGGGTCAACCTTGAATGGTTTGGGGTCGCTCCGCTGGGCATTCCGGCTCGTGGCAGGCAACGCGCCCGCCGCTCTCACTTTTCTCCTTCTCGCTTTGTGTGCTTGGATCATTGGGATCTTGGTCCAAGCCTATTGATCAGGCGCTGGCAAAGCTGCTCAGCTAAAAAACTACACCGACCAGCGTCCTCCCTTGGCAATCCTCGATTCGACTGCGCCGGTCCGACGGGATCGGCGCTTTTTTGCGTCGTAGGGCGCTTCGGGGGTTCGGCGATGCGACGCTGATCAGGCGCGTGAAAGGGTTTCAAATCGATTGCGAGCGATTGGCGCGCAGCGATGTGTAGTGGATCCCAGTTGCAATGCACATGGCCGTAATAGCCACGCCAACAATGACCAGGCCCCCAATAGCCTGGGCCGCCATACCCATACCCATAGCCGTAAACGTTGGGATGCCATCGACCCCAACGGTCCCAACATACTTACTCAAGATGTGAGGAGACAAACTGCTGGTTGAGCGACGAAGTCCCGAGGGTGAATGCCGAAGCTTGAGTCACCGACGGCGCATCATTGACCCACCCGCAAGCGCCAACCAATAGGTACTGGCTATTCGCATCCGCATGAATCGCCTCCTTGAAATACACTTGCTGTGAGTCGCGTTGCTGTGGGGGCGTACACACACCTTCTCAGACCGATAGTTGAACGGCCATGGCGAATGGCGCTGTCGGAGGCGTTTGCCTTTGTGGGCGCGCCCTTGCTCGCCTCCATACTCGACCGCGCCCTTAGCCTGAAGGTTCCCTGTGCTGTACTTATCGGAACGCAGTGAGAGGCGCATCGCAGCGAGAGGCGTATCATGGTGACCGCGACTGACCTCATTGAGGATTGGATCGAAATGCGATCTAAGCTTCAGCGACAACTGAAGATGCATCAAGCTGGCGAGATGCACCCGGCCGGGTGACAAGAGTTCAGATTCCGCGACGACGGCCGCGGTTGCGCGCCTGAAAAAATGCCTCAGTGAATTGAACGAATTGTTGAAGAGTATGGACGTGCCCCGACCAAGTCTCCGTCAGCGACGAGGCCGCGATCGGCGACGATCCGGAAGGTCGCGGCGATCCCTATATAGGCTCGGCGAAGTAGGCCATCGAGCATCGACTTTCGGGCATCGCCAAATCCGGTTACGTCAGGGACATCAAGGAGTTGCAAACCACCCAAGAAAGGAGGGTTACGGGTCACGGCGCCTTCCGCGACGGCTGAGTGAGAGGCGAAAGCCGACTTTCGGTACTTACCGTTTCAACGACTAAGCGCACCCTTGTGAATATGAGCCAGGCGTGAAGCTTTAGGGCTGTCACACGTGCGACAGGGGACGCACCGCCGAAACGATGAGAGACGGCGCCGTCCCCACCTTCAGCGGCGCCTTGGAGGCGCGTTTTCCTCGGCGGCGTATTCGGCGGCGGCTTGACAGTTCGGATCGACGAACCACCACTGAGAGCCGGATATATTCTGACACCGCTCAATCGGATTTGTCGCAAACGCGGCAGCGGTGCTTCTCATTGCATCGGCCACATCGGCGCTGTGACCCGGACCTGTTCCTGATGAACCTGCGTATGCTGGTTGCGTCAGCATCACGACGCTTGCGACGGCTCCCAGGAGTAGAGTTTTGCGCAGCATGAGCTGACTCCTTCTAATCACGTCTTAGTCAATAAACACTCGGCGGCCCGATTTGTTCGCCGGCGCCCTACGCGCCTTGACGCGCCGGCCGGCCCGGTGCGAGCCTTGGGAGGGGGACGAGCAACCGCAAGGAGCCGGAGCCGTCCCCATGCGCGCCATCAGCGAAGAACCGCCTTTGACCTTGGCCGAGGCCGCCAGCCGCGGCGTCCCACGCGTGCCAAAAGCGGCCGGCGCGGCGACCGTGCCTTCAGTCGGCTTCGCGAAGGCTTCGGCGACGTGACCTTGATCAAGATCCGCGAGCGCTTTCGGCCGATTGCCAGCGGCGCCGGACCCGAAACACGGCCGATTGTTGCCAGGCGGTCTTCGAGTGGTGAGGGCGGCGCGAAGGCGATGCGGCCGTAGATGAAGCCGAATTAACAAACAAGCAACGACGCCCGCATGCATTGGCTATTAATAGCGCGCCAGCCACGACCGCCTAGCGATTGTGGTTAGGGCCGCCCCTTGGGGAGGAGGGCGGCCCGCCACCCTTGAGGGCGAGCGTGCGTTTCTCGCACGGCCCAGACAATCGATTGGCCGATGATGCGAGAGATTGAGGAAATACTGCTCGAGCTAAGGGCAGCGCTTGAGCCGCTCGAATCCGGAAGGATGCAGACGGGGAAGCGTTACTTGAATGGCCCGTGGATCGACACCACGCAAGACAATATTCGAAGGCTCAAGCAAGCGATCGCCAAATACGAGGTGGGATTGCTCTGTGAGGAAGAGACGTCGCAACCCCAGCCGCCGGGGCGTTCCTCCACGCGGCCGAAGACAGTGAGTCGACCGCGGAAGTCGCAGCGCATCCTTTCGGCGCCCTCAACGCATTTCTCGCTTGATGCTCAGCCCAAGGACCACATCCGAAAGTTGCGTATTCGAAATATCTTCGGAGAGGCAGTCGAGAAAGCCGAGGCCTTTCGAGAAGGCGTCAACGTGCGGCTCGGTGGCGCAGCCGAAATTGACGGCGTAGTCCGCGCTCAAGTTACTGTCGTAAGCCAGAACGCAAAGTTCAAACTCCGCTTCATCATTGGGGCAAACGACGACATTGCGGCTTCGGGGCCCAAGGGTGCGATTAGATGCTCGCTCACCGTGGACAGCATCGAAGGCGCCATAAAGGAGGAAATTCAACGAGAACTCGGGCCGAAAGCCCTCTAAGGGCAACGGCCGTTTGCCGCGGAATAGTGACGCGCGGCTGCCCCCGGTCGGTGCGGCTGTCTGGACGGATCTGCGGCTCATGTCCAACTTCTTCGCCGCGTCGCCCTGACTGATGAGCTGCAAATTCGCAGAGCATGTCGAATGCCTACCGTTGTCGAATTTCGCGGATTCTCTGTCGCGCGTGGGCCGGTCGAATCAGGCCCGTCACATGGCGGCCGCGCGCAACCTCGGCGTCCGTCTGACCGTTGCGGGACTTCAGCCATCAGCCGCGCCGGCGAGTGGCGAATCGTGAGCGGGGATAGAGGATCGGCCCCGTCGCGTCTCGATGATGGCGGGGCCGATCGAGCGGTGCGCGGGCTGGGGGCAGCCTGGCGCGCCAGAGACAATTAACCCAAGGGACGCGGGAATGTTTCACGCCCTAAGACGACGGACTGGAATCAAACTTTCTTCAACCCGCCTCCGAAGCCGACGTCTTTGGCGGCGCACATTCGAGCATGATACAGCGCCTCGAAATCCTTCAAATAACTCTCGGCGGAGTCGGTCGGAAACCCGCGAGCGCGAAGCTGGGCGATGAGCTTGCGGGCGCGCATCGCGAGCACCACTTCGTCGCCCATAGGACGAGCATCAATCTCTGGATTGCTTTCGGACTTCATCGCCCGCTTCGGCTTCAGCGCCATTGCGTAGTTCGCGATAGTTATGGTCTCGCCAGTTGCGTCCGCAATCGTTACCTTTTGGCGATCCCCAGCGATTTGCAGTTCCGCGACTTGCAACGCTGCGCGCGCTGTCTCACGGCGAAGCGTTAGAATGCTGCTTTCGACCTGCCAACTGACCGCATACTAGGCGCACGCCCCTTTTCGACGAGCGGATCGGAATTGCGCCAGAAGAGACAGATACCGCGAGATGTGCAACCGCCGACCGGAGGGGCGCGCACAAGGACGGCGTCAAGCTCCGCTCCTATGTGAACCCGTCCCTATAAAGCGCCCGGTTGAGCTGCGCTCGCACGTCGTCGATCTCCTCTTTTTCGTCCCCAGCAGCATAGAGGAGCAGCTCAACCGCATGTTTGGCTGATATCGTCTGGTCATCCACGATGAGCACGGCGTCGTCCACAGAAACTGCGGAAACGTGGCGGGAAAGATACAGCAATGCGCCCGCCGGCGTGCTTTGATCGCCCTTGCGGGGGGCGCTCAAGCAACCTGAGCAGTGTCATGGCCGCTCTGATCGTTTTTGCCGGAATCGCGGGTGTCGTTATCGCCTACGCCATCGGACGGGCTTTGGCTCTACGCTGACTGGGCGACCCGAGATTCTTAAGGGTTTCAGGAGATGCAAGGTCGGCCCGCTGGACTAAGGCGGGACCGACCAGCGCAATACGTTTGGATGGATTCTGTTGAAGAACTGGGCCGCCTAGGCTGGTGGTCCGCTGTTGGTTCGCCATTCGGCAGGCGGGGGTATTTCGGGGCGGCTTGACGATTTGGAATAGCGCATTCGAAAGGACCGTCGCCGCCTACATTTCCGGCGTGCGGCTTCGCGAGCCCGTCCGATGAGGACGCGCATTGCGCCAAGACGGCCTTGGAGCCGCGTAATGCGGATTTCGTCTTCGGAGACCCGCACCTCGTCCATGAACAGCCGGGCGTAACCCTGGCGCAACTCGGCCGGACCGTTGTGGAGCTTGTCCCGCAACAATGATCGCGAGCTTGCCGGCTTTTTCCGGCGTGGTGGCTGGCGCGGCCGAGGCCGGCGGCCGCCGGGGGTCCGCGATCTCATCGCCGATTGCCGGAATCCATCGGCGCGTAGCCATCGACGCTTAAGAGCCGGCGCAAAAACAAGAGCGGCCTTCCTCGGGTCGAAACCACGAGGCCAACCTCGGGGCGCGTCTGCGTCCTGATCAACGGCGAACCGGCGCGAAGGTTGTCGCCACGATCACATTGCCGTCGCGCAAAAACAGTGATGGTCTGTGGCTGTCGGCCCGCCGTACTTCCGGGCGGGACCGATCGGACGGCGCGCGCGCCGGTCGGTTAGCGCCGGCAGCGTCAAATCAGCCTTGTGCGGAGTATCCGCCATCGACAGGGATGGCTGCGCCCGTAATGAAATCAGAGGCTTTACTGGCCAGGAAGATGGCGACGCCCGCAAGGTCGCTCGGGACGCCCCACCGTCCCGCGGGAGTCCGCGCCAAAACCTTGTCGTGAAGATCCGTCACGTCCTTGCGGGCGCCCCTCGTTAGATCCGTGTCGATCCAACCTGGGAGAACGGCGTTCACTTGGATGTTATCCTTGGCCCAGGCGCTCGCCAGCGCCTTCGTGAGCTGAACAATGCCCCCCTTGCTGGCGCCATACGCGGCGGAGAAAGAGGTCCCGAACAGCGAGGTCATGGAGCCAATATTGATGATTTTCCCGCCAGTCGAGCGCATATGCGCGTATGCCGCCTTTGAACATAAGAAAGCGCTCGTGAGATTTGTATCAATCAGCATCCGCCACTCGGCCACCCCGTAGTCTTGCGGCTGCCTACGAATATTAGTTCCTGCATTGTTGATCAGTATGTCGAGGCGGCCGAATGAATCGATCGCCGCCTTGACGGCGACATCGCCTCCGCCGTCTAGAGCGATGTCAACTTCGATCGCCTTCACGCGACGCGTCGGCTGAGAGAGTTCCTTGACCGCGCGATTGTTCTTTGCGGCGTTGCGTCCGACGATCAAGACGGTTGCGCCCGCCTCCAAAAGGCCGCTCGCCATGCCCAGGCCGATGCCGCCGTTGCCGCCGGTGACCAGAGCAACCCTCCCCTCCAGTGCGAAGGCGTCCATTTCCTCTCCTCCCATCAACATTCCGAACCGCCTCTATCGCATCTGGCAGCGGCGACTGCGGCTCCACCTCTGGAATTTTCGGGCTTTTCGAGTGGATATCTCCTCTCCTCCAGTACCACACCTTTGGCCCGCCAAAGAGCGATATCATCGATCGGATCATTCTGTCCGAGAGCCGGATCGGCGAGACGCGCTCAGCCAACTGCCCGCGGCGCCGCACGCGAAACATGCTGCTCAGGCCGGATTTGCCGCGCCAAGCCCGGGGGGACGTCCAACGGCTGCGCCCGTCTTTGACGTGAAGACACGCTCGCGCCCCGCGACGTCGCCGAGTGTCGATCCACTCTACAGCGGCGAAGTCCGCGAGCAGCGCACCACGCCCGACATCGCGATTGAAGCGACCATGGCTGGCGCTCGACACGAAAACAAAAGGGCCGTCGACTAGGAGCAGGCGACGGCCAGTCTTGATTCAACATGTAAGCAGGAAGAAGAGTACTACGCGTCCTGCTCAAATTCAGAATGCTTTGAAATTGCTTGCGAATTATTAATTGAACCCGGCGACGAAATGGCGATACTGCGACGGATTCATGGCGGGCCGCTTCCACAACCGTCGGTCGGTTCAGAGTCCTCACAACATCGTCCCCCCGGTAGCTCAGAGGAGGCCGCCCAGGCCGCGTTTGGATACAACAGCGCCTTTAAAGCTCCGCTGATTGAACACGAGATCGCCCCTGGTTCGGCGCCATTGGACGTCATTCCTGCGTCAGCGGCGGTAAAAAAAGAAATCTATCTTATCAGGGGAAATCCGATGATCACGATCGAACAGGTCAAGGTCGCTCGTAAACTGCTTGGGTGGTCGCAAGACGTCTTTGCTGTCAATGCGGGCGTCAGCCAGACGACAGTTGCGCATTTTGAAACCGGCACGCGCGTTGAGGCGGACTCGATCGCCTTGAACCTGCTTAAAGCGCTGGAATGCGCCGGAATCGAATTTGCCGCAGATGAGGCTCGCGTGACCCTGCGAAGGAAAAGCGCCAGGCCGTAACGGCTCTGCCGGCGCGCTGTTGGGCGTGCATGGCCGGCCCCGTAGATGTGGCTTTCAACGGGACCGGCCGACACGACGCGCTTCCTTGGCGGGAGCAGCGCATCGCATTTCATTCACGTCGTGCATGCTGATTGAAGCCGACCCGCCGCGGAACTGCGTGACGCGGCCGGCCTGGGCCCGCGCATGCTGAAGGTCGACCAGTGCGCCGACCCTGAGGGAAACAGGTCGCCGCATACGTGAAGATTTTTCGGCCGAGGCCGGCCCCGCCGCTCAGGAATGAACGGGGCCGGCCACGGCGATGCGAGTCCCCGAGGGGACGCACATTCCTCACGTTCGGAGCTGCGCGGCCGCTTGGCTCAAGGCGAATACTGAGAGGCCAATAGCGCTTCTTGGTACCCATCAGTCGTCGGATAGTTCAGGACGACCAAAAAAGAGAAGAGAGCAAACGAAGCCAAGAGGGCCATCAAAGGACGGGTCATGACGCTGCCCCAGATTAGAAGCGGAGATGTGCACCGCGCAATCTCCTGCCACACCGCCAAGGCTAGGGCAGCAAGAGCCTTGACGATGTGGCATTTTCCACATGTCGAGCGAACCGCCGCGAATGAAGTCGAAACAAGATCTGCCCGGCACATGCGCAGGCGAGGCCGATTGTGCGGCGCGCGTGCCGGTCGGCTAACGCGAGCAGCACAAGATACTTCTACGGTACGCACTCGACGGATGAATATCGGCCGCGCCGATCGCGCGGCGGGGCCTACTCGGCGGTTGCGAGGGGGATCGGCGACCCACGACCGCCATCTTTTTCACCCTGCCATTGCAGGGCTGCCGCCAGATCGTAGCCGGACGCGATCCGATCGCAAGCGATCAACGCTCGAGTTCGGTCGACGTCGGCAAACGGCCATTTGGCGTGAGGTTGTTCACAATGTTCGGTAGGACCTTGGCCAATTGCCCAAGCAACTCCTCTTCGCTCATGCCGGACTGGCGAGCCAAATCGCTGATGGTCTGTTGTCCCAGCGCGGACCCGAGCTGCCCCGGTTGAATAGGCGCGTTCTGCCCTTGTCCAATCCATGAACTAACCGTCGCGGCTTGACCGCTGTTCTGAAATTTCTGCACGAGGTCGCTCAGCCCGCCCAGAAGTCCGCCGCCCTGCGCTGCTGG
>Ga0206856_10035_pt1 | contig 43742 bp, 42 predicted proteins | sample Alteio_BWOrgCont_48_FD_152630 | JGI IMG/M metagenome (GOLD analysis project Ga0206856, IMG submission 152630) | Enriched cells from forest soil in Barre Woods Harvard Forest LTER site, Petersham, Massachusetts, United States -... | ecosystem: Environmental > Terrestrial > Soil > Temperate forest >...
CTATTGCAGCTTTTGCATACAGCTTTGGTCAGCAAGTGCAACACCCATTACCTGAAAAGCCAAAGATAACCACACGGGTGTTATTTATTTTCGATGCATCTTTAAGCATGTCGGACACTTGGGAAAAGACACCTAAAATAGAAATTGCCAAGCGTGTTCTCTCGGAAATAATAGATAGCATGAAGACCATCCCGAACCTGGGAGCAAATTTTTTTAAGTTCTGCTACAGAAGCCATTTTATTCCTATTTTTTTGTGAATGCTCAAATGTAAAATCCTTTGCCCGAAGAGCGTAGGTTTTGTTAATAAGAAGAGAGGAATGTTGAAAAGTAATTAAGGCCCCTTTTTTGTCTACCCACCGCTTCATTTCATGGCGCCTCCCCTCTCTATTGATAGAGAGGGGTTGGGGGTGAGTATTTCCTTCCCTTATAGAGGAAGGTTAGATGGGGCAAAATGTCTATTTTTGGGGCAAATTTTATAGAACGTGAGTTTAAAATGTGGTATCGTAGGACTGCCCAATGTAGGCAAGTCAACCTTGTTCAACTGCCTGTCGAACGCAAAAGCACAGGCCGCTAATTTTCCGTTTTGCACCATAGAGCCAAATTTGGGCGTTATCAATGTGCCTGATGAAAGATTGTTAAAGCTGGAAGAGTTGGTGCATCCTGAAAAAGTAGTGCCTGCAACGGTAGAAATAGTTGACATAGCTGGACTCGTAAAAGGGGCCAGCAAAGGAGAAGGATTAGGCAACCAGTTTTTGGCCAACATACGCGAAACAGATGCCATATTGCATGTTCTAAGATGCTTCGATGACCCTAATGTAATACATGTGGAGGGCTCTGTAAATCCCATTCGCGATAAAGAAATTATAGATATAGAGCTTCAGTTGAAGGACTACGAAACCGTAGAAAAGGCTATGCAGAAAACTGCGAAAGCAGCTAAGGCAGGCGTAGATAAAGATGCCAAGAAGCAGCATGAAATATTGACGATGTACTTCAAATGCTTGTCGGAACAGAAGTCGGCACGCACAGTGGAACTGGCAGACGAAGACAAGGAGTTTGTAAAGGACCTGCACCTGCTAACCATGAAGCCGGTAATGTATGTCTGCAATGTGGATCAATCGGGGCTTAAGGGAAATAAATATACCGACGCAGTTAAAGAAGCTGTGAAGAGCGAGAATGCGCAAGTACTTTTGATTGATGCAGGTATAGAAGCAGAAATTGCACAACTGGAATCACCCGAGGACCGCAAGGCCTTTTTAGATGAAATGGGATTACCAGAACCCGGAGTGAGCAAGCTTATCAAAGCTGCATATAAATTGCTGAACCTCTCAACCTACTTTACCGCAGGTGTGCAAGAGGTAAGGGCATGGACCATACACAGTGGCGACAAAGCCCCTCAGGCAGCAGGTGTTATACATACTGATTTTGAAAAGGGATTTATCAAAGCCGAGGTAATTAGTTATGCTGACTATGTTCAATACGGCACCGAGCAAGCCTGCCGCGAGGTTGGTAAGCTAATGATTCAGGGTAAGGAGTATGTAGTCAACGACGGCGACGTGATGCATTTCAGGTTTAATAATTAGTGGTCAGTAGGCAGCAGTCAGTTGTCAGGGCCTTATCGTCATGCTGAAACTGGAATGTTATAATTTTTACTTTTTAGTTTCATTTGGGCGTGCCCCCAAGCTTCGCAAGGGGTCGGGCTGACCCGCTCATAGTCCTCGTTTCACTGCGGGCTAACTGCTCGCATCCCTCACGCGAAAGTCACTAAGAATAGTTTCAAAACAAAAGAGAGGGTAATTACCCTCTCTTTTGTTGTTTTTAATTAGATGCTAAGTTATCTTCTTGTGAGACACCCTACACTTTTTCTGCCATCTTTTTCAACCTTGGGGCAATTCTATTGCGGATGATGCGACCGCGCTCTGTGCCCGCCTTGGCGAAGAATGCATCGACCGCGGCTGCGTAACGTCCTTCCTTCGCTTCAGAAATGGCCTTCGGCAGCGCCTTGCGGAACTGTTCGAAGCAGGCGATGTCAGGATGTGAGTAATTCAAACGGATATAGTCCGCACACTTCACTTGGCCAAGTCCATCGCCGGGAATAACGGCAACCTTGTGGTTAAGCAGGCCGACCGTGATCTCCTGGGCCGTTACGCCAGTGCCCGAAACATCGATCATTGTGCAGAACCCGTAATCCGGGCTGATCGGCATAGTAACGCCGGGTGTAGAAGCAATCGTCTCCTCCAGATGGGCCAGGTTACGACGGATAGTTTCCGTTGAGCGTTTTACATATTCTTTGTCTTGCATCGCAGCCAATGCTGCATACTGCCCTGGATAATTGATGTGTATTTTAGTGATTTCCATCTTAGTGAGAAACGCGCCCCTGATCAGATCGGGGTGTCCCGCCATGAAGCCTACGCGCAATGCCGGCATGCCGTAGCCCTTAGACATTCCGGATACCGAAATGACATGGTCCATAGGTGTGGCAGGCGTATGCAGCGAGGCCATGGGAATCTGCACAGCCTTGGGATTCGTGCGGTGAGTATTGTGGGTGATGTTGTTAAAGACTATAAGGTCGTGCTTACGGGCGATCTCAGCTATCGCAAGTAATTCCTCTTTTGTCTGCACGGTGCCGAACGGGTTGATAGGATCACAAACGACGATCATCTTGGTCTTCGGGGTGATGGCCGCCTCAACTTCCTTGGGAGAGAGACGGTATCCGTTCGCTTCATTTAACTCAATGGCAACGATGCGCGCACCGCAAATTTCCGCTGCAGGAACGAAGTGAAAATAACCGGGATCTGTAACGATCACTTCATCGCCTTGATCGAGAAACGACAGGTAGGTATAGCCAATGCCGCCCTGTGCACCCTCAACGCCCATAACCTCGAAATCGGCTCCGAGCTTGCGCCCGAACTTATGGTCGGCAACCAAATGCTTTAGTTCCGGCATACAATCGGGCGGGTAAACAACCAGGTTTTCGTGACGACTGGCTGCTATAAATGCATCCAGCGCTGATTTTGGGGGGCCTATGTGGTTGGCCATGTAGCCCATGTCATAGTAACCGGGGCCTGTGATGTTGTAGACGCCACCGGGAACCAACTTATCCCAGGAAAGACCGAGGATGTCGATTGCCGCCTTGAAGGTGAAATAGTTTCCCATCCCCTGCGGATGGTTCAAGAGCGCTTTGGCGCGCTGCGATAGACGTTGCTGAAGCGGTGTAATCATAGTATTTAATTTAAGTTTAGGAATTGAGAAATATCAACAGTAAGGTAATGATTGAGTCTTTGTGTTTTATAGTACAAAGCTACGTATCCACACTCATGATTCATAATAGTAATTTAGTTAACCATTGATACTTAATAAATATCAAACAGAATAGACAAATAGGGTTCGCCTAGGATTTAGCTATAACCTCATCGCAGGCTTCTTCAAGCACCTTGGTGCTTTCGCGTAAAGCTTCTTCTGTAATCACAAGTGGAGGAGCAATTTTTATGCACTCTCCTTCCAAACCTACAGGTGCAAACATCAACAAGCCTTTTTGAAAACACTTTACGTTGATCTTTAATGTTGTATCCGGATCGGGTGTTTTTGTTCCCTTCTTCATCACTTGTATTCCGGCTACCAAGCCTTTACCGTGAACGCAAGCTAAGATGTCGGGATATTTTTTACTGATGCGGGTAAGTTCAGAAAATAAAATCTCGCCCATTTTCCTTGAGTTCTCAACCAGTTTTTCTTTTTCAATAATTTTCAGACTTTCAATGGCAGCAGCAACAGGCAATGTACTACCCGAGTGTGTAGAAGTCATAGACCCCGGTCCGTATAAGCTCATAATATCTTTTCTTCCTATTACAGCAGAGAGAGGCAGAGAAGATGATATGCCTTTTCCGCAGGCGATAAGGTCAGGTTTAATATTATAGTGTTCGTAACAGAACATTTTGCCTGTGCGTCCGAAACCGGATTGCACCTCATCAAAAATGGTAACGATATCATGTTCTTTGCAAAAGGCTACAAGCTTCTGGGCATAGTCAACAGGAAGAAAGTCTGGTCCGCCACCCTGATACGATTCCGTCATTACACCTGCAATTTCATCGGGCTTTATGCCCATGCCTTTAATGCTAGTCAAAAACAGATCGAAAGATTTATTTTCATTCTTGAATCCATCCGGAAACGGCACCTGCACAAATGTTTTTCCTTCATCTACCAGCCATTTCTTAAGCGAAGGAAAACCACCTGCGAGCTGTGCACCCATGGTCCTGCCATGAAAAGCATTGACGAAGGACACTATATACTTTTTCTTAGGTCCATGCTTTTCTATGGCATAGGTTTTAGCAAGCTTGATGCAGGTCTCAGTTGCTTCGGCTCCACTGCTGAGTAAAAAAACAAGATAGTTACTCGGATCGGGAGAAAGTTTTTGAAGCATCTTAGTTAGCTCGGCACGCTTCTCGTGCACAAACACATAAGTGGTTAGAAGCCCCTGGTCAATAATATCCTTGAGCGCTTTAGCAATTTCTTTGCGTCCATGCCCTGCATTGGTTACCAGCACTGCCGATGACCAGTCTATCCACTTGTTGCCCCATCTGTCATACACCTGGAAGCCCTCGGCTTTATCCCACACCACAGGTGGCTGGCCCATCATAGAACCCGCTTCTGATTCAGATAATGCTTCAAATGTTTTTAATGATTCCGGAACAGGTAACTTTGTTTTTATCGTTCTGTACTTTGTGTTTACTGCAGGTACTTGAACCGGTGTAAGATCATATCTGGCGCCCATACAATTATTTTAGACGCGCAAGGTAGCAAAAAGCCAAGTTTATGCTTAGTACTTACATAGTTAAGGATTAATGCCTAATAGGTATAAGAGGAATCTATACCATGTTGCATAGGGCATCATTTACTTGGGCGTGCCCCCAATCCGCCAAAGGTCGGAAAGGGGTCGGGTCGCCGCCGTTATAGTCGGGATGCTGACCATGGCGTCAGCACTTTCCACTATGTCCCTAACGCGAAACTCCACTGGACACGTTGTGATTTTGTTCGTACTTATCCTTTTCTTATCTTTGTATTATGAGTTCAGCAAAGCAAATAATTGATCTGGGTAACAGAAAACTGTTGCTTATTGAGTGGATATCTCGCATGCATGATGAATCTGTTATTAGTAAAATAGAGGAATTGCAGAAAAAAGCCCGTATAAAAAGATACGAATCTTCACTCAAGCCCATGACCGCGAAGGAGCTTATGAAAAGAGCCGAAATGGCCAATGAGGATATTGCCTCAGGAAGATATATCACTTCAGAAGAACTGGAAAAAGAATCGGGGAACTGGTAATGGCTCTCGTCAAAGTAAAGTGGACCTCTTTTGCTGTAATTGAATTACGCATAATTTACCAATATTATATTGATACCGCAGGAGTAGCTGTTGCACGCCGCATAAAGAACAACATCATTAATCGTGCCAATATTCTTAAGCAACACTCATTAAGCGGACAATTAGAAGAAACCTTATTGCCACTTAAGCAAGGTCATAGATACCTGGTGGAAGGACATATTAAATTAGTCTATAAGGTAATTGGTAACACCGCATATATTACTGATGTATTTGATACAAGGCAAAATCCTAAGAAGCTTAAAAAGAGGAACAAGTAAATCTATGTCACGTTTTACAGATATTGAAAGAGAATCCGTTCGCAAGCGGGTATTAGCTGTTGCGCAAGCAGACACGCGTATTAGTGGTGGCGCCCTTGTCGGGTCTTTTGCCAGTAATAAAGAAGATAAGTGGTCAGACCTGGATATGACCTTTGGTGTAAAGACAGGCAATGAACCCAAACAGGTATTGAATGAATGGACAAAGTTGCTTGATTCGGAATTTGGCATCATACATTTTTTTGATGTACCCAGGGGAAATGCTATTTACAGGGTAATACTCTTTCCTAATTGTTTAGAGCTCGATCTCTCTGTTGTTCCCGAATCGGAATACGGAGCACTAGCACCGGGCTTTAGTTTATTATTTGGCAAGGCAATTGAAAGAAAGGATTTTCCTAAACAATCTGTGGTGGACCTTATTGGCTGGGGATGGCACCATGTGCTTCATGCCAACTCCGCTATTAACCGCGACAGGCCCTGGCAGGCAGAATTTTGGCTAAGCGCCCTTCGCGATCATATTATAGCCTTGAAGTGCATTCATTTTGATCTGCCTTCTGCACATGGCAGGGGTGTAGATAAATTACCCAAAGAGGAAACCAAAGAACTTGAGCCCACTCTTATAAAATCAGCGGAGCTATCAGAGATGCGAAGAGTATTGAATATACTTAGCGAAATCCTTATCAAGGAAGTTCAGTACCACGATAAAAAACTTGCAGAGGAACTTAGGGGGATATTTAAAGAAGCTATATGCCCTAAGCAATAATTGTATGGATAGCAAAACCACCCAAAGTCAGTCCCATTAAACGCATAAAAGTAATATAGCACGTTCCAATGATTCGTTTGTAGTTGAGATTATCCAATTTAATGGTCGGGGAAAAGAAAACATGGGTGGTGTAAACTAACGAATACCAAAAATTTATTCCACGTTCTTTTAAAGATTTGGGGCTATAGATTATGTCTATTCTTTCGAGTTTGTAAATATTTTTTGTAAGTTTATTTAAGAAGAAAGAATTTATAATTGTAAAAATTACCAAAAGAATGAATATCCACGTAAAAACCCTTTCGTTATCATAACCATAATTATCCAACAGCTCAACAATTTTGCCAGTCCACCTGTAGAGTATGGATTTTGAATGCCATTGATATTGATGGTACTCTATATCTAGAAGCTTATAGTCAAGTAATTGACCTCTATCTTTAAAGTTTTTTAATAGGGACTCATAAAGAAAATTTCTATCTTCTTGGGACAGAGAATAGTGGGTAAGTGGATCTATAAATAGGAGCTTAAAGTTTTGATAATTAAAATGAAATTTTGAAATGTCAGAATGAAAAATAAAGATGTAGTGGAAGCCTTCCTTACTATTAATAAATTGAGAAATGTTTGCTGTAGTAAGGTCTACTTCATTTCGAATCCTGGGGTTATAAGAGAAATCCAATGTGTCAGGTAAAATGGCATTGTCAAAAACAAAATCAGCATTATCTCCATATAACGTTAAATTCCTAAAATAGATAGTCTTATAGAATTTTGCATAAGAGAAATCTATGTGCCCAAAATTTAAAGAGAAATTGCAAAAGTTGACATTACCTCTAAATATCGAATGAGAAAAATTTGGATTTTGAAATACTACTGTTTGGACAAAACTTATATCATTCGCAAACGAGTCAATAGAAAGATTGATGCTATTTATATGTGCGCTGTCAAAATTAATAAGACCTGAAAATATTGTAGAATCAAATCCCTTACTCATATCTATTCCGTTTTTACGGCTTAGATTAAAATTACTTTGGGCTCTCTTATATATGCGATCTGTATTTATCGTTGCATGTGAAATACTTGTGCAAAAATAAAATGACAGTAGAAAGTAGGAGCAATACTTAAGCTTGTACATTACCAAAAAGGACTAAGGGTTGTATTATATATTAAATGTAGCAATTTTCATGATTCCGATTAAAGCTAAGTTTACCGGGTTGGGAAAGTCCGGAGTGTTGAAAAATTTACTTCTCTACAGCAACCGTCAACGGCCTGCTATGCACATACTTCATTAGCCCGAAGAAGAGGATAACACCAATAACACCCATAATGGCCTCTACACTTAGCATACCCGTTGGTCCGTAGTGGGCATGTGCCCAGCCATCAATGAGGGTCATGTAATAGATGGGTGCATTAGATAAACAAGCATAAACGGTAAACTTGGTGGCCGCTGCTCCCTTGCCTATGGCCTCAAAAACAAAAGCGCTAAAGGAAGCGTAACAAAAACCAAGTGAGAAGGCATAGAAGGAGGTCCAGAAGATGTACATGATCTCGGTATGGGGTGAGTATGCCATGCTAACCGCTGCTACCGCCTGCACCAAACCAAAAACAAGATAGGACACCTGCCTGTTCATGCGGTCGCACAGCCAGCCGCCTATTAAGCAACCTACTGCTGTAATGATACCACCAAAGATGCCTGTAGCAAAGGCTACGGTATCTGCACTGGCATGCCAGTCAGTTGCTACCGCCGACCATAAATTACTTGCCGCACCTGTACCTAAGGGTAAAAAGCAAAGAAAGATAGCCAGGAAACCAAGCCTGGATTTGCCCGTGATCCACAGGTCCTTGAAAAGATTTTCTATGGTTTTGAGAGGCTTTTCGGCTTTTAAAGTTGACACAGGTTCTTTAATAAAGAAAAGTCCGAAACAGCATAAGAGGCAGGCTGCGCCTAATATGGCTGTAGCTATAAAGTTTGAGTAATGCAAGGCCAGCAAAAGGCCAATACCTCCGCCCAGGCCACCTCCGCCCAGGTTGCCTGCCTGTGAGTATCCGCCCACGCGGCCCTTTAACTCTTCGGGGGTATCGTATGCTGCCAGCGCATTGGTAACAATGCCTAAAAAGGACACCGCTATGTTGGCCAGAAAAATTACAAGAAATAAAACAGAGAGACTTGATTCTTTAGCGGGTATGAGTCCTATAGCAAGCAAACCTGCTGCTGACATAATAGCCGAAGCTATGTACCATTTTTTCAGGGAGAAAGTAGTATCGACAAGCGGAGCCCACAAAAATTTAATTACGCTGGGTATAAGGCTTGCTCCCGCAAGTGTTGCAATGGCTTCTACCGATACTCCATTGGTAGACAAAAGATAACCGAGTGTAATGGTTGCATAACCGCTTACTATGCCAAATGGCAAAACCAAAAAGAGAAAAACAATAGGATGAGCTGATTTATGCCCATCGTTTGGAATAGCTATATTATTGCTCATCATACAAATATAGTTTTCTTGTTGGTTTGGATACTCACCCCCGGCCCCTCTCTATCAAATAGAGAGGGGGGAAGGATAAACCAAATCTCTTTGTTCTTTTCACTTGACTGAAAAGAACCAAAAGGTCAAGACAGGCGAAGGCAATCAAGTCACGTTCCGAGGCCTTGACCGTTCCGGACAGCATCCGCGTGTCCTGGAACTTTGCTGCCGCCTGTCAATAAATACACTTTGACTGCTGGCGTTTCGCGTGAGGGATGCGAGCGGTTAGCCCGGAGTGAAACGAGGACTATGAGCGGGCCAGCCCGACCCCTTGCGCAGCTTGGGGGTACGCCCTGATTTACTTATAAGTAGTAGGTTGTAAGGGATAAGTAGAATGACAAAGTGGCCTGACCACTGATTACTGACCACTGACCACTCTCACAAGTAGAAAACCTTAACTTTGCTGGCCAAATAAATGTTATGAAGAAAAACCGGACCTCGCTTATACTTACATTGCTGCTGGTGCTAGTTGCCGTGTACTTTCTGTTTTTCAAGGACAGCTTTAGCACCCTGAGCCAAAAAGATAACGACTTTGCCGTGCAGGATACTGCCGCTGTAACCAAGATATTTATGGCCGATAAGAACAACCGTACTGCTACTCTTACACGTGTAAAAGGTGGCCACTGGATGATAAACGGCAAGTACGATGTGCGCAGCGATGCTATGAATACGCTTCTTTACACCATTAAGATGGTGTCCGTGAAAGATATAATTGATACCAACGGTATACGTAATGTATTGCATGCTCTATCGAGCGGTGGCATTAAGGTTGAGATATACCAGGGAGATAAGCGTGTGAAGGTGTACTATGTGGGTGGCCCCAGTGCCGACCAAACCGGAACCTTTATGTTGCTGGCCAACTCGAATAGCGGGGAGAACTTTAAAACACCCTACATAGTTTACATTCCGGGCTTTGAGGGCTACCTTACTACACGTTATTTTCTTCATGAGGAGGACTGGCGCGACAGGACAGTATGGCATTATTTCCCTTACCAGTTAAGGGCGGTAATGGTTAGCTATCCTCAGTCCGATTCTGGTTTTGAAATAAATATACTGGGGCGTAACAGGTTTAGCCTGGATCACTCCAATGGTCAGCCGATCTCAGTGTTCGATACCATATCGGTAAAGCAATACCTTACCTATTTTCAAAGCGTATCGTGGAATGTTACGGTTGAAACAAAATCTGAAGATTCTATTTTGCACTCTGTCCCCATAGCCATTATCAGTGTTAAGGATACTTTAGGTAAAACTTCGGAAGTCAGGCTGTTCAGCAAAAAAGCCAAATCTGATGCGGTAGATAAGAATGGAAAGAAGTACGAACACGACCCGGACCAGATGTTTGCGCTTATAAATGGCAAGGACTTTGTGATGGTACAATACTATGTATTTGGCAAAATGCTGCAAAACTTCACCTACTTTTCCCGTCCGCACGTTGGGACTGTTGAAAAGTAGTGAATAAATACTTATAGGTTATAGGGGGTATTGATTACGAGCTTTCTACTTTTGTTGCCCTTCCACTTTAATATAAAAGGATTATGATGAAATTTGTTGTATCGAGTAGCATGTTACTTAAGGAACTGCAAGCAATAGGCGGCGTTTTAAATACCAATAATGCATTGCCCATCCTGGATGATTTTTTATTCAAACTAAATAAAGGCGAACTGAGCGTATTTGCTTCCGATCTTGAAACCACTATACGTACCAACGTTACAGTAGATTCCAAGGATTCAGGCGAAATAACCATACCGGCCAAGCTGTTGATAGAAATGCTGAAAAGCTTTGCGGATCAGCCACTTACGTTTATAGTAGATAATGCTAAGTTTAGCATAGAGATCAATTCGGAATCGGGTAAATACAAGATCGCCGGCCACGATGGAGAGGAGTTCCCTAAGATGGTTAGCGTGGAAGCGCCTACCAAGCTAGAGATGGATTCTACCATGCTTATAGCAGCTATAAACAAAACCATTTTCGCTGTTGCCAATGACGACCTTCGCCCGGTAATGTCGGGTGTGTTTTGCAACTTTGCTCCAAGTGAAGTAACCTTTGTAGCTACAGATGCACATAAGCTTGTAAAATATAAAAGGCCATTAGCTGGCGGCACAGCAGATAATGCTGTTATCATTGGCAAAAAGCCCCTTAACCTATTAAAGAACATATTGCTAGGCAAGGATACCAAGGTTTCTGTGGAATATAACAAGACCAATGCATCCTTCAGCACTGCAAACGTTCAGCTTACTTGCAGATTGATCGACGGTAAATATCCTAACTACGATGCGGTTATTCCTAAGGATAATCCAAACCAATTAACATTAGACAGGGAAGCATTCCTGAATTCTTTGAAGAGGGTTTCCATTCTTTCAAACAAAACCACTCACCAGGTTAGGTTGAAAATAATGGGTAATGCTCTTACCCTAAGCAGTGAGGATCTTGATTTTTCCAGCGAAGCAAACGAACGTATCGCTTGCCAGTATGCAGGCGATGATATGGAGATTGGCTTCAACTCAAGGTTTTTACTGGATATGCTTACCAACTTGGAATCAGATGAAATTAAGGTTGGATTATCTACCCCAAACCGTGCAGGTGTTATCACTCCCTCTCCACAAAAGGAAGGAGAAGATATACTGATGCTGGTTATGCCGGTAATGTTAAATAACTAGAACTTCCAGTCGTAGGTATCGAGGTCCTGCAAGCTATGCTTTAGCAGGTCTATAGAAGCACGGATATCTTCCTTGTGGGCCATTTCTATTACCTGGTGTATATGGCGTGTTGGTATAGAAACCGCTCCCGATATGGCTCCTCCGGCCGTCATTCGTTGAATGCCAGCGGTGTCAGTACCTCCGGCGGTCATTATCTCGGGTTGCCATTTTATCTTGTGCCTGTCAGCCGTCTTCTTCATATAGCTAACCATGCGATAGTCGCAAATGGTAGATGAGTCCATGATCTTGATGCCCGTACCTTTGCCCAGTTCTGTTATCTTCTCATGGGGCTTTGCTCCAGGTACATCAAAGGCGATAGTGGTATCGAGCCCAAAGCCAAAATCGGGCTGTATCTTAAGTGCAGATACATTGGCTCCGCGGATGCCAACTTCTTCCTGCACAGTAAATACACCGTACACATCATATGGTACGTTCTTAAGTTCTTTCAAAGTTTCTATAAGTATGAACACAGAAACACGGTTGTCAATGGATTTGCAATTAACGCAATCACCCATTTCAATAAGTTCTCGCTGGCGGGTTACAGGGTTGCCTATTTCAATGTACTTTTCAACCTCTTTCTTACTCATGCCAAGGTCAATAAAGTAATCAGTAATCGGAACTACTCTGTTGCGTTCCTCGGGTGTCATTACGTGAATAGGTTTGGTTCCCATAACACCAATAAGATCCTTTTTGCCATGAACAATAACACGTTGGGCACTCAGAGTTTTAGGGTCAAAACCACCTAGTGGGTTAAAACGTACGAAACCCTGGTCATCTATATGTGTAACGATAAAACCTATTTCGTCCATGTGTGCGGCAACCATGGCCTTTTTGTTCTTCTTGCCTTTTTTAAAGGTTACCACATTGCCCATGTTGTCGATGCTAAGACTATCCACATAGGGCTTTACCTCTTTGATAACAAGCTCACGGATGCGTTGTTCAAAACCCGATGTACCGGGTACTTCGCAAATAGCTTTAAGTAGCTTAACGTTTATTGACATATAGAATGATTGAGTAGGTTTAAATTAAGCCAGTACGCCCCTGGAGATAACTATCTTTTGTACCTCAGTTGTACCTTCGTATATCTGGGTGATCTTGGCATCGCGCATAAGACGCTCCACATGGTATTCCTTTACGTAGCCATAGCCGCCGTGTATCTGAACCGCTTCAACAGCTGTGTCCATAGCTACTTTGGAGGCGAATACCTTAGCCATTGCTCCGGCTTGGGTATAATCCAAATGACGGTCCTTAAGCCATGCAGCTTTAAGGCAGAGCAGGCGTGCTGCATCTATTTGCGTTGCCATATCGGCAAGCTTAAATTGTATAGCCTGGTGTTCGGATATGGTTTTGCCAAATGCCTTTCTTTCTTTGGAATATGCAAGAGCAAGTTCATAAGCTCCTGCTGCTATGCCCAGGGCTTGTGATGCAATACCAATGCGTCCTCCACTAAGGGTCTTCATCGCGAATTTAAAACCAAAGCCATCTTCGCCAATGCGGTTCTCTTTGGGAACAACAACATCAGTAAACATAATGGAATGAGTATCTGATCCGCGTATGCCCAGTTTGTTTTCTTTTTTGCCTACAGTTACACCGGGTGAGTTCTTTTCAACTATAAAGGCGTTAATGCCTTTATGTCCTTTGCTTACATCGCTTTGTGCCATAACAAGATAAACAGAAGCACTGTTGCCATTGGTTATCCAGTTCTTGGTTCCGTTGAGTATGTATTTATCTCCTTTAAGAATTGCTGTAGTATGCTGAGATGTGGCATCAGATCCTGCTTCAGGCTCTGAAAGGCAGAAGGCACCTATTATTTCTCCCTTCGCAAGTGGAGTTAGGTATTTTTGCTTTTGAGCTTCGGTACCAAAAGCTTCGAGTCCCCAGCAAACCAAAGAGTTGTTTACCGACATTACTACCGAAGTGGATGCGTCGATCTTGGATATTTCTTCCATTGCAAGTACATAGGATATGGTATCCATACCACCACCACCGTATTGCGGGCTTACCATCATACCAAGGAATCCTAATTCACCAAGTTTCTTTATCTCTTCCTTTGGAAACTTTTGATGTTCGTCACGCTCAATGACCCCTGGTTTAAGCATATCGTTGGCAAAATCGCGGGCTGCCTTTCGTATCATTAAATGCTCTTCGGATAACTGGAAATTCATAGGATAATGTTGGTTTTGTTACTCACGCAAATATAATTAAATATATACGGAGCCTTTGATATAATTAGTAATATGTAATATGGCTCTTCAGCTCAGCCTGTTCAAACAGGTTTTTCTTCATTTGGTCTATAAGATCCATTTTACGCTTGTTGATCAATATCTTCTTTATATCTTCCTTTTCAAAGGAAAGAGGTGAAGTACTGTTCTTTATCATATATCCCCGTATCCCAAGGAAATATGCACTTGTGGAATCTTCTATCTGTACAAAACGGTTATTTTGAAGAAAAAGGTCCTGGTTAAATGTTTGGATAGGTACTTCTTTAAGTACATCATCGAACATAAGCCATGCTTCATCATTCAGGAAGAAGTTCTCGGCATACTGGTAGCAATATTTAGATAATAGCTCCCGGTCTTTTGGATCAGCAGATATTATCCAACCCTTTACCTTGTCAACATTGGGTGCTTTTTTGCTCACCTTTACATAGACGATCTTTACAATGTCGTTTTTAAGCTGGAAGTCTTTTTTGTTATCTTCATAGTACTTTTGTATGTCGTTATCGTTCACTGTTGTATCAAGCTTCTGGCGCACAAGTTCCTTTTCATAGGCATAAATTATAAGAGAGTTCTTATAATCTTCTATTTGCCTGTTCAGGTCAAGCTCCTTTTCACCAAGATTATTCTCTGCCTGGTGTAACAGTATTTGTTCCTCTACCCAATGTTGGATATATTTTTTTACTATGGAGTTGCTATCAGAGGCGGATGTACCTTTAGGTATGAGTCCTTTTAGATCTGAGGCATAGAGATAGGTATCATATACCTTAGCAACTGTATCAGATGGCGTTACTCTTTTATGGAATAGAGTACAAGAGAAAAGTAAAACAGAAATTGCTATGGCAAACGCAATTTTATTCAATATCTCAAATACCCTTTCTACTGCCATTTTCTCAGGACTTCAATAAGGTCTGCTATAAGCTGCTTTTTTGTGCTATCTGTTTCCTTAGTATAGGCTGCCGATGCTTTATTAATAGAAGCTTCTATTGTCTTTGGATCAGATTTGCCAGTCATATGTTCAATAGTTGTAAGAGCTTCTATAGATATAAGTAGGGTATCGTTAATGGCAACATCTGTAAAAACAGAAAGGTACCTGTCGCAATCAACCCCTGCCTCCCAGGAGGCCATAACAAGTTTTTTTCTGTCTTCAACCACTGTGCTTTCTTGTATGGCTTTAACAAGCAGGTCTACCGTCTTTGGTTCCTTTTTCATAAAGTTAAATACCTCGGTTTGGCTACCTTTATTCCTCTCGTTACACAAAAGCTCAACAAGAATATCCATTTGTTCTTTGCGAACACGTTCTTCATCTTCAATATTAATAAAGATTGTGTTATAGCTTTTCGAATCGAGAAGCTTATCCTTTAGCAGATCACGTTTAATTGCCATGACAAATAGTTTTAATAAGCCACAAAGTTAGCGATTAATGAAAATGCAGAACCATCCAGTTTTCAATAGGGTTCCTCCAAATCAGCATAACTACCCCGGCAACTGACACCAGAGCGGCCATAAGGGCTACAGAAGAGATCCTTTCTTTGTAAAACAAATAGGCCAGGGGCACTATTACTAAAGGGCTTAGTGAGAGTATGGTTTGCGCAACAGATACTTCGCATAGGGTAACGCACCACATAACAAGTACAATTGATAAAATCAATCCAAATAAGGTAGCGTAAGTGGCTTTGGGGAGAATTCCTTTCTTTTTTCTAATTACCTCAATAACATCTGATCTCAGTTTTCCGCGTGCGGCAGTAAATGCAAAATATGCTAAGGCAGCTGCAAAAACCCTTATCCATGTAGCATGAATAGGAGATAGATTGGGCGAGAGTAGCAGACCTTTTTTAGATAGTGTAATATGCAAACCCTGGCAAAGCCCAGAAAGAATGCCATAAATGACGCCTTTGCGCATATTTCCATATTCATGAATATTCATCACCTTGTCTTCGGCCTTACCACTGTCAGATAAAAACCATACCATACCGCCTATGCTTACTGCCACTCCTACGATACCAATAATATTAAGTGTTTCACCCAGGAAAATATAACCAAAGAAAAGGGCTGCACCAGGTGCAAGCGTATTAAAAATACTTGACTTTTTTGCCCCAAGTATGGCCATGGAATGAAAGCCAAAGTAATCACCAACTACCAGACCAATAATCCCGGACAGGCCTAAATACATATATTGTAAGGCAGATGGAGATGAGAAAACTCCAAGGATAGAAACTTTATCCAGTAAAATACACAGTAGGGTGAGAATTACAAAAGCAAGTAATAACCTATAATGGTTTATGGCCACCGAACCCCATGCACGTGCTGCATCCGTAAAAGGGAAAGTAGCTACACTTGCCACAAGCATAGAAAGAAGAGCTATTATATAACCGAGATTAGTACCCCTCATAAGGAGCAAGTTTACATAAAGAAATGATTTGGTGAAAATTGGCTATTTTTAGCATCGGTAAAATAAGAAGATTGGAATGAATATTATAGTAACAGGCGCAAGCAGTGGAATCGGCAACGAGCTTTGCAGGCTATTTGCTTCTAATATTAATAATAAGGTAGTAGCCATAGCTCGCAACCGAATTAAGCTTGAACAGTTGCGTAGGGAGTGTCTTTTTCAATATCCCGGTGCAAAGATATATCCTATGGTTTTCGATTTGAGTAATGGGGGTTTTGAACGCGACTTTAAGCGCGAAATACTATCATTCATCAGTTCCGTGGACATACTCATTAATAATGCGGGATTGCTTGTAAATAAGCCCTTTGAAGAATTAACAAACGAGGATGTGGAGAGCGTATTCCGTACCAATGTCACTTCTGTTTTTGGGCTTACAAAAGTGCTATTGCCTTATATGGGTAAAGCAGAACAGCCGACGCACATAGTAAATATAAGCAGCATGGGCGGTTACCAGGGCAGCAGCAAATTTCCGGGTCTTAGTGCATACAGCTCAAGCAAGGCTGCGCTTGCATCACTTACAGAATGTATGGCCGAAGAATTTAAAGGAAGAAATATTTCAGTGAACTGTCTCGCTATTGGTGCAGTGCAGACTGAGATGTTCTCCCAGGCATTTCCGGGTGAAAGGGCACCTATGCAACCCTTGCAGATGGCACAGTTTATTAAAGATTTTGCATTGACGGGAGCTGCTTATTTCAATGGTAAGATTTTACCTGTCTCCAATTCTACTCCTTAATCTTATTTCCAGATCCGCGCTTCTTCTAGTTTTATCTTTTCGTTAAAAAAGAAATTGGTATTCTTCTCAAAAGCTTCAGTATAATCAGATACGTAAAAGCGATGCAGAGGCTTTTTGCCGGAAGTGTTAAGGAGCTTATTTTTTTTAAGCAACTGATAAACAAATGCTGCCACTTCATCGGCAGAATCTATCAGAGGCAACTTACCCTTATAAATTCCTTCTATTTCTTTTTTGATAAGCGGATAATGTGTACAACCCAAAATAAGTGCGTCTATTTTTTTAAGTTTAGGCCGTGATAGATAGGAATCTATTACCGCGTGGCTTATCTTATTATTGAAAAATCCTTCTTCTATCATGGGTACAAGCAATGGGGTAGCTAGGCCATTCACCTCAATTGTCTTGTCTGCCTCCATGAATTTTTGTGCATGTATGCCTGATTTTATGGTGCCTTTTGTGCCAATGACTCCAACCTTCTTTATCTTCCCCTCAGTAACTATTTTGTTGACAACAGGATCTATCACATTCACCACAAAGGCCCTCTTACCTACAAAGTCTTGTACTGTATCGTAAGCCAATGCAGATGCAGTATTGCAGGCAATAACTATCATTTTGCAATGATTATCCAGCAAGAATTGCGCTATGCGAATTGCATAGTATTTTATAGAGTCCGGCGACTTATCACCATAAGGCAAATGAGCAGTATCCCCGAAATAGACAAGCCTTTCTTTGGGAAGCTTTTCCTTTATTGCCCTGGCAACAGTAAGGCCCCCAATTCCCGAATCAAATAATCCAATGGGTTGGTTCGCCGATAGGCGAACAGAGGATGCCATTATAGATCAGATTATTTGCCCTTTGCAGCTTTAGGTTTAATACCTAATTTCTCTGCAACCATAGCATAGATATCATCTCCATCTTCTGAGTAGAGCACTACACCCGAACTTGTATCAAGAATATACTTGTATGCATGTTCTTTTGCAACGCTGTTGATAGCATTCTTTGCTTTGTTAATGATAGGGCGAGTAATAGAGTCATTGAATTTTTGAAGAGAAGATTGAGCCTGGCCCTGGAAGTTTTGAATGCGTTGGTTAAGATCATTCAATTCTTGTTGTTTGGTTTGTTTTACCAATTCAGTATAGGTGGCCTGGCTTTGTTGATACTCTTGATATTTTTGTTGAAGCTCCTTTTGCATAGCTTCAATAGTGCTTTCCAGTTGCTGGTAATAGGCTTGTCCTACTTTTCTAGCTGAATCCGATTCAGGCATGTTTTTGAGCAGAGAATCGAGAGCGATGTGCCCGAATTTTTGTGCATTAACTGTAGAAATAATAGTTAATCCAAGTAACAGAGTAAGGCTGATAACTTTTTTCATAAGGTTTGATTGAGATGTTTGATTGGTTAATTATTTTTTGATTTTAGTCCCTTCTGCATTGTAGCCCATTGCCTTTAATATTTCATCGCTTTTATCATATTTTGGGCTTGAGTAAAGCATTGTTAAATCACTTGATTTATCAAATATTACAGAAAAGTTTTGTTTTTCAGCAAGGTCCTGGACTGCATTATATATTTTATCCTGTAGTGGCTTTACAAGCTCCTGGCGCTTTTTAAACAAGTCACCGCTAACACCAAATCGTTGTTTCTGCAGGTCCTTTACTGCCTGTTCTTTTTGTTCTATTTCAGTTTGGCGTTTTTGCTTCATATCCTCAGTCAGAAGCACTTCGTCGGCCTTGTATGCCTTATATAGCTGGTCTATTTCAGAATATTTAGCTTCAATTTCTTTTTGCCACTGTATTGATAATTGGTTTAGTTCATCCTGGGCGGTTCTATACTCAGGTATCTTAGATAAAATATATTGAGAATCTATGTATGCAAAACGTTGTGCATAAGCAGAAAAAAAACTCCCAGCCAAAAAAATAAGAACAGCTAACTTTTTCATGGTTTTTGTATTGAGTAGTTTTTCCGTATAAGCTATCTAAAAGGTCTGCTAAATTAGCATTTTTTATAATTCTCCCAAATCCTTGCCAATGGTAAAAATGAATTGGCTTTTTTCCATGCCAAGATCACTTTGCACGTCATCCAGCCTCCAGCCATAGTCAAAGCCCAGAAGGCCGAACATAGGTAGGAATACCCTTACACCCACACCCACAGCCCTATATACCTGGAATGGATTGAATTGAGTTACAGTAGACCAGGAGTTGCCCGCATCCAGGAATGTAAGAGCATAAACGGTGGCCTGAGGATTAAGGGATATCGGATACCTTAATTCCAGTGTATACTTAGAGATAGAAACTGCCCCGGTAGCAGGAGATAAAGTACCCGCATCATATCCGCGTAAAGCAATGACTTCTCTTCCATCAATGATAGAATATCCTGTAAGGCCGCTACCACCGAGGTAAAAACGGTTAAAAGGGCAATTGCCAATATCTGCATTATAAAAGCCCATCAGGCCAAATCCCACCTTGGCATATAACACCAGGTTATGGGCTTCCTTACCTTCAGGTGCTCTTAAGTTTGTGATCTTGGTGAACCAGGAATCCGAGAACTTATATTTTTGAAACTCCAATAATCTGTATTTCTGTTCAGGACTTTCATCTGCGTAATTTTCATTGTGTGTAAACCAAAGTGACCAGGGTGGGGTCCATTCGGCAGACATCTTAAGGCTGGAACCCGCACTTTCAAAAATAGGCTTATCAACCGAGTTGCGCATGAGTTGGACTTTTAAACTAAGGGAATTCGCATATCCATTGGCAAACACAAATGATGTGCCGTAATTTTGTACTGTATAGTATTGGTAGTTAATCGATGTAAGCAGCGAGAAGTAATCATCAGGAAATTTTAAAGGGAAGCCATACCCAACGGACGCACCTTTTATATTAATAGCTTCTCTTTCTCCGCTACTTTCAGGTTCACCATTGCTTTCAGTAGTAGTAAATAAAGTTACGCTAAGTGAATTAGGATGCTTATTGCCTACCCAAGGTTGAGTAAACGAAAGATTAACTGACTGATAAGGTAGTCCGTTAGATTGAAACCGTAAACTCAAAATTTCGCCATCACCCGATGGTATTGGCTTCCATTCCCCTTTACGAAACGCATTAGCTATGGAGAAGTTATTTAAACTAATACCTGCCGTACCTACAAAACCTAATCCTCCACCCCAGCCTCCGGATAATTCGATCTGGTCAGATGATTTTTCAACTACACCATAATTGATATCTACTGTTCCATCTTCCGGGTTAGGAGTAGGGGTAACAGTCATTTTTTCAGGATCGAAATAACCTAATTGAGATAATTCTCGTTGAGTCCTTATTACGTCTGAACGCCTGAAAAGATCACCGGGAAGAGTCCGTATCTGGCGCATAATAATTTTATCATTGGTTTTGTCATTACCGGTAACCGTAACATTATTTATCCTTGCCTGGTTTCCTTCGTATATGTGCATTTCAAGATCTATGGTGTCGCTATGCACATTTACTTCAACAGGGGTAACCTGGAAGAAAAGGTACCCATTATCCATGTATAAAGAACTTACATCTGAACCATTGGGGTTCATAAATAAGCGTTGATTAAGAAGGGATGAATTATACACATCACCGCCTTTAATGCCCAATACTTCAGATAAAATCTTTGAACTGTATTTAGAATTACCCACCCATGATATTTTGCCGAAATAATACCTGTGCCCTTCACTAACAGTGATTTCTATATTTATGCGGTTAGGTACTATAGATTTGTAAATGGTATCCTTTACAATTCGTGCATCCCGGTATCCTTTGCTGTTGTATTTTTCAATTATCTTTTGTTTGTCTTCTGCATAGTCGTCTGCAATAAGCTTAGAGCCATGGAATATAGTGTATAGCCTTTTTTCCTTGGTATTCTTCATGGCTCTTCTCAGTGCTTTATCAGAGAGAGCGGTGTTGCCGTGAAAGATGATATCTTCTATCTTTATTCTTTCCCCGGGTTTTACATTTATATAAAGCACAACGGAATTGGCAAGGCTACTATCAGCCTTCTCATCAATACTTACGGTAATATTGCTGTACCCTTTATCTAAAAAGTATCCTTTAATTGTTTCTTTTATATCAGCCAGCAGGTAATCTGTAACAACTTTACCTCTTACAAGCTTAATTTTTTCTCTCAGGTCGTTGGCTTCGCCTTTGGTAATGCCGTAGAAGGCAAACTTAGAAAGCCTTGGTTTTTCTTCAACGCTTATATTAAAAAAAACTTTATCCCCTTCAAATTTAGTAACAAAGATCTTTACATCTTCAAACAGACCTTGCTTCCATATATTTTTTATAGCATCCGATATTTTTTGGCCGGGAACCTCGACCTTATCTCCAATAGCGAGGCCGGATATAAGCGTCATTACATTTTTATCCATGTGCTCGGCGCCAGTAACGGTTATTCCTCCAACAATGTATTCTTTTGGATTTGCATAGTCTACCTTACTGGAGTCTCCTCCAACTTTTACCTGGGCAATTACATTACCTGTCAGTCCCGTTAGAAGGATAAGAAAAAGAAAACGTACTATGATCCTGTTCATCTATTGCAAAACGTTACTCAATTGTTCACTTGTTTTTCCAAAACGCCTTTCACGCTTTTGGTAATCGGCAATAGCTGCGCAAAAATCTGCTTTTCTAAAATCAGGCCAAAGCTTATCGGTAAAATAGAGTTCAGAGTAAGCAATTTGCCATAATAGAAAGTTACTTATCCTATGCTCACCACTAGTCCGTATTAAAAGTTCCGGGTCAGGATAACCTGCCGTGCATAGGTTTTGAGAAATAAGGTTCTCATCAATATCATCAGCAGATATTTCTCCTTTCTCTACCTTATGTGCAAGCTTTTTCACTGCATTTAGTATTTCCCATTTAGAACTGTAACTCAAAGCCAGCAATACATTCATCCTGGTATTGCCGCTTGTTTTTTCAATGGCGCGCTGAAGTTCTTTATGGCATCTGCCCGGCAGGCTTTCTAAGTCGCCAATAGCCTTCAGTGCAATATTATTATCCATCAAGGTCTTTATTTCCCTGTTTATTGTAATTACCAGTAATTCCATTAACCCGCTTACTTCATCTTTCGGTCTGTTCCAGTTTTCTGTTGAAAAGGCGTATAAAGTAAGATACTTAACTCCCATTTCAGCAGCACATTCTATAGTTTCCCTAACAGCCTTTACTCCGTTTCTGTGACCGAAAATGCGTGATTTGCCCTTTTGCTTTGCCCAACGCCCATTCCCATCCATTATAACTGCCACATGAAGGGGTATGCGCGCCTTATCTAAGTCTTTTATGTCCATTTAAATGATAGCCCTGTTTTCTATAAGCGTGCAAAACTAATAAAGGTAACCGTAAAAGCAGGGATTTATTGTTAAAAAAACTTAAAGCCAATACCAAATAGATGCACAGAAAAAGTCCTAAATTACCCGAAAATGGCTTGTAATGGGGACATTGTCATCATGCAAACACCATTTTTTGCACCTCATTATATACTTTTTGAATACCTTCTTCCAGGCCGATTTTATGTTGCCAGCCTAAAGTATGTATTTTACTTACGTCAAGAAGCTTACGAGGTGTTCCATCAGGCTTGGAGCTATCAAATTTTATTTCGCCTTTATATCCAACTATTTTTATGATAAGATTGGCAAGATCTTTGATGGTGATATCGCTCCCTGTACCTATGTTTATTAATTCTGGTTCGTTATACTTTTCCATCAGGAAAAAGCAAGCATCCGCAAGATCATCTACGTATAAAAATTCACGCATAGGCGAACCCGATCCCCATATTTCCACAAAGGGAAGATTCTTTATTTTTGCCGTATGGATTTTTCTTAGCAAGGCAGGAAGTACATGAGAGTTATTAAGGTCATACTGATCATTAGGCCCATAGAGATTTGTAGGCATAGCAGAAATAAAGTTACATCCATATTGCAGCCTGTATGATTCACACAGTTTAATCCCTGCTATTTTAGCTATAGCATAAGGTTCATTAGTGTATTCCAGTGGTCCTGTAAGCAAATACGATTCTTTAAGTGGCTGTGGCGCTAACTTTGGGTATATGCAGGATGAACCTAAAAAAAGAAGTTTTTTTGCTTTGTTCAAATAAGAAGCATGAATGATGTTCGATTGAATGCTAAGATTATCATAGAGAAACTCTGCCCGATAGGTATTATTTGCATTTATACCTCCTACTTTGGCCGCAGCCATAAATACATAATCAGGTTTATGTTGATTAAAAAAAGAAAAAACGGCTTCCTGGCTGCGAAGATCCAGTTCTTTTGAAGTCTTGGTAAGCACATTATCATATCCCGATTGCCTGAGCTTGCGGACAATAGATGAGCCAACCATTCCACTATGGCCTGCTACATATATTTTTGCAGTCTTTTCCATCAAGGCTTTTCTATTCGTTAAAATGCATGATGTCGTGTCCGCCCTCTAAAAGATACTTATCCTTTTTGAATAATTTTATGTCGGAACTTACCATTTCTTTTACCATATCCTCAATAGTAAGTTGTGGCTTCCAGCCAAGTTTCTTTCTTGCTTTAGATGCATCCCCGATTAAAAGGTCTACTTCGGTAGGACGAAAATAATTAGCATCTATTTCAATTAACACTTCTCCATTGGCTTTGTTAATGCCTTTTTCGTCAACACCCTTACCTTTCCATTCTAAAGAAATACCAACTTCATTAAACGATAATTCTACAAATTCTTTCACTGATATTTTTTTGCCGGTAGCCAGCACAAAATCATCTGCTTGCTCTTGTTGCATCATCATCCACATGCCCTCTACATAATCTTTAGCATGCCCCCAGTCTCTTTCAGCATCCAGGTTGCCCAGGAAAAGTTTTTTTTGCAGACCCAGATGTATTTTAGCAGTAGCTCTTGTGATTTTCCTCGTTACAAAAGTTTCTCCCCGTATAGGGCTTTCGTGGTTAAACAGTATTCCATTGCATGCATAAATACCATAAGCCTCGCGGTAATTTTTGGTGATCCAGAAAGCATATAATTTTGCTACTCCGTATGGGCTACGCGGATAAAAGGGGGTAGTTTCTCTTTGAGGTATTTCCTGCGCGTTACCATATAATTCTGAGGTAGATGCCTGGTAAAATTTTGCCTTTTTCTCCATTTTCAATATACGGATGGCTTCCAGTAACCTTAGTGCACCTAGCCCATCGGCATTGGCTGTATATTCAGGTGTTTCGAAAGATACTTTTACATGAGACTGGGCCGCCAGGTTATATATTTCATCGGGTTGCACCTCTTGCACTATGCGGATAAGATTGGTTGAATCAGTCAGGTCGCCATAATGAAGAAAGAAATTTGTTTTGCCTTCGTGTCTATCCTTGTAAAGATGATCTATACGGTATGTATTAAAAGAAGAACTTCTACGTTTAACGCCATGAACAATGTATCCTTTTTTTAATAAAGAATCAGCGAGATAAGCGCCATCCTGGCCAGTTATACCTGTAATTAGGGCTGTTTTTGCCATAGAAAGTTTTTATTTAATACAATAATACGCAGAATCCGTGAAATGACCTTTGGAATCGATCAGGAAATGACCAGAAAGTGAGGATTTACAAGGCTTTGCTTGTTATAAGATAAAGGAGTTACACTGTTACCGATCAGCACCTTTTTACCTGCTTCTTCCGCAATTATCTGCCCTGCCGCAGAATCCCATTCCATAGTAGGCGCAAACCGAGGATATGCATCGGCTTTGCCTTCGGCTACAAGGCAAAATTTGATCGAACTGCCTGCAGAAACGATATCTACTTTGCCATGTTTTGCTTTTGCCTGTTCAATAAAAGCTTCTGTTTCGGGAGAATTATGCGAACGGCTTGCTACAATTGTAAAATTGCGCTTTTTGTTATTCTCATCCGGCAGTCGTTTACTTATATTGAGTATATCTTCTTTAGTCTTTAATGCCGATATTCTATCCGTATTGGTTATGCACCAGGAACCTCCATTCTTCATAGCATAGTAAAGGACTTTATGTACGGGCAGATAAATAAATCCCATAATAGGTGCTGTGCCCTCTATCAATGCAATATTTACAGTAAACTCACCATTCCGTTTTATAAATTCTTTTGTTCCATCGAGCGGATCCACCAGCCAGAAAGTTGTCCAATCCTTTCTTTCTTCGTATCCTACTTCTGCCATTTCTTCACTCAATACCGGGTAAGATGCGAGTTTTCTTAATCCGGTTGAAATTATCTCATGCGATAGTTTATCGGCAAGAGTTAGAGGAGAATGATCTTCTTTGTATTCTACACTAAATGGAGATTCGTAGACTTTAAGTATGGCTTCGCCTGCAGCAATAATAAGCCAGGACAGGTCAGGCAATAAAGTTGTCATTTCTTCACTCTTCATTTTCTACAAATGGTGGTGAATATAATGAACAATAAAGTGATAAAAATTATTGTAAAAAACATACAGCACAATATCCCATGCTGCAATGGAAACAAGCATATATGAAATAACCTTTTGTTTATCACGATAAAAATGGACTGCAATAGAAGTACCAATAGGTATTGAAAGTATAAAAGGGGTGAAGAAGGCAATACCGGCAAGTCCCCATTTCTCTCTTATAAAACGAGCAAGTTTTCTGTCTGCAATGGTAATGGTACGGTTACGGCTGCGAGGAAAGTATTTGAATCTGAATTGATGCCACTTATCGAGAGCCCACTGGCTTACATGGGCAAAAAAAATGGCTCCTGCGACACCGCCTGCTGTTGTAATAGTGACTGCTTTAAAAAAAGGGAATTTGGCAAAAACAGCCGCTGGTACACCACCAAAACCAAATTTAAGAGCACTTAAAAGAAAAATGAGCAATATCTGCCACAGACCATGTAAGTTCATGTACTTCTCCCCATTAGAGCTTTAATTAACAATGACTTTGTACGCAGTCGAATTACTATAGTTACATATAATGGTGACAAACTTTGATATTCTATTTGGCGCTAGTCTTTCTCTTGAATTGCATGTCTTTTAGCCATTTTGCAGGTACAGGTAAGGAATTTTTCCTAACCTGTATATAGTGGGTTTCTTTTGAACCGAATCCTTTATAAAATCTTGCAATATCAACATCCATTGAACCTTCGAAATCAAGAGTGACATCCCGTTGAGCATTTGTCTGTATGAACTGGTCCACAAGGAAAGTCATGGCATTTGTTTCATAACCCTTGCTATTCACTCCCGAAAACAAGAAGATTACCCTTTTGTTACTGCCAATAAAAAAGGTGCCGGCACATAACTTTTTATTATTATCATAAACTCCCCAGCATTGTCCAAAATCTCTTTTTATACAGTTAAGCATAAGAGTATTCAAGAGTTTATAATAACCAGGTTTCTGTTTGTATTCTTTACCACGATTATCATTAAACAGCTCAATAATTTTTTGAGGAGGAACATTCTTCACAATAGACAATGAGCAAGAGGCAGCTTTTTTAAGATTTCTTTTTGCTTGGGATGAATAATTTGAATACAGTTGTTGGTAGGTGGATATCAGGTCGAGCAAATGGGTTACGAGATTTCTTGTTTCAAAATTAACGGGCTTTGCTCGGTTAAGTGTATTCATATTCATTTCTATATACCTGTAATCCGATGGTATATGTTGCAGAAACTTTTCTACACTTTCATTATTTAGCCTCGAAGTTGAAAATACGCCTAGTTGCTGGGTAAATGGTGGTGGGTAGATGTATATGAAGCCATACTTTTTAGCGCTTGGCAAAGGCATTACACTTTTATAGTCGTCTTCTATAAGTGCATTCCATTTAGGGCATACAATATCCAGGTACCATGAGTATGCATAAATGAGTCCGTTCACGGAATCTTTGATGCAATTGTTCCACTTGTTCTTGTCTATTTCGTTATGGGAAAAGTATTTTATCAATGTCTTATTTTGAAAGTGTTTTTATACTGCCTTTTCCATAATGGTTTCAAATACTTTTATCCAGTCTTTCCATTCCGTATCGGGTCCTAAAGAGTGATTATGCCATATGCTTACAAACTCCCCGCCCGATCTTTTTGTTTCAGCAATAAGCTTTTCTATAACAACTATCGCATCATTAGGGGTAATTTGCATATATTCTTTCAATGTTCCATCCATTACTATCGAAGGATGTATTTTAATGGGCAACGCTTCTTCTTTTTGTAAGTCATAAAAGAAAAAAGGTATACATATACTGGCTCTAAATCCCGGACAAGAGGCATAGGCAAGAGAATAGTCGTCATTTATATTAAGCGCCGCCAGGCAGCGATATGTTTCAGGAAGGTTAACTCTTAGAAAATGTTGCCTCGATTTGGTGATAGGATTCTTCATATACCTTTCTACCTTTCTTATTTCTTGTTTTACGTTTTCACTTATACTCTGCGAACTATATGAAGGATGGATACCAACATCTGCAAAGTTTTCCACCTTCTTAACAAGACGTGCAAAATGTTTGCTGGTAGTAGATATGTTTTTGTCGTACATGGCACGTTTGGCCGCAAGGAAGAAATAGATAGGTTTTACTTTATATTTCCTAAATATTTCTTCTTGGTAATCGTAAGAATCATATTTATCTTTTCTCAACCTCAATAGGGTAAGGGTTTTCTCAGCCAATAGATTTATGTTAAGCTTAACTAAAGCCCTTAAAAAGGATCCTATAGTAACGAAAATATTCCTGCCCAGATGAGCGTATGCGACATCAATATCAATGGTTGGAGTAAAGGTGTATTTGTTTTGTTTTATCTGAAGTGATGGGTATTTTTCTAAAAGCACTTTTTTCAACTCAGCTGCCCAAAGGTTAACTATAGGTTGGTCAAGAAAATGGTTCTTAAAAGCGAGACTATCATTGGCTCTGAAGCGCTTGTGCTTGTCTTTTGAATCTGCAAGGTATTCCTCGTAACGACTTACTAAATAAAAAGCAGCAGCAAATAGGTCAAAGGGCAAAACGCCTTTATCCACCTGGTAAAATATTTTAAGACCATTCCATTCTGATACATTTAATGTTTGAGGTTCTAGATCCGTTTCATGCAACAGGGGAGAAGCGCAAAAAAATAAAGAGTCTTTCTCTACTGGCTTTGTTGAATAATTAAACTTAGGCCCATTGTATGATTTGTACTCCTCAACATCTTCCGTCAGCTTATATTCCGTTGGCAATAGGGATGTAAAAAAAAGAGAGAAGGTATACGAAATTCGTGGGTTTATCTTTGAAACAAGGATAAGCAACGCATCTGCCATTGTCAGAAATTTCGCACCATTTCATTGCAGATAAACTCTGCTGCTTTGCCATCTCCAAAAATGGGAGGATATTTAAAATCACTTTTCCCCGACAGGCTTTTAAATGCTTCTTTTATTTTTAAAGAATCAACATCTGCGAGGATAGAATTGCCACATTCTAAAAGCTCCACCCACTCAGTTTCGGGGCGTAATACTATGCAGGGTTTATGCAAAAAGAAAGCTTCCTTTTGTACACCGCCCGAATCGGTAATAACCATCTTGCAGTTTTTCTCGAGTTCCAACATTTCGAAAAAAGATGCAGGAGGAATAAAGTGGAAAAGCTTATTAGATTGGAGTTTCTTTTGCAGGTCTTTATTCTGTTCCAACATTTTTAAAGTGCGTGGATGGATAGGAAAAACAAAGGCCAGGCTATGTTGCAGGCTCAAATCATTCAATGTTCCCAATATGTTATTAAGTCTTGCCGGTTCGTCTGTATTGTTGTTACGGTGGACAGTTAGAAGCACGAATTCTCCAACTTTTAACCCCAACCTCGATATAATATCCGTTTGTTTACTTGCAATGTCAGAAAAGTAAAGCGTATTGTCGAACATAACATCCCCACAATGATATATACCAGGGTGGTTGAGGCTAAAAGGTGATTTGTTTGAAGGATTAAAGCCTTCTCTTACTAGGTTATTGTAACCCGTTTTGGTTGGGCTAAAAAGCAGGGTAGAGCAATGGTCACAAGCAATACGATTAATCTCTTCGGGCATAACTTTGTTAAAGGATCGCAACCCAGCTTCAATATGCACTACTGGAACATGTATTTTAACCGCAGCTACTGCAGCAGCAAGTGTAGAATTAGTATCTCCGTATACAACGAGGCAGTCAGGTTTTTCCTTAAGCAATACATTTTCTATTCCTTCTATCATGGTTGATGTTTGTTTACCATGAGACCCTGAGCCAATATTAAGATTTACATCGGGGGAAGGTATTCCCATTTCTTTAAAAAAGACTTCGGACATGTTGTTATCATAATGCTGCCCGGTATGCAGGATTATTTCCCTGATCTTGTCTTTAAAATGAGTTTTTATAGCCCGGCTTAAAGCTGCAGCTTTTATTATTTGTGGCCTTGCGCCAATTACAGAAAGTATCTTAATCATTTTGTATTTTATAAAAGCCCTTCATCAGCAAAGCTGTAGTATCCGGCATCAGATATGATAAGATGGTCGAGGGTATTTATATCCAGCAATTGCCCGGCTTGTTTTAATTTTTTTGTAAGCGTTTTGTCCTCATCGCTTGGTGTAAGATTGCCGGATGGATGATTATGGCAGAGTATTATACCACATGCAAAATGATCAAGGGCATTTTTAAAAATTATCCTTGTATCGGCCACCGTACCTGTTATTCCACCCTGGCTTATTTTTTGCGCAGAAATTATCTTATTTGCTCTGTTAAGATACATTACCCAAAACTCCTCACTTCTTAGGTCGGCAAGGTGATGAAAGTATTCATACACGTCTTTGCTGCCGGCTATTTTTTCTTTTTCTTTTACTTCCGCTACGCGCCTTCTTTTTGATAGTTCAAGTGCCGCTACTATGGTTATGGCTTTGGCCTCACCGATACCTTTAAACTTCATCAGGTCCTTTACCGAAAGCTTACCCAATTCATTCAGGTTATTAGCTGCGCTTTTAAGAATAGATTTGCCTATATCTACGGCAGATTCACCCGGTGTGCCAGATCCTATAAGGATTGCAATAAGCTCTGCATCTGAAAGGGCTTGGCCGCCTTTTAGTAAAAGTTTTTCTCTTGGCCTGTCTTCTTCAGCCCAGCTGCGTATACCGCTGAATTCTTTATATAAGGTATTATCCCCTTCCATTATCCCTGCCTTATGGAACAAATATAAGGATTCCCTCTTCAATAAACTGCCTAGAGTAAAGGTCTATGGCTTAATGGCTTTATAGCCGACCCGGGGAAGTCCGTTGTTAACAGGTCATATATTACTTTAATCCAGATTATGGTGCAGGGTATAACCTTAACTACGAATGGGATCATATAGTTATCTCGTATGCTTTTAGGGAATAGGTCCGTAGCTGATAGAATTGTAAATACGAGCGCGAAAAGCAATAATCCGAGGTTTATAGGTTTATATTCTTGTGTGAAGAACCAAATCGCTATTCCACTTACTGCGATTATAAACGTTGGGGATTCCGATTTATAATTGAAAATGATCATCCATATAAGAATGGATGCGAGAAACAATTGCCGAAACATTGCATTATGGAATGACCTTATTCTCAGCAAGGGAATTAGGAAAAGGATGATACCTATCAACATGATAATGCTTTTTGCATTTATGCCAAACCAGGTATATAACCACCCCATCACCGAAAATCCATAGGAGACGGAATAATCCTCGGATAAACATCTCACCCAGCTATGGTAGACTGCTAAAAGTTCTGTAGGAGTAATAACCAGTAAGGGTAAGAATGCAAATACCAATAGCCAAATAAAAGTCCAAAGGGCCGCCTTAGCTTTGTTTGGATAGAACAGGAATATTACCAATGCTGCAATTCCAAAGAGTTTAATAAAAGCTGAAGCAATAATTAACATCGCGGCAATTGCAATATTTTTTCTTTCGATGGCTAAGTAGGCAAGAATAATAAGACCTACCACCAGGCAATTGCTTTGAAATATCTCCATTGAAGTTATAGCCTCCGGAAAAACAAATACAATAGCGAGCAACCTGTAATTATCATTTTTAAAAGGGAATTTCCAAAATGCGTAAAAAAGTATTAGCCCGTTTAAGGCAGTCCATACTATAAGTCCTAAAAGATTTGGCAAGATGGCTATAGGAGCCATTAGAAAAGCAAAGGCAGGACTATATTTAAACAAGTCATAATGCCTTTCTCCCGGCCAGCCTAAATACAGATCCTTATGCTGGATAAGGTGGTAAAAAGAATATTTGAATAAGAGAAAATTATTGTAATGGGTATAATGATAAATATAATCTGATGTTCCGGGGAATGGAGCCCAGTAATAGCGAGGGATAGAAATTATAATGGAAAGTAATACTATTATCAGAGCTAATAACCTGAAGTTAACTAGTCTGATAATCTTATTTACCATCTACAAGCTTTGAGAGTTCGTCCCCAAGAGCTTCGCCACGAAGGCTTTTGGCAATAATAACGCCTTTGCTGTCTAAAAGAAAGTTAGTGGGAATAGAGTAAACTCCATACATAGCAGAGGCTGCCGATTGCCATCCTTTAAGGTCGCTTACATGATCAGGCCATATCAATCCGTCCTGCTTTATAGCAGCGGTCCATGCTGTGGCATCTCTGTCTAATGATACGCTGAATATTTTAAATCCCTTGGCTCCTTTAAACTTAGAATCTTTATATTTTTTGTAGGTAGCAACTACATTTGGGTTCTCTCCTCTGCATGGGCCACACCATGATGCCCAAAAATCAACCAACACTATGTTGCCGCGAAGTGAATTAAGGTCTCTTACATTACCTTGGGGGTCCTGAAACTTTAATTCAGGAGCTATGTTACCCACTTCTGTTCCTTCAACGTTTCCGGAAGGTTGCGCCTTAATAAAGGCAAATAATGCAAGCAGTGAAGCTGCAGCAAATAATACAATATTTAACCTTTTCATGTGTGGTATTTTTGTTAAGCAAATATAGGTTTATTTTCTCACTATTTCTGCACCCAGGTTACGCAGGCGTTGATCTATGTATTGGTACCCCCTGTCTATTTGCTCAATATTATGTATGGTGCTTTTGCCTTGTGCAGATAGCGCTGCGATCAGAAGTGCCACACCTGCACGTATATCGGGCGATGTCATGGATATACCTTTTAACGGATGCTCATGATTCATGCCAATAACTGTAGCCCTGTGGGGATCACATAATATGATCTGGGCGCCCATATCTATTAGCTTATCTACAAAGAATAAACGGCTTTCAAACATCTTTTGATGTACAAGTACGCTGCCTTTCGCCTGGGTGGCCACTACCAATATTACACTTATAAGATCGGGTGTAAAACCCGGCCATATAGCATCGGCAACGGTAAGAATAGAACCATCGAGAAAAGTATCTATTTCATAATGTTCCTGTGCAGGAATATGGATATCATCGCCCTTTTTTACCAGATGGATACCCATACGTTGAAACACAGAAGGAATTATACCTAAGTGTTCGTAGCCAACATTTTTAATAGTTATGTCAGACTGGGTCATAGCTGCAAGGCCTATGAAACTGCCTATCTCTATCATGTCTGGCAATATTCTATGTGTACAACCCTTAAGTTCTTTTACTCCTTCAATAGTGAGCATGTTCGAACCTACGCCCGATATTTTCGCGCCCATGCTGTTAAGCATGCGGCAAAGTTGTTGCAGATAGGGCTCGCATGCTGCATTGTAAATGGTGGTGGTGCCTTTAGCTAAAACTGCAGCCATTGCAATATTAGCTGTGCCTGTTACCGATGCTTCATCAAGCAGCATATAGCAACCCGTAAGTCCTTTGTCTGAATGTACTTTAAAAAGATTGCTTTCTTCTTCGTATCCGAATTTTGCTCCTAATTTTTCAAATCCAAGAAAGTGGGTATCCAGTCTTCTTCTTCCTATTTTGTCACCTCCAGGCCTAGCTATATAAGCCTTGCCATATCGGGCCAATAGTGGGCCTACCATCATGATGGAGCCTCTCAGGCTGGAACTTTTTTTCTGAAAATCAAGCGAGGCAAGTACTTTAAGATCTATAGCATCTGCCTGGAAAGAGTAGCTGTCTGGAGTAAGCTTTTCTATTTTAACTCCAAGGTCTTTTAATAAACTAATTAGGTTATTAACATCCAGGATATCCGGTATGTTGTTTATTATGATTTTATCTGCCGTAAGCAGCACAGCGCTGATTACCTGTAGTGCTTCGTTTTTAGCGCCCTGTGGGATTACTTCTCCCTTCAATCGTTTGCCACCTGTAACCTCAAAAGCCCCCATTCCTGCCTTTTTTGCGCATGTTGCGGTTCTTGTTCTTATTGCGCTTGTTATTATTATTGCGGCCAAAATTATTTTGCCTTGCTTGCGGTGCAACAACAACAGGCATGGATACATTATTAAGTTTGGAAACGTCTTTCAATTCAAGCTTTCCTTGTGACATGCCACCAAGGTCTTTTATAATGGTGGCATCGTTAACTGAACTCTTGTTCCAGGTCATATATGCCTTTTTCATTAGCATAGCTATTGACTCAACAAGAGCATCCCTTTCCGGGCCTTCTTTGTATTCTATGGCTTTCTTTATCAATTCCGGGATAAGCTTGCCATAGTGCATAAACTTTGTCGAAGATGTCGGGTAATGCAGCCTTGTCGGCTTAGCTTCAAACACTCCCTCTTCAGGCTTTGGATACGGGCTGTCTACATCCAGTTTATAATTGGTGATGATATACAAATGGTCCCATAGCTTTCTTCTCAATTCTTCGCTGTCTTTGGCATAAGGATGCACCTGGGTCATAGTTTGAATAACTACTTGAGTAGCTCGTGTCCTCTCCTCACGGTTTTTAATGGTAAGCAAGTGCTCTGCCATTTTTTGCACATGGCGCCCATACTCAGGAATGATCATGAGAGGCCTGTCTGTATTGTATTGTATCTCCTCTTTTTCTACTTTTTCTACGTCTTTATGTCGGCTTGTTGCCATATATTATGGGGTAATTAGAATATAATAAAACGAGGTGCCAAAGATTTGGCACTACAATATTAAGAGAATACTTTTTCTCTACCAAATATTAATAGAACTTACCCAAGTGGCTTACAAGGCCCGCTTTCTTTTCCAGAGCGTCAAAAGCATCATATTGTACCCTGTTACGAAGGGTTTGCTGCTGTTGCATCTGTGTTATCCTGTAATCAGATTGGGAGGGAGCAGACACCGAATCTACCTGTATTACATAAACACCTGCCGCACCTTGAAATGGCTGAGATAAAGTTTGAGGCTTGAGGCCTGACATTACACCCAGCAATGCATCTTCCTTGCCAAGTCCGGGGATGTTATAGCTTTGAAAAGTTAAACGCTGTAATTTTTCCGGAGTGGTGTTTGTTTTTTGTCCTAGGGCTGCAATATTGTTCGAACCTTGCATAGCAGCTTTCATGTCTGCAATTAGCTTTTCGGCTTTCTTTTCTTCCTGTACCTTTGGCTTCACCAGGTCTTTTACGAGAGCCAATGGAGTAGTTCCCATAGGGGTAATTTGCATAATATGCCCTACAACATAACGATCTCCGCCCACATCAAATACGCCTGATACTTCACCGCTTTTTGATTGGAAAGCCCAGCGTATAAGTTCTTTAGGGGTTTGAAGCCCAGGAATAGTCTGATCGTTCTCCTTCAGATCTGACACACGCTTATTCATTTGTTCGGCCGCTTGCTCAAAGGTTTCAGAAGTAGAATGTTTGCCTGAGAATGTACTTGCCTGAGCATATATGGTGTTAAGGGTTTCGGTACTTGGTCCTATCTTCTTGATCACTATACCCACCTTCGTGCATCTTTCTTTAGGACTTTGATCTTCTGTAAGTACCAGTAAATAGGCACCTTGGCTTTTTACTTCTTTAATGTCACCTTTATCAGCAAAGAAGGATGCATGTTCTATATCAGGCTGAACCTTGCCCTGTTGTATCCAACCCTTGTCTCCACCTTTTTGTGCGCTTTCATCCTGTGAATACTTTTGTGCCAGTTCGGCAAAATTTTCGGCTGTAAGCACGCCCTTAAGACTGTCTGCCAATACCTTTGCCTTTGTCAAATCTCCGTTTACTCCAGGTAATACAATAATGCGGAGCTTAACAGAATCAGGTAATTCAGCAACGTCCACTACTTTGGCTATCTTGTATTCGTTGTCCTCTTTGTAAGGTCCATACACAAATCCCTTTTCCGAATGAGACATAACAGAGTCAATAGTATGATCCAGTTGACCATGCTTGTGGTAATGGTCATCGTAAAAATGTTCATCTGATTCCGCAACTACAAACGCAGAGTCTTCACCCGCTTTCAGGTTTTTAAATGAACTGGTTAAGGAGTCTACATCTTTTTTGATATCGGTTAAGTCTTTATCTGTGGGTGCTGCAAAAAAAGTAACGTAATCAACCTTTCTTGTTTCTTCAGGTTGGTTGTAATCGTATAAATGCTGGTTATAATAAGTCTCAATATCCTGGTCACTAACACTGATACTATTATCAGGTACATCGCTGTATTTTTTTAATATGTAGCTGATGTTGTAATATTTATTTTGGTTTTCAAAGTCTTGTTTAGCCTCAGCATCTGTAACAAATAGGCCCTTTGCAATAAGACTAAAATATTTTGTCTGGAATTGACGTTCCTTCACCTGTTGTTCAAGCAATGTCCAGCTTGCAAGTTCCTGAGCTCTGCTGGCATCCTGGTCACTCATTTGTTTAACGTACTGAACCACCATAGCCATATTAATGCCACCTGTTCTTGGATCTACTAACTGGTCATATATGCGTCCTGTTTGAGGATTGGTAAAGTATTGTGTTACTTCCGGTGCAGGATGTGGACCTACTAAAAGATCTGCCAATTCACTATCGGTTACACTTATGCCAAGCTTTTTACACTCGGGATCCAATATCATATTGGCTACCATTTGCTGGTATTCATTCTGAACGGTCTGGTTGTAGGTTTGATTATCAAGAGCCTCTTGACCCTTGCTTACTTTTTCAATATTGATGGTTTCTTCTATCTTATTGTTCAAAGCCTGGTAGTCCAGCTTCTTGCCATTAACAGAGGCTATAGTATTTTCATTTCCTCCAAAAAAGAAACGGCCCGAAGTGAGGGCATCTTCCAAAATAAATATCACCATAGAGGCTCCTATGGCTATTACAATAAATATGCCCGCTCTTTTGCGGATGGTCTCTAATACGCTCATACAGTTAAATTGAGGGTTGCAAAGATAAAATCTTTTAGCAGAAATAGGCCTTTTTACCTTATTTCAACAATTTTTTGTGGATAGTTTATTAGGTATTGGCTGCCATAAGGCCTTCTCGATGAGTATAATTGTAACAGAAAGGCCCCGTTTTCGTTTATATAACATATAAATAAGACATACTATGGCAACATTAAGTGACAATTGGCTTACAGAGAAATACATAGACTTTGAGTATAAGAAATACCTGTTATTAGCCTTTTTACAGGATGTAGACAAGAATTTTGAAATGCAAAAACTATATCCCTCCCTCAAAGAGCTTATTACTCATTATAAGCAGTTAATTGTAATAAAGGATAACAAAGATGACCTAGCAAGGAGCTTTCCGCAAAAAGCAACTGAGATAGACCTGGAGAATATGGAAATAGTCTACGAAAAGATATTCAAGGATAGCCAATTGATGCAAGAACTGGAGCATATCATCAATTATTCTATACCCCGCTTTGAGCGCTACCTGGGTGAGGGTAAGAAGATATATGAATCGATAGAAGCACAGCTTAATATCTTTCCTGTAGGGGTAGTACCACTAAGGGCAAAAGAAGGATATATTTTTATCCGCGATGGCAAGAATGCTGACACAAAGGTATATGGATATGATATTAGCCTTTTTGAGCAGCCGGAAGGGAATTACCGCGGCATACACACTGAATACATAGATACATGGGAAAAGGGATTACGCTTCTCCTATCAGTATATAAAGCTCGAGCTGATAAAGGAAAACCAGGAATTGCCTAACCCTGCCACCTATGCTATAGAAAGTGAATGGGCACTCCCCATGGAAGAAACCCTTCTGCCTATAGCTAAACGCAGGCTACTTAAATTTGTAGAAGCGAGCTAGCTGAAACACTGAATATTGAGCATTCAATTTCCAATATCGAAGTTTTCGGGAATAGAGAATGTCTCTTAATTCCCTAATTTAATATTCAACATTCATTATTGTATATTCGATATTTCTACAGGGTTCCCCTCTTTTCTTGTTCTCTTTCAATAGATTCAAACAAGGCTTTGAAATTACCGGCGCCAAATCCTTTGGCTCCCATACGTTGAATAATCTCAAAGAATAGAGTAGGGCGGTCTTCTACCGGTTTGGTAAATATCTGTAACAGGTAGCCTTCTTCATCAGCATCTATCATGATAGATAATTTCTGAAGTTCCTTAATATCTTCCTTCATCATATCCTTATGGGCACCCAAACGCGCGGGAACATTATCATAATAAGCTTGTGGTGGTGGTGGCAAGAATTCAACACCCCTTGCTTTTAATTCCTTAACGGTTTTAATAATATCATCAGTTGCTACTGCCAAATGCTGCACACCCTGGCTCTCATAAAAATCAATGTATTCTTCAATTTGCGATTTCTTTTTGCCAACGGCAGGTTCGTTAATAGGGAACTTAATGCGTCCATTTCCGTTACTCATTACCTTACTCATCAGTGCAGAATACTCAGTGGTGATCTGCTTATCATCAAAACTTAAAAAGTTTACAAAGCCCATTACCTCTTCGTACCATTTTACTGTGTTGTTCATTTCACCCCATCCAACATTACCTACCATGTGGTCGATAAATTTTAAGCCCACAGTTGTTGGGTTGTAATCGCTCTTCCATTCCCTAAAGCCTGGGAGGAATATTCCTTTATAATTTTTACGCTCTACAAATATGTGTACTGTTTCGCCATAAGTATAAATGCCAGAACGCACCACTTCGCCGAACTCATCTTTTTCTACTGTAGGTTCCATAAATGGCTTTGCGCCACGCTTTACTGTCTCTTCAAAAGATTTACGAGCATCTTCTACCCAAAGCGCTATAACCTTTACACCGTCTCCATGTTTTTTTACATGCTCACCAATGGGCGATTTGCTATTTAATGCCGTAGTTAAAACAATGCGTATTTTATCCTGCTTCAAAACATACGATGTTCTGTCTCTTAAACCCGTTTCTAATCCTGCATAAGCATAGGATTGAAAACCAAAAGCAGTTTTATAAAAGTGAGCCGATTGCTTTGCATTACCCACATAAAATTCAACATAATCAGTTCCTAATAATGGAAGAAAATCTTTTGCTCCTTCAAAGATCTTCTCTAAACCATACTCTACATTTTTTACGTCTTTGATCATTTTGTTTTTTATTTTAATTCTTAATACTTTTTATTCTACCCAAGACTTATAGTACTTGCCGTCATCAATCTTTATCGCCTCTTCTGTAACCATCAATGGCCTGAAGGTATCTACCATAACCGCTAGTTCCTGTGTTTCCTTTTTGCCGATGCTTCTTTCCATAGCGCCTGGCGCTGGTCCGTGTGGAATGCCTTTAGGATGCAATGTAATATAGCCTTGCTTTATATCGTTACGGCTCATAAAATCACCATCCACATAATAGAGTATTTCGTCTGAATCTATGTTACTATGGTTATAAGGTGCAGGAACAGAATCAGGGTGATAATCGTACAAGCGTGGACAGAAAGAACACACCACAAAGTTGTTTGCCTCAAAGGTCTGATGCACTGGTGGGGGTTGGTGAACGCGACCTGTAATAGGTTCAAAATCATGTATAGAAAATGCATAGGGATAGTTGTATCCATCCCAGCCTGCAACATCAAAAGGATGGTAAGCATACACCACATCGTGCAATATACCTTGCTTCTTTATTTTGATGGTAAAGTCACCTTTTTTGTCAATGGTTTCAAGCTTTTCAGGGCGGCGTATGTCGCGCTCGCAAAAGGGAGAATGCTCGAGCAACTGTCCAAATCCATTGCGGTAGCGCTTAGGAGTGTAGATAGGACTGAATGATTCTACAAACAACAAACGGTTGTCTTTCCCTTTAAACTCTATCTGGTATATCATTCCACGTGGAATGATAAGGTAATCACCTTCACCAAAGGTTAACTGACCCAAAAAAGTATGCAGAATTCCTTTGCCTTTATGAATGAATAGCATCTCATCGGCATCAGCATTTTTATAAAAGTAATCTTTCATGGAAGCGCGGGGAGCAGCCAATCCAAGATAGAGGTCGCTGTTGGCTAAAAGTACTTTACGGCTTTGCAAAAAGTCATCTGTTGGCGGAACATCAAAGCCCTTAAGTAGCATGGCCCTTATGTTTTTCTCCACCGCTATTTTAGGGGTCAAATCCAAACTCTTGCCTATGGCCTTAACCTGTGTAGGACGGTGCAAGTGATAGAGCAGGGAAGACATACCATGGAAACCTTCTGTGCCAAATAGCTCTTCGTAATGGTAGCCATTCTTTCCCTTGCGGAATATGGTGTGTCTCTTGTGCGGTATGGTTCCTAACTGATGGTATATGGGCATTTCTATGTGCTTTATTGCAATGCAAAGTTAGGAATTATTCTGACCTTAAAATAACAATTCTAAAGCATCAAATTAAGGCCTATTTTGCCCCATCCCTGCCTTCCCCTTGAGGGGAAGGTCGGAAGAGTATTAGTCTTTGTCTCCCCTCGAGGGGAGACTATAGAGGGGCAGGGAAAAAGCATGTGAGGTCCTATATGTTCTTTATTATGTTTTTTGGGTACTACAAATAACAATAGAATTAACAATAAGTGGGGTCTTGGATCCCTTTACTGGCAAGGTCTCCATTGTTAAATACAATAAAATACAATAAATTGAGCGTTAATAATATGTAATATGTTGATTATCAATGTATTATGAGAAATTAAAAAGAAAGAATCTCTGTTTGGGAAAAGCTTTCTGTCGCGCGGCGGGTAGTTATAATTATAAGCTATTTTTGCACAATGTGTCTGAATGATTCAATGATGCGGCATTTTTTTATAGGATTGCTTATAATCCTCTTATCCTCTTTTGGAGTATCTTATATTATAAGTTTATTCTTCCCGAAAGAAAATCGTAAACAGACAATAGTTATTGCCTCTCTACTTATTTTCTGTTTAGAAATATTTGTTTGGATGTTACTTTAATGTGCTTCTAGCCTTATCCGAACTGGTATATTGTTATCTATTATGTCAAGTGTATTTTTTTTCAAGCTATTCCCCCCGATAAGCGTAGTTTATACGTAAACGTTGGGCGAATGGCTGCGCCTTCGTCCAATCATTTCCATTGCTTGCAGCTACCTTCATTTTGTGATTTTTCATAAACAAGTATAGAATAATTGTAGCTGCAAGCTACTGAAATCAAAAAGCGAAGGCGCAGCCTTCCCTTAACGTGGGTGCTCGGAGTTAATTTAAATGCACTATCTGGCAGTAACTAGCGGTTCATACTCTGGATGTAGCTTTATATATTCTGCAACAAATGAGCAACCAACAATAACTTGTAATCTGTTCTTGCTGGCATAGTCTAAAGCAAATTTTGTTACCGCTGATGCAATCCCTCTTCCTCTTAAAGATTCAGGAGTAAAGGTATGGGGCAAAGAAATAGTATCTTTCCCCAGTACATATTGAAGATATGCGGACTTATCATCGATATTTACTTCAAACCTACGAAGTAACTTGTTATCATTAACCTGGAATTCTACTGACTCTGCCATAACATTACGAATATTCAGTTATATGGGTTACTTCTTCAAACTATCCCTGATCTCCATCAAAAGTTTATCTGTCGAAGATGGTTCAGGTGCTATTTCATCCTTTTTCCTGGCAGCGTTAATGGCTCTGATGATTATAAATAAGGTTGTAGCAACAATGAGGAATGATATTACACTCGAAAGAAAGTTGCCATACTTAATAGCTGTTCCCGGTATGATAAGCAGGTTTAAGTCTGTGATTTTTGCAAACTTTAATGCAGGTGTCAGTATGGCTGGCGTAATAATATCGTTGACTAAGGATGAGACTATTTCCTTAAAAGCTGCACCTACTATAAAACCTACAGCAAGGTCAACAACGCTGCCTCCCATGGCAAACTTTTTAAAATCCTGGATAATAGACATAGAGTATTATTTTTTAATTTAAAGTGATTTGTAATTCTAATTAAAGATATTAATTTTTGTAATTTCATGTTATTTAGACCTCACCCTCAATCCCTCTCTTGGTTGCAGGAGAGGGAAGGTAAATTTTATCCGCTGCCCCCTTCTCCTTCTATAAGGAGAAGGAAATAAAAGGGATGAGGTAAGCTTATTTTAAATCCACTGCAAGCCCTACGCCTATTACATCTTTAAATTGCAGGCGGGGTCCTTTACCTACGATAACACTTTCTCCGTTTTCTTCTTTGTAAATGGGTATTAGTACGTTATTGTCGTATATCAGCTGGGTATTTATGGTGGCGGAGATCCATTTGTTCACTTTTAACTGCAGAAAGGTGGCCCAGTTAACCACTATATTTTGCGGGTCTTTCAGGTAATTAGAAAAGAGTTCCAGGCAGGTATTCAGGTTAACATTCTTCATAATGTCCTTGGTGTAATTGGCCTTGATATATGCGCCTAGCTGGGTTAATTCTTTTTTACCTGAATCAACTCCAAATGCTCCTTCGTTAGCAAGGGTTTGGTTCTCTACAAAAGTCAGCCTGGCAGCAATGGGAGAAACAAAAACTGTTATTCCCGAGTGGGTATTGTTATATTGTAAACCTGCTGCAAGAACCCAGTAAGCCGGTGCCATAAAATCTGACATAAGTACAGAATCTCCGGCATTGGTGTATCCGGGCTGGAACTGGCTCTGGAAGTCGGTTAAAAACGCCAGGGATATATGATCGAACAATTTATATCCAACGCTTGATGTCACTTCAATTTGGTCCGTTGTCTTTTGAAAATTGTCATCAGATACCTTTTGTTCGCCGTACCCTAACTCTGCACTATTGAGCCACGAAAACTTTCCGTTTCTGTAATTGGCATGGAGCGAAGCAAGTGATGTAAGGCAAAGGGAGTTTTGTCCTCCTGCTGCCCAGTTGCTAAAGCCCACCTGGCTAAAGTTGATGCCAACTATTCCGCCAATGTGCCATTTTTTAACCGTATCAGCTTTTGCATCCAGTATCATCTGGGCTGCTTTTGTTATATCGGTTTGCTGGGCAAATGTTAAACAAGAAATAGAAAGACTTGCTATAAGAGTTATAATATATTTTTTCATTGAAATTATTATTGGATGGTAAAGCTAAGCGATTAATTAAAAAAGCCTTGACAATTAATTGCCAGGGCTATGAGAGACAATGAATTGAAATTTTATTATTCGTAAGAACTACCATACCGAATACGAATATTCTATTCAACCCCTTGCAAATAAGCATTCTGAGAAAGTATTATTCTTTTTGATAACCAAAAACACCCAAAAGCAAATAAAGGGGCCGTAGCAACGTCAATAGAATAATGTACATGTTGTACAAGAAGCAAGATCCCAACAGCGACTGTACAGAAAAGGAAATAATATTTGTCTTTTATTTTTTTTGAACACAAATAAAACTGAAAAAGGAAGGCGGTATGACCAGAATAAAACAGATCACGGGTAATAAACCTGGAATGGTATAACAAGCTTCCAATAGGGTCTTTAAGCTCTATTAAGCCCTGTGGAGCATAGAACCTTGTAGCGGCTATTGTAATTATTCGAAAGATCAGTTGGAAAACGAAAGCCCATATTAATGTAATAAATAAGTTGGGATCAGGAGCACATCGTATACTTGTAAGCAGCATACAGCTTGTTACAAGAATTACGATAGGTATAGATACATCTATTGCCGGGATGTTTCTCAGCACCCAGTCGTTCAAAAGCACACCCTCTTTAGAATCTTCTATATAACTAAAGAAAAAGGAAGTAGAAATACATGCTGTGATAATCAGCAACATTCCCAGGATCAATAATCTTCTGAATGTTTTGTTGTTCCATGCACTCGCCCAATTTTGCGTTGTTAATGTTATGAATTCTGTAATAAACTTCTCCATCCTTTCTTTTTAAGCAAACTTGCTTTGGCTAAATATTCGGCAAATTTAACAATGAATTAGGTACGAGAGTTTTATAAATTAACTCTATATAGAGAATTTAGAATAGGTTTTTATCCAATTAACCTTTTCAGTTATTGGCTTACGTTTTGATTCATCAGCAATTATATCTTTAACATAACCCATGTATAAGAAGCCAAGTAAGCGGTCTTCTATTTCCAGTCCAAAATAGGATTTTGCTTCTTTCATATATGTTATACCGGCAGTTGTCCAATAGCATCCTAATTTATAAGCAGTTACCGTTAAAAGAATATTCTGCACGGAACAAGCCACTGCCTCTATTTCTTCTATTTCCGGAAGTAAGTCTTTTTTCCCACTTCTTTTCATGCCAATTGCGATCACATGAGAAGACTTTACAGGGTAATCCAGAAGTTTTTGAAAGCGAGCTTGCTTAAATGATGCGCCTGCATATTTTAAATATATTTCTGCCTGTAATTCTGCAAAATATTTCAACCCATCGCTCGAAAAAACTGTAAACCTCCATGGTTCTGTTTGTTTGTGATTTGGTGCATGATTAGCATTTTCAAGCATTTGCCATATTATATCATCAGGTATTGCTTTACCCTCTATAAATTGATTAGGATATATGCTCCGCCTGTATTTTATTAAATCATTTATTTTTTTAACATCATGATTATTTTCCATTTTGATCGGAATAAAAAGTCATTTAAAAAAGCCCCTTCCTATCAATGGAAGGGG
>Ga0206856_10031_pt2 | contig 43479 bp, 21 predicted proteins | sample Alteio_BWOrgCont_48_FD_152630 | JGI IMG/M metagenome (GOLD analysis project Ga0206856, IMG submission 152630) | Enriched cells from forest soil in Barre Woods Harvard Forest LTER site, Petersham, Massachusetts, United States -... | ecosystem: Environmental > Terrestrial > Soil > Temperate forest >...
CGTGACTTCAATGCCTTTCGCGGACCGCCGCACCAGGCCGTCCTTTTCGAACGGTGCAAGCGACGCCAGTTCGTTCGCGAAATATTCTTCAAAATTGACGCCGAGCTTTTGCGACATGGCTGCGAAGTCCAGCGAGAGATCGCACATGACGCGCATGATGGTCTCGCGCCGGATTTTGTCCTCTTCCGTCAAAATGTAACTGCGCGGAAAGGGTGTGTTGCCGTTATCGAGCGCGGCGTAATAGGCCGGCAATTCCTTTTCGTTCTGCCAGTACACATCCTGAATCTGCGAAATCGCACTCATGCCAAATGCATAGATGTCCGCGTTGCCGCGTGTGCTGTATCCCTGGAAATTCCGTTGCAACGTCTTGTTGCGTTGCGCCGCCACCAATTCGTCTGTGGGCCGCGCAAAATGGTCCATGCCAATGTAAGTGTAACGGTTGTTTTCCGTCAGCCGTTCAATGACGATTTTCAGTAATTGCAATTTCACTTCCGGTGCCGGCAAAACTTTTTGCTCGAGGATTTTTTGGGCGGGCTTAATCCACGGCACGTGGGCGTAACTGAAAACCGCCAGTCGGTCCGGCTCCATCTCCAGAACTTCATTCAGCGTGCGGTTAAACGATTCGATGGTCTGGTGCGGCAGGCCGTAAATCAGGTCGAAGTTCACGGATCCGAAGCCAAGTTCCCGCGCCCAATCCAAAACTTGCCGGGTCAGGTCGCGAGGCTGGATGCGGTGAATGGCCTCCTGCACTTTTGGTTCAAAATCCTGCACACCCAGCGACGCGCGGTTGAAGCCGATTTCGCGTAACGCCTCAATATGGCCGCGCGAAAGGCGGCGCGGATCAATTTCCACTCCCGCTTCCACGTCTTTTGCAAAACGGAAATGTTTGTGGATGACCTCGCCGAGCTGCCGGATTTCATCCGGGTGCAAAAACGTCGGCGAACCGCCGCCCCAATGCAACTGGACGACTTCCCGCTTTGGGTCCAGCAGCATCGCCATGCGGGCCACTTCCTTCTCCAGGTGGTCGAGATACGACCTGGCCAGCCCATGATTGGTGGTGATGACCGTGGTGCAGCCGCAAAACCAGCAGAGCGTTTCGCAAAAGGGGATATGAAAATAAAGTGAAAGCCCGCGGCCTGTGCGGTTGTTCGCCGCGATTTTTTCCGAAAGCCGGGGCCAGTCAAGTGTTCCGGTGAATTTCGTCGCCGGCGGATAGCTCGTGTAGCGCGGACCGGGCACGTTGTATTTCTTTACAAGGTCGAGATTGACGTTGAGCGCGCTCATTAACTTTAACATTGAATCATGAAAACGAACGGGCGGCGAGCAGCTTTTTGACTGCCTCTTGGGAAATATGTTGTCCTCTTCGCTCGTCGTCTAATCAAACTGCTCCGTAGCTTTCTGCCGTGAAATTTTGAAGTGAGGCATCTTGGTGCTTACTGGCTTACCTGACGAAATATTGGTGTACTGTCTCCAGCAGTAAGATTAAGGTAGTTGTTCAAGACGAAAATAACTGCTATTATCTCCAGAGTTTATCGTCAAGTAATTAGTTCCGTTCACGATTGTGATACTGTTTGTTACAGGTTGCCAACTGACGGGTATCTCTAGGCTTCTGCATGATTCGAGGATAAAAGCGGCAGAAGATTCTGCCCAAACCAGATTAAAACTGTCGGGTGAACCTTCGCTAATGTTCAGTACAGGAGGCGAAGCTGGTGCAGTAACGGTAAAATCGAGCAAGTCATAGCCGTTACCGGTGCCGCTTTGAAGCCCAAGCATCCTTACGTAACGACCGCTGATGGCTATGGGAATTCGATCGATGCCGCCTGCTCCTACGCTATTTGTATATACGCTCGTCCAGGAAACTGCATCACTGGAAACCTGAATTTCATAGGAAAGTCCATAGTCGGGTCCCCAATTAAGGAAAACTCCATTCAGCTTTAGCGTCGAGCCGAGATCGACATAGATCCATTGATTGTTCGATGCAGCTGACTGCCACATCGTAGTGTAATCGGCATCCACGGCATTGGAGGCAATATTGCCGTTTATGCTGGACGAGGCAAACACAAGGCGGTTCAAAGCCAAATCCGTCATGGGCGCAGTTTCCCCGCTGCTCATTAGGCCGTTGAACACTGTTTGAGCTACAACCTTGGCGCCTGCAATGTCCGGGTGGATGTTGTCCGGGAAATTTTGCGGCATGTTTTCAGTGGCGGTATTGACATCAATGATCGCCAGCCCTTCGTCAAAGGCGATCTGCCTGATGATGGGACAAAGTTGGCCGTTCACGATCGGAGCGATGATGTCATAATTGCCATCGCTATAGGCAGTCAGCAGGGTATTCAAGTAAATGCGGGGATGTGATGGCAAATTCCTGTACTCGTTGATTAGCTGTTCGTAATCAGGGGTATAATTTGTCTGGTAGATCCAATTGTATGGCTTGGAGTCGTTCGACCCGAGCATGATGATAACAATATCGGGTGATGAGTTAAGACCGTTGGTATATTGTGGAGTGTTCCAATAGGGCGCATTGCCTGTTTGAATCATCGTTGTGCCGCTGGCACCACAATTGGTGATGGTATATTCATAACCAAGCATCGGAGTGATATAATCCGGCCAGTTTGGTGTACCGTAGGGAGTAGGGGAGGACACATCACTGGCACCAACGCATGTGATTCGGATTGGGCGAGCGGTGGCGAACGGCCGGGCCACCGTCGGGACTTTGGGATCAATTGGCGTACTGAGCAAACCGTCTGAATTGTTCGAAACGGCAACGATAAATTCTGGCGGGTTTTGAGCAAAAATGTTCTGAATGGTCAGCTTCGCAGTTTTGGTTCCGGCGAATTGCCCGCCTTCAATTAGGTTGGTATAAGGCCCGCCTACCGGCCCAGCTTGCCATTGATATACCGGCGTTGGCGCAGCATCGGCTACTACTGAGAGATGCGCATTGCCATTGGCCAGAGACACCAGCTCCCTGGATTGCACGACAATCATTGGTGCTATTGCGGGCTTATAAGACATAGCCCGAACGACTAACGAATTGATGTTGCCCAAGCCTTCCGTCAAAAGATTCTCCTGAATTACCTGATATGAATTGGTGGCAGTAAAAACGCCCGTTATAGACGCATTGTTGCCCATGGCAAATGATGAGGATACATCATTCACATCGCCGGCGTTTGCGAAATCAACCAGTTCGTTGGTGTTACCTGCGCGGTTGTCCAGGGCAAAGCACTGTACGGAGTATTGCTGGCCAGGAACCAAATTTTTCAAGATGATGACATTGCTCACTCCGCCGTCATAATATTGGTTAAGCGCACCGTCAAAGTTTGAATCTTCCGTGGTATTGGTTCCCAGCGCACCGCTGCCCGAGATGGCATTGGTCTCGAATTGGCCGCCGTAATAAGGACTGTTTAAAATTGAAGCCGATGCACCATCCGGCCGGAAAACGTATTGTTGATTTCCCGTGGTCACGACAATGAATGACTCATAGAAGAAATCAGCGGCCTCTAGGTAGGAGCCGGGGGCATTGGTGAGAATTTGTCCGGCACTTAATCCCAACCACGATACAGGTGCCTGCCACTGTATTTGTGCGTCTGACCAGGGATTGACTGTGAGAGTCGCCACCGAAGTGTTATTTGAGCCAAAGGCATTAACAGCAGCCAACCGGTATTCGCCTGAGTTTGTCAATTGGAAGTTATTGAGCGTTAATGTATCATTGGTTTGGCCGGCGAGCATCGTGAAGATATTACCTCCGTCAGCACTGAATTGCCATTGGTTCGTGATCGGGTGATTGCCAGTAAAAGCTGCAGAAAAAATTGCCTGCTGACCTATGTAAGCAGTGGTGGATCCGGGCGCGATGTTTTGCAGAATGACGGGGGCCGATGCAGGCAGCACTATTAATGTAACAGGCGTGCTAGTAACATTCAAAGTGCTGTTTGTCACGATAACCTGAAATTCATAATTACCAACTGCCAAACTGCCTGTGCTAAGAACGTAATTAGTCCCATTAGCACCCGAAAGGTTGCTCCAACTGGCACCATGGCTTCCGTTGTCGGTTTGCCATTGATAATACGTTGATTCGGGCTGGGCATTGACATTAAGAACCACGGAGTCGCCGAGATAGGCAACATTAGTTGGCTCAATCACAGCCACGGCTGACACGTCCCGGACCGAGATAGATCCAATAACGGTATAGCTCGAACCATCCCCATTCCAATCAAACATTTCCGACGAGCTGTTTGCTATGAAAGTCCCGTTGGCAAATTCCCCATAAGTATTCACGCCAGCCGCGCCAGGCAAATTGCTGAGAGTGACGGGAGCTGCGCCCGACAATGTAGTTAAACCAGCATCACCATCTGGTGCGTAGCTGAATACCTGTACCAAATAACTGTGCCCCTGGGTTAGGCCAGATAGGGTAATGACACCCGCTCCAGCACCACCAGTTTGGTAAATCCCGCCATCATCCATTAAGGAGGCAAAAGCGGTTGAGGCCGCCGAACTAACTGGAAATGAATTTGCCCAGGCAAAATTCTGCAATCCACCGCCTGAATAGGAAATCCTGTTATCACCAAAAATATTATTTCCCATTGATGCTGCTGGATTAAAATTGATGCCATCGACAGCAACGACCGAACTGATGCTGGAGTTTGGCATCAACGCATCAAAATATGACCCCAAAGTATAAAGGTTCGCGTCGCCCGTAATGCCTGTGGCCGGCCCCCAGGAGATGCTTTGATTCGTAATTAATAATTCACGCACTGAAACAGCGCCAACTACCGTATAACCCGAGCCGTCACCATTCCAACTAAAGGTTTCGCTGGTATTCGTTGGCACAAAAGTACCAGTAGAAAATTCGCCATAGGTATTGGTTCCTCCGGCACCTGGCAGGTTACTTAAGGTCACCGGAGTTGTGCCGGAAAATGTGGTCAATCCGGGATCGCCATCGGGCGCGTAATTAAAAACTTGCACCTGATATTCGTATCCCGCGCTCAACTCGGAAATAGTCACCGTGCCGTTGCCGCTTCCGCCGTTCTGATAAATACCGCCTGCATCCATCACAGCCGCAAAGGCGGATGAGGCTGAAGCCCCGACGGGAAACGCGCCTGCCCAACTATAATTATTTAACCCGCTTCCAGAATAGCTGATTACTTGATCGCCATAACTGCCTCCGCTCTGGCTTGCGGCGACATGGAATGTTACTCCATCGGCAGCCAGGCTACTGCCGGCAGATGTATTAAGAATTAATGCGTCCAAATAAGTGCCATTTGTACCAAGATTCACGTCACCAGTTATCCCCGAAGGGCCGGTCCAATTGATGTTCTGGGCGGACACAGCGGTCACGGAGGAAGCCAGGGCCAGACAAAGCAGATTAGGCAATTTTAGTGTAGATCTTTTCATCTAAAAATTATTCTTCTAATTTTATGAATATTAAGGCTTGGGAGGTTATTGCTGCTGGCAGCCGGTAAACGCTCTACAAAACGTGTCAATCGTTTATATTCGAAGGGCAAAAGCCGGAACTGCAAAAATAAACCCATGATCACAGTTCCGGCGATGCCCTCCTTTTTGTTATCAAGTTATTACTTCATAACATCTTTCCCATCAGGGATAAATAAGCCGGAAAAATACACAGCCATTGGTGCTGGCGATCGGAATACTCACTGTGTTGACGGCAGTCGATCCCGATACATTCACCCAGTTGTTCTTCAAACCGGCATTCAGAGGATTGCTCTGCATTTGTAATTGCCAGCCCGTGTGGTCGGGCGGCCAGCTGAGTTGCAGTGAGTTGTTGACAACAGCACTGGTTAAGGGGACTGCGTTGGTTTCTACGATGCCGGTTACGTCCTGCACGGAGATGGGACCAACCACCGTGTAGCTGGAGCCTGCTCCGTTCCAAAGTATCATCTCAACGGAGCCGGTGGCCGTGAAGGAACCCGTGGCATATTCACCGTAGGTGTTGGCACCGCCTGCGCCTGGAAGATTGTCCAAAGTGGCCGAAGTTATGCCGGAGAACGTGGTCAATCCAGGATCCCCATCAGGGGCAAAGTTGAATATTTGTACCAGATAGACATGTCCATTGGTCAGGCCTGAGATCAATATCCTGCCGGCGCCGGCGCCGCCAAATTGGAAAAAGCCTCCATCATCCATGAGTGAGGTAAAATTCGCCGACGCCGAACCGCTAGTCGGAAAGCCCCCCGGCCAGGCAAAGTCGTTCAAACTGGAGCCAATTCCGGTATAGTCGATCACACCATCGCCGGTATAACCGCCCGCCTGGCTGGTTGCAGCATTAAAGGTGATTCCGTCAACGGCCAACGCAGGCTCGCTGCTATTGACCATCAAGGCATCAACATATGTGCCACCCGTTGAAAGATTGGCGTCACCGGTAATTCCCTGGACGCTCTCCCAATAGACTCCTTGCGGAGGAGGCGAAATTACATTCAGACTGGCCGCGGTGCTGTGATTGGAGCCATAGGGGTTGGATGCCATCAGGCGATACAGGACATTGGTTGCCAGTGTGTTGTTTGTCAGCATCAAGGATGTGCCCGTTGCACCGATAATGTTTTGAAAGGTCGCGCCGTTGTCAGTGCTTATTTGCCATTGGTTGGTGATCGGCTGTGGCCCAACAAAATATGCAGAAAATGTTGTGGTGGAACCGACATATACAATAGCCGAACTTGGAGTGGTATCCCCCGAGAGGATTGGCGCTGATGCGGCAGAAATATCCCGGACGGAAATCGCGCCCAAAACGGTAAAGCCTGAGCCCGCCCCATTCCAGTAAAACGATTCATTGGTGCTGGTAGCGGTGAAAGTGCCAGTGGCAAATTCACCATAAGTGTTGGCGCCACCCGCGCCGGGGAGATTGCTCAAAGTCACATTCGTTGTTCCGGAATAGGTTGTGAGGCCAGCATCGCCATCATTCGCATAATTGAAGATCTGTACGGAATAAATATGGCCATTAGTCAGCCCTGATATTGTAACAATGCCTTGGCCTGCTCCACCGTTTTCATAGGTGCCACCGGCATTCATGATTGCCGCAAAAGCTGGTGAAGAGGGCGGATTTGTCGGGAACGTGGTGAAATCGTAAGTGAGGTTGTCGCCCGAAATTACCGTAAAGGAGATGACGCCATCGCTGCCACCGGACGAGGAACTTGATGTAGAGGAATTAAAAACAACGCCGTCCACGGTAAGGCTTGAAGAAAGGAGAGTGTCCGGGATGTACGCATCGAGATATATGCCATTGGTTTGAAGTGAATTGTCTCCTGTGATTCCTATGGCCGGCCCCCAACTAATGCCTTGAGGTGGAGTGGGAAGTACGGTCAGTGAAGCAGGGGAACTGTGCTTTGTCCCGTAAGCATTGGAAGCCATCAAATAATACTCCACATCGGAAACCACTGCAGTATTCGTAACAGTCAAAGTGTTATTCGTTTCTCCATTAATTGGATTAAAAGTGTTGCCTCCATCGATACTTACATACCATTGATTAGTGATGGGTGTTGTGCCACTGAAAATAGCCGTAAAGGTCGTAGTGGTATTTTGATATGTGGTTACTGAATTGGGTGTGGTGTCCTGAGAAACTACGGGTGGTTGGTTGTTAGGCAGGTTACAAACGTAAATGGCGCCTAAAACCGTATAGGCAGAACCGGCTCCGACCCAATTAAATGTTTCAGTATCGCTGCTCGCGATGAATGTGCCTGTGGCAAACTCTCCATAGGTACTTGCTCCACCGGCGCCTTGCGCGTTGCTAAGGGTAACGCTGTTCGAGCTCGAAAACGTCGTCAGACCCGCGTCATTGTCATTGGCATAGTTAAAGACCTGAACCGCATAATTTTGCCCGATGGTCAGGCCAGCTATTGTGACCGTGCCCGCGCCGGCCCCACCATCATCATAAATGCCCCCGGCATTCATGACGGCAGCGAAGGCTGGCGATGAGGGAGCGGCGGATGGAAAGCTGTTTCCACTATAATTGTTCAAGTCGCCAGTGGTAACTGTGGCGGTGATTATTCCGTCACTGGTGCTGGGGCCGGAAATCATGGTGTCCACATTGAAAGTTATCCCATCAACGGTCAGTGGGGAGGGGGTGCTCTCATTAGGTAAAAAGGCGTCGAAATAATTGCCTGCCGCGAGATTGGCATCGCCAGTGATGCCCGTCGCTGGCCCCCAGGCTATGTCCTGGGAAGATGCCCGGGGAACAATGCTGATAGCTGACAACATGGTGATCGCCAACACACTGGCTTGCAATAAGGTTGTAGTTTTCATTTTATCTTTAGGGTTAGGTTGTTTTTCATAATGGTTTTTTGTGATCTTTAGTTTCTCTATGGCCAAATTAATTTTTTACGGTTGCGTGCGACGTCAGCCATAAGTTATCTGATGCCGTCGCACTCAAGTTGATGTTGACGTTTAGAAAGACATTGTGCCATAGGTGCAATTCAGCGTGCCCGTCTGCAAAACTAAATGAAGTGCTATCTCCGTGATTAACTGCCGGATGATTCTCGTTAAGTGATAAGGCGTTGGGATTAAGACTTTCGACCATATAGAAAAACCCGTCGTCCAGTGACAGTGGATTTTCGTCTAAATATACGTATGCATCACATGGACTGAAACGGCCGGTAAAGTCGGAATATCTTTTGAAAACAGTGAAGGAAGAACTAATGCTTCCGGCGCTGGTATCGTTTCCCATGTAACAGTTGGCCGAACAGGAACGCACGCGTAACTGGCCGCCGGTGCCCGGTTCCAACGTTCGGTCGGCGGGGCAATGATATACGCCGGCATCTTTTACATAAGAGCCGATAGAACCTACCAGATGCGTTCCGCTCCCATCGGGGTCGTTGTCTCCTAGAACCCCTAAAAAGAAAACATTTGTCGAAGCGCCGGCAGGTGAGTCGCCGGCAGGCGTGACACCACTGCCTCCCCAATAAAGTGAAGCGAAAGCGCCGGCAACCCAATTGGGAGCGTTTGGAGCGATCCCTCCCGCCGGCGTATTTTCCGGCATAAAATCATTGTTTTCACTCCCGTAAAGAGTACTCCCAATTTGTATTTGTCTCATATTGCTGAGGCATGAGATCCCCTGCGCTCGAATTTTGCTCTGCGCGAGAACGGGAAGAAGAATTGCTGCAAGAATGGCGATAATTGCAATAACCACGAGCAATTCGATTAAGGTAAACCCTTGATCTATTCTGGTGGTTGTACCACTCCAGCGAACCCCGGGATTAACTCGTTTTTTATTCATAGAAAGTTTGCGGTTCTGGTTCAACGATCTTCACCAATAACTTTTGCATTTATCACAGTTAAGGCCTGGGATTTAATTATTGATGATTGTGATTGCCGTTGGTTTGTCCCGCCAACGTGGCCACATTCCACTGCTCGCGTAATGCGCGCCGGATTATTTTATTCGAAGGAGTTCTCGGTAACGCTTCCACCAGAACCAAGTCGTGTATCTTAAATAGCGGGTTTAATTCACGCTTAATGGCCTGTTGCATTGAACGCAGTAAGTCAATTTTCGTTGCGTGATGAACGTCCGAGCACGCAGCATAAATCACCAATGAGCTTGGGCCATGGCCGGGAGACACGGCAATCGCTGCGGCTTCCCGAACACCAGGAACGAATTTTAACACCTCTTCAATTTCCGCGGAACTCGTCTTGATACCAGCGAGGTTCATGGTGTCATCAGCGCGGCCAAGGGCACACCAATATCCATTGCCGAGATCTTGTATCTGGTCACCGTGCCGACGTAGCGGATAGCCATTAAAATCCCTGGGTGTGCCCGCAAAGTAAACTTGATGGTGATCCTGGTTAAGCAATAACGTAGATAATCCAATTGAAGGAGTGACCAGGAACGCCTCTCCTACCGAGGCAGGGTTGCCTTGAACGTCCAAAATTGTAAAATCCAGGCCCAACGCGGGAGTATTGAAGGTGCCAGGCAGGCAGGGCTTTGTCAGCGTGCCTGTGATATAACCCCCACCAATCTCCGTACCGCCACAATATTCGACGACCGGCTTTCCGCCTGCCAGCTCCATTAGCCACCGCATATCCGCGGCGTTTGAACATTCACCTGTGGAACTGATGACCTTAATGGTATCCCAGTCCAGACCCTGCATGCAGTTCGAATTGCGCCAGGCTTTGACCAGCGCAGGAACTACTCCCAGCATGGTTGTTCCGGCCTGCTGCACAAAGACGCCAAATTCCCGCCCGGTAGGCGCCCCATCAAAAACACCTATGGTTGCCCGATTTAGCAGGCTTCCAAAAATTAGCCATGGCCCCATCATCCAACCCAAATTGGTTGGCCAGACCAATACATCACCTGCTTTAACATTTAGATGGAAGTGTGCATCCATAGCACACTTGATTGGGGTAATTTGAGTCCAGGGAATAGCTTTCGCTTCAGTCGTTGTTCCAGAGGAAAAAAGAATGTTAATCGGATCATTCGGTTGGTTCCTTTCAGCCTCCGCCGAACCGTGGGAGCACAGAAAATCTTCCCACCTGCTGTCTATTGGGCGCAAAGCAACACCTTCTCCGCGTCGCGCCGATAATATGATCGCCGGCGGCGCGGCAGCCTCAATTAATTTTGTATATAGCGGCAGCGTTTTTTGGCCGCGGACAATGACATTTTGCGTAAATACCAATTTGGCTTTCGATAAACGCAAGCGTGAGGCAATTTCCCGGGGCCGAAAACTGTCGGCAATTCCAACGGCCACGCAGCCGGCTTTAATGATTCCAAGGTAAATTGCTATCGCTTCTGCGTTCATCGGCATGATAATCGCCAAAACATCGCCCCGCTTGAAACCGAGATGTTTGATGTTAAACGCTACCCGGTCTGTCAAAGTCGCCAGTTCCGACACCGTTGTGGTCTTTAAATTGCCTCCTTCTGATTGATGGATGATCGCGGCAGAATCAGGTGGCGCCGCGAAACAACTTTCGACAATATTAAGCTGCGCGCCGACTAGCCAATCCGGAGCCTCTACTCCTTGTGATAAATCCAGGATGCGGCTAAATGCCTTTTGAAAACGAATTCCCAACCGCTCAATGACCAGTCGCCAGAAAGTCTCTCTGCTTTTCACTGACCATTGATGTAATTCTTCATAAGAAGTCACACCCGCTTGGTCAGCCAGCCAGGCAATGTTGGTCGTCTTGATAAAATCCTGCGATGGCACCCATGCCGGAGACTTTGTCTGGAACTTTTCTGTGGAGATATCGCTTTCCATTAGTTACTCAAGGTTGTTCTACCGATACGGCGTAACCCATCCCGCCGCCCACACAAAGGGTGGCCAGTCCACGTTTTGGACGCCGGTGCGCCAAGTGCACCAGCAGGCGCGCCCCGGAAGCGCCAATGGGATGGCCTAATGAGATTGCCCCGCCATCGGGATTAACTTTTTGCTCGTCGAGTCCCAATTCCCTTATGCAAGCCAAAGCCTGCGCGGCAAATGCCTCGTTAAGTTCAACGATATCGAACTCGCCTGGCTTTGAAGACATTTTGCGAGTGGCATAGACCGGACCCATGCCCATCATTGATGGGTCACATCCCACCACCGCATGATCTGTTATCACCGCTAACGGAACCAATCCCCGTTCGCGAGCCCATGTCTCGTCACATAGCGCCAACATCGCCGCTCCGTCGTTCAGGCCGGAAGAATTGCCGGCAGTTATTGACCCATCCCGGTTAAAAACCGGTTTGAGGGAAGCCAGATCCCCGCGGGTCGTGCCCGGACGGGGATGCTCATCGTGTTCGAGTGCGTCAATCGTCACTAGTTCATCACTGAAATAGCCGCCAGCTTTAGCAGCCGCATAACGATGCTGGCTCGACACAGCGAAACTATCCTGTGCCTCGCGCGAAATATTATGCATTGACGCGATTTTTTCCGCAGTCAATCCCATATGTTCGTGACTGAATGCGTCCGTCAAACCATCACGCAACAGGGAATCTACCAGAACGCCGTTTCCCAATTTGTAACCAGTACGTGCGCGCTCGAGTAAAAAGGGGGCATTGGACATAGACTCTGTTCCGCCGCATACAACCATGTGTGCTGCTCCGATCTGAATAGTTTGGATCGCCAGGATCACAGCGTGCATCCCTGAGGCGCACATCATATTGACGGTATAGGCTGGGGTGGAGATTGGCGCTCCAACACCAATCCCAATTTGGCGTGCGATATTCATTCCCAAACCGGCACTTAGAACGTTGCCAACAATGACCATATCTACCCACGCCGGATCCAATCCATTTAATGCGGCCTTACCTGCGGCGATTCCCAATTCTGTCGCCGAATATTTGGCTAAGGCTCCGAGAAAGCGGCCTTGGACCGTGCGTTTGGCGGCAACAATCCAGATGGATTTGTTCGTTGGCATTGATTAGGCAGACACTGCATTTATGGCATGGCTCTTGTTAAGGTGCCTGCCTGGCACTACGCAGTGGCTTATTGTGGGATTGTACCTTAGCAGTAGCAGGTAATTCTATTATACTTTGGTATGAAACGGTTTTGCTTCCGATTGGCGTTATAAGCCTAACCGCCCCGCCATGCGGATGAGATCCGCCAATGATGCTGCTTGCATTTTCTGCATCACCTGCCCCCGCTGAATTTTTACTGTAATCTCAGTAGTGCCCAATTGGGCCGCTACTTGTTTGTTTAACATACCTCGAACCACCAACTCCATGACCTCGCGCTCACGCGGTGTAAGCAAGGCATGCCTGGCGCGTAATTCAGCCAGCCGGGTGCGCTCTTGAATCGCTTTCTCATCATGCTTGATGGCTTGCCTAATAGCCTCCAACAAATCTTTGTCACGAAATGGTTTGGCCAGAAACTCCACCGCTCCAGCCTTCATTGCCCGCACACTCATCGGTATGTCACCGTGTCCTGTTATAAAAATGATTGGAATTGCTTTATTGGCAGCCGTGAGTTCGCGCTGAAGTTCCAAACCACTCATGCCCGGTAAACGGACATCTAACACCAGGCAGGCAGGCACCTTCGGTGGCTCTTGAAGTAAATATTCTTTCGCGGATGAAAAAGTGGAAACACGAAGACCTGCCGACCGGATTAGACTGCTGAGAGCCTCACGAATGGAGGCATCATCATCCACTACAAATACGAGGGCTTCGTTTGTGCTGTTGACCACGTTGGCAGGACCGAATTTCATGATTGATGCTCAACTGGCAAAGTAAATTGAAATATAGCCCCGTTTTTATCCCCTGCTTCAGCCCATAAACGGCCGCCATGGGTCTCAATGATTGAACGGCTGATAGAGAGACCCATTCCCAGTCCTTGAGCTTTGGTCGTATAAAAAGGTTCAAATAATTGTCCGATATTATGCGGGTCTAATCCCCGGCCAGAATCTCGGATCCTGACGAGAATCATTCCTGCTGTTTGACTGAGAGTTTGAATATGTAAAATGCGTTGTCGTAAAGCTGTCGACTTCATGGCATCAACCGCGTTGGCCATCAAGTTCAGCAAAACTTGTTGCAATTGCACCCGATCGGCAGATACCAGCGGGAGGCATTCAGCTAATTCAATGCGTAGCGTGATGCCTTGCAAACGGGCCTGAGCCAGGGCAATGGTTTCCCGAATCAGTTCGTTAACATTCAGGCTGATATTGACTGGCGGCTCTTTTTTCAAAAGCGCCCGTATACGAGTGATCACGTCACCTCCGCGGCGCCCGTCACGAATGATACGGCCCACCGCTTCGTGCGCCTCATGTAAATTGGGTGATTCCTGGTCTAACCAGCGCAAACAAGCTTCGGCATTTGTTATTACGGCCGCCAATGGCTGATTTACTTCATGTGCAATGGATGCCGCCAATTCTCCCATCATCGTCATGTGGGTGATGTGGGTGATGTGGGCCTGGGCTTTTTGAAGAATCTCTTCTGTCTTTTTGCGTTCCGTCATATCCATTGTTGATCCCACCAGCTCTACGACATCTCCAGCGGCGTTAAGCACCGGATGACCCACGATGTGTAAATATTTGACTGTGCCATCGGCAAGGATCTCGCGCGAATCCGTCTCGAAATCAGCTTTTTCCCGTATGGCGCGCTGAAATGCCTCGATCAATCGTTGCCAATCTTCCGGAGCGTGTAATTGGCGATATTGTTCGAGTGTTGGATGGCCGCCGGCGGGATTAAAATTAGAAATACGACAACGTTCAAGCGACCAGTAAACAGGAACGCCGCTGGCAACATCGTATGCCCAACTGCCAGTATGGCTTAAACGTTGCGCCTCGGCGAGGTATGCTTCGCTGCGGCGGAGTGCAATTTCAGTTTGCCGCAGCTTGTTGATCTCTGCCTGCAAAGATTCATTGGCCTTCTCAAACGCATTCATCTTGGCAAGTGTATCCTCATCCGATTTGCCTCGTACCAGCTTAATGATACTCAAAAGGCGACCACACAAAGGGGACTTGAATTTCATCTTCGCATACCTTTCTTGCAAGGAAAGAGAATTTCAAGGCTGATGGCAAATATTAAAAATAATCGAACTATAGCGAAAACTATGATGAATTCATTTTTTAATTATATGAGGCAATCAATTAATTTACGACTGCTCGGCGTTCGAGCAAATTTGTGAATTGTGCACAATATGCCACGCTTAATCCACTAACGGAATGAACAAAACTCTGGAATATATGGACTTTTAACCGATCATTATCACTTAAGGCCATCCTGTGATGTTACCGCACATTGGCGGCTTGCAGAGCGACATGGCACACCTGAATGCTGAGGATGTTGATTGGGAAAATCAGGTTACTATAATTTTCCCGCAACGCGGATAAACCATCTCATTTGAATGGATCTGGTTCGGGTGTAGTGATAGAAGCATGACGGTAGTTAATATGTAATTCGTCGAGACGTTGGGCATGGATTTGCAGTCGCCGCATGAAATCGCCCCAATCGCGCGAAGATTTGGATGACCACGCGACTTCGGCGATAGCGCACTCGCGCGGGAAAATCATATATTCCGCGTGTTTCAGGTTTGGAACATGTTCTGTCCACAAATTACCTTGAGTGCCCAGAATGTGCGACTGAAACTGCTCAGGCAAATTCGTCGGCATCGGCTCGAAGGAATAGACTCGGTCCAACAACAAAGGGCCGGCATAGGTTGCGGCCGGCGGCTCGGCGGAATAGTTGGTAGACTGGTAGTAGTCAAAATAACAATAACCGGTAGGGGACATGACGACATCGTGGCCGGCACGAGCGGCCTCGACAGCACCGCCGATCCAATCCATAACCGTTGCGTTTTTGGCAATACCGCCCTGCAGAATTTCGCTCCACCCGACCAGCGTGCGCCCGTGGGCGCTGATAAATTTTTCGATGCGCCGGATGAACCAACTTTGCAATTCCTGCTCATTGTTCAGCCCGTCCCGTTTCATGAGCGCCTGACAGTCAGGGCTATTATGCCAGGTTTCCTTTGGCACTTCGTCACCGCCAATATGCACATATTTGCCTGGAAAAAGTTGGAATACTTCAGACAACACATCGTCCAAAAAACTGAAGGTTTCTTCATGGGCGGGGTTATAAATACCATTAAAAATCCCGGCCGTGAGAGGAATTGTGAAAGGTCCGCTGGTGCAGCTATACTGAGGGTAGGCGGCCAGCGCAGCGGTACCGTGACCCGGCATTTCGATTTCCGGCACGACGGTGATGTGGCGTGCCGCGGCATAGGCGACAACCTCGCGGATATCGTCCGGGGTATAAAATCCGCCATAGCGGCCGTCCGGACCATAAGCCGTCGTGGAATTGGACGCAAATCCGAACCCGGTGCCGTCGCGCCATGCGCCGATTTCAGTAAGGCGCGGATATTTTTTTATTTCGATACGCCAGCCATGGTCATCGGTCAGATGCCAATGAAATGTGTTGAGCTTGTGCAAAGCCATCGCATCGAGAATGGTTTCAATTTCGTACTTGTTAAAATAATGCCTGCTCACGTCCAGCATCAGTCCGCGCCACTGAAACCGCGGCCAATCCCGGATGTGAAGACAGGGCGCCTGCCAATTCACATTGGCGACAACATTTGAGGAAAAAATTTCAGGAGGGAACAATTGCAACAAGGTTTGCACGCCATAAAACAATCCAGTTTGTGTCGGCGCGCGGATGACGACCGAATTTGAAGCGACCGTGAGCTCGTAGCCCTCCGTACCCAACTTCGGGTCTGCGTCTTTGCCCGTCAACAATATGCCGTTTTCGACTCCAGAGCTCGAAGAGAAATTAGTATGAATGGCGAACGGATAACCGGTGGACGAATGAAGTCGCTCCGTCAAAAAACTTGCGGTTTCGCGCGAAGCGAAGTCTGCGTAAATACACGTATCGGGAGCGAGCCTAAAGTCGCCGGCCTGGAGGGTCATCTCCTGGGGCAATGGAATAATGGCTGGTTGGTTTGCGCCTGCGGCAGAAACCGCAGCCGCGAACAGGCAAAGAAAAATTACGGGGATGGCAGATTTCATCAATACGTTACATTCCATTAGTTGCAGATGATTTTTCAAATTTTCCCACTCATCCGAGGCGGTAGTGAATACCGATGGGGATTCATGCCATTCTTGTGCCACAAAATATTACAGCATGCCTTGTTGCTCAACCCCCAATATTGGGGGGTTGTTACAAAGATGCTATTCGATGAAAATGATGAACGAGCTGCCCTTATAACAGGGGATACTATAAGTTAGCTGGAAATTGTTTTTATGGAAATCGTTATTCGGCCGAATGCGGAGGTCGCCACAGATTTAGTGGCGCGGGTTATTGCCAAAGAGTTACGAGACAATCCCCGCCTGGTCATCGGACTGGCTACAGGCCGGACGATGGAGTCAGTCTATGCCCGGCTCGTTCAGTTGCACCGCGAAGAGAGTCTCGATTTTTCGGCCTGCCACACGTTTAATCTTGATGAATATGTTGGATTGTCGGGAAGTCATCGTAATTCCTACCGGCATTATATGAACCACAATTTATTCTTAAATGTAAACGTGGATTTGCGAAACACACATTTGCCGGATGGCGCAGCAGTCGACATCGAAGCTGAATGCGAAAATTACGAAAAACTTCTGGCTCAATGCGGAGGCATAGACCTGCAATTGCTTGGCATTGGGCTAGCCGGACATTTGGGGTTTAACGAACCGGTTTCTTCACTGCGGTCGCGAACGCGTGTCAAGGTGCTTTCACCGGTGACGCGCGCCCAAAATGCGAAATTATTTCCATCGCCCGATGAAATGCCGCGTCGTGCCATTACGATGGGTGTTGGCACGATTCTGGAGGCACGACGCTGTTTGCTGCTGGCCACAGGCCAGGACAAGGCAGAGATCGTGGCCCGGGCAATTGAAGGTCCAGTCACGAGCATGCTTTCGGCAACGGCGCTGCAATTTCACCCGCGTTGCGTCGTAGTTCTGGATGAAGCAGCTGCCAGCCGCCTGCAGGAGACGGATTATTATCGCTGGATTTTTGAAAATGAACCGCAATGGCAGCCTTACCGCGATGAGGCAAAGGCTCCCAATGGCCATCCGTCCAAACTTGACCGATGGAATATAGAAGTTGCTCCAGTTGCGGCGGAATCATAAAAGAAGCCAAACTGATTTGCCTGCCGGTATTCGCAGGCGAAAAATCTTTGACGTCGCATGCCAAATGTTCTTTTATAGAGGTGGCTGGCGATGAAACCCAGGCAACACCGAAACAAAAGCCACGACGAGTTTACGCGCGTTAAATCCACCGGTGAAATATCCACCGCCGTGTTCGCTGAACCTTCCGGTAACGACGGCCCCCACAAAAAATTCCCCAAAACAGACTTAAATTACTGGAGAGAGCGATTGATCCTGCGCAGATATCGTTTTCCAGCGTCGGGCGAGTCGGAACAGGACTTAGCCGCATATATCAATGACGCGCAAGGCGGATATTTTTTCCCCCTTGGCACGCCTGATGTAGAAACGGCTGCGGCCAAAGCATGCAAGATATATCGAATGGCAGCAGAGCAGGGTTGGGATGGTGTTTGCCGGGAATTTTCGCGGGAGTTGATCGTCAGTTTTGAGTGGTGTGCCAACCCGATTTTATGGACATACACCACTATTCACACATTGTTGGGAAAATGTGCGGAGGTGCCTTTGGATCAACAGCAAGCCAATCCCAATCGCCAGCGCGTATTGGTGGTTGAATTAGATGAGGGCATTCGCCGGGCACTGTGCTGGAGCATTGATCATCAGGCTGGCTTTGTAAGTGTGCCATGCTCTTCCACGGAGTTATTTAGCCAGATGCTTGCGCAACACAAGCCTCGCATCGTTCTCCTGAGCCGCAAGCTAACCGGGCCGGTCGGTTTTAAATCCGCCGGGACTATTGCTCCGATTCAACCCGGGATACCGGCCATCACGTATTCGGTTCATGTGGACGGCGACCAGATGTTTATATCGACACCCGGAGGCGCCGCAGGCTATCTCGTAAAAAGGGTTCCATCAGATCGGTTATTGGAGCCTATCCTAAAAGCTAACAACCGCCCGGACCTGAAGCCTGAGGACCTTCTGCTGCGGGTAAAATACTATTTTCAGCAATTGGTTCAATTGCCGTCCAACCATGATAACGCGGCCCTGGCCAGCTTGACCCCTCGCGAGCGCGAAGTTCTGGAACTTTTGAGCAAAGGTTATGTGGATAAAGAAATTGCTCAAGCCATGGGTATCGGTATCTGGACAGTACACGATCATATCAAGAATATCTTCCAGCGCCTTCGTGTGCGCACACGAGTGGAAGCGGCCATTCGATATCTGGAAAAGTAGGCCGCGCGTTGTCATTTCGTTGCCATTCTGGTCACAAAAAAACACGGTAAACAGTGCAGATTTGCCGGTTCCCCCCCAAAACAGGGGATGGACTCTATCAGGAAAATATTTCAAAATGCGCACCAGTGGAAGTAATAACGCGGTTAAGCCCAAAGTCGATTAATTTAAAACCTAGCAACATATGAAATCACCAACAAATTCCGTTACGAAGAGATTCGCAGCAGTGCCACTCCTGTTCGGGGCAGCGCTTTTATTTTTGTGCCTCCTGCTTCCTGCCAGCGCGCAAGATTATCACGCGACCGTCCTATCCAATAATCCGGCCGCATTCTACGAGATGCAAGAAGCGCCGGGCGCCGGCACCGCAATCGACTCTTCCTCCAACGGAACGTTTAGTGGGACAATACAATATGATATTGGTTACAACGGCACGAATGACTACCCGGTGCTGGGGCTGCCAGGCATAGATACCAATGCCTATTTATTCCACGTCTATTCCGATAGCAATGCCGAGACACATGTTTCGGACATAGCTGTAAGTTATAGCCCAACCCTGAATCCCCAGGGCCCATTCACGGCGGAATGTTGGGCGCGTCCCACCAGTGACGCTAATAATTATGACGCCGTCATGGGAAGTGTCAGTGGTACATATCCCCAGCCCGGCTGGGTTATCTATCAGACGCCGGGGACGCCGGGATTCTGGGCCTTGGACTGCCAAAACGCTGGGGTTTTCCTGGTGCCCGCTTCTGCAGTCAAGAACCAGTGGACACACCTGGTTGCTGTTTATGATGGCGCGAACTTTACTTTTTACGTCAACGGCGTGTCGGGAGGAACTGCTTCCGGCGCGGGCTTTCTCGCCAGTACTGCCGGTTTCTATATTGGCGGAGAACCGATAGCCGCGAATGGCTCCTTTGAGGGTTACATTACTGAAGTCGCTATTTACACTAATGCGCTTACTGCGGCCCAAATTTTGAATGACTATAAAGTAGGCACCAATTCCTTTTCGACCAACGCCGAACCTCCACAAGTTTTGGAAGATGCCGGCGCAGTGAATACCGACCCGGCGTCCATTACGGTCAATGCCGGAGCCGCGGCGACGTTTGATCCTATTTCTATAGGAAGCACACCGTTATCCTATCAGTGGTATAGCAACAATGTAGCTGTAGCAGGAGCGACTAGTAGCTTGTTAAGTTTTACGGCGACAGGCTCGGCTAATAATTCGACTTTTTATGTTATTGTGACCAATAACTTTGGCAGCACAACCAGCCAGGTGGCAACGCTCACGGTTATTAGCCAATTACTCATAAATAGTGCCCCCATGTCCATTACCCGCAACGTCGGCAGCTACGCCGCCTTTCATGTTACGGCCAGCGGCACAGCGCCACTTGCTTATCGATGGTCCTTAAGCACGGACAACGGAACCACGTTCAACCCAATCGCAGGCGCGACGAATGAAACGCTCTGGCTATCCAATGTTCAATTATCTCAAAGTGGAAACAAATATTCCGTGCTGGTCTCTGGTCCGGGTGTCTCCCCTTCAAACGTTCCTCCGGCAACATTGACTGTCCAGCCCAGATCCGAAAATGTTGCCCTTAGCGGATATGGAGCTGTCGTAGCCGCCGACAGACCGGTGGCTTTTTGGCAGTTGAACGAGCCAAACGGCAGCAGCACCGCGATAGACGCCGTGGGCAGCTTTGATGGCACCTATACTTTCGCAGTTACTAATTCGGTGCCTGATACAAGTACCATCCTGTATGGAGTTACCGGCGGTGTTCCTAATGATACCAATACCGCCGTGGGCCTTGTTTCTACCACTCCCGGAATCGGATCCGGAGCCGGAGGAACCATTCAAATCCCTTGGGCGCCCGAATTGAATCCCGACATTCCCTGGTCGGTTGAAACCTGGGTTCAGCCAACATCTCTAGGCAATAACGGCGGCGATTATCGCCTGGTCCTGTCGTCTGCATATAACGAGGGTGATGGTGCGGGTCCGGTCAGTGGTTGGTATATTTATCAGCAGCCAAACGGTTCGTTCGCCTTTGTTCCACAGCCGGCAAACGCGTTTGTCAGCGTCGGTTCGATTGCGGTTGGAAACTGGTATCATCTGGTCGTCACGGATGATGGCACTAACTTCAATTTTTACATTAACGGTATTTTGGGGACGGCTCCTTATCCGTCGTCAGATTTCATTGCCAATGGCGACGGTATCAATGCTGACGGTACAGTCGAGTTAGGCGGACTTGGCAATGCCATGTTTGCCATTGGGCAGCGCTCCGATGGCGCCTTTAACACCTTCCAGGGTAATGTCGAGGATACGGCCGTCTATAATTACGCGCTCACGCCGAAGCAAATCCAGAATCACTTTGTGAATGCGATAAGCCTCACTATTACCCCGTCGGGCAAAAATGCTATTCTCAATTGGCCGGCAGGCACTGGCACACTTCAAAAATCGTCTAACGTCAACGGGCCTTATTCGAACGTAGGTGGCGCAACTCCGCCCTATACCAATGCCGCGAGCGGATCGGCGACGTTCTATCGGCTCTTAAGGCAATAAAATCAAATAGAGGCTTATGGGTCCCGGCCGGAATGGAAAAGCGAATTCAGGCCGAGATCAAATTAGAAAATGATTGACCTGTTAGCTTCTTAACGAAAAGGATATTGAGATGGAGCGAAGTTGCTTGCCAGACGAAAAAATTGGGTTGAGTGCTCTTAGCCCACGACATGGCGCGCAGACCGCAACGATACGGCGCGGCGCGATAGGTCGGCCTGCTGTAAACGTTTCCGGGAAGAACGCGCCGTCTCGTGATGAACGGGACGGGTTTACCCTGATTGAACTGTTGGTGGTTATCGCCATCATCGCGATTCTTGCGGCAATGCTTCTGCCCGTACTTGCCAGGGCTAAAATCCAGGCTTGGAAAGTCCAATCGGCAAACAACCTCAAACAGCTTCAAACCGGGGCGTTAATGTATGCGAATGAAAATAACGGCATTTTGCTTCCCAATGCTCCCTTCGCTCCGGTTATACCCGGCTCAGAGTCCTGGATAGATGTCAGTACCACGGCCTTTGAGGAAGGTCTCGCTAATCAAGAGGGTAACACCAATACCGCGCTTTATACCGATGCCCTTCTCGCGCCTTTTCTGACGGGTGAGACCGGTGTTTATCATTCGCCTGGAGATATTACTCCTTCCAGCAACGGCCAGCGAATAAGAAGCTATTCCATGAATGGACAAATGGGGTGCTATTATCTTTTAAGATACCCTAACAATTATAATGGTGATCCCGGTGCTCTGGAGTATAGCAGGGAGGCTGACCTTAAATACCCCATTACTCCCGACCAGGGCTTTGTTTTTTGCGAAGAAAATCCTTATACGATCAACGATGGATATCTTCAAGTGTCTGTCCTGACTTCGAAGCCCGGTTTCCCTGATGTCCCTGCGGCATATCTGGGGGGCGCCTGTGCCTTCTCTTTTGCCGACGGGCATGCCGAGGTGCATAAATGGCGCACATCAACACTCATAAATGCAAAAGGCCCTTGGCCGAACCTGATCAATGGAAACCAAAATGCTGATTGGCAATGGTTCGCACAACATGCCGCCGCCCCTGTTCCTGCCGCTCCGTAGACGTGTGAGATTGTTTCGTTCCAAAGCACTGGTGCTGTTTTTAAGCGGTGTTGTGTGCCTCTTCACTTGCGTTGCGCGTGCCAGTTTGTGGTGCACCGGTTACTATCCCGGCTACGAGCAAGGTTCCATGCCCGCCTCCAATATTGATTTTACAGCCCTGACTCACATCATTCATTTTGCTGTTATTCCGAATACCAACGGCACCCTGAATAGTAGCGAACTTAGTGTGACCTTAAATAATTCCACAGACATTGTTACGCGAGCGCACGCCGCCGGCAAACCGGTGCTCATATGCGTAGGCGGCGCGAGTACAGAAGGTGACTTTCAGTGGGTATACAGCAATGGTGTTTCGTCCACGTTCATCAATAACCTGACCAATTTCATGGCGACGCGCAATTACGATGGCATAGACATTGATTGGGAGCCAGTGACCGTCGCCGATGCCCCGCAGTTTACGAACCTGGTGTATCACCTGCGATCTGACTTAAATAACTTTTCCCAACACAAGCTGCTGACCGTGGCCGCCGGAGCATATCCGCCTTACGGGGACCCGCCTACGAATGAATATATCATGTATGCCGCGCTGCAAAACCAGTTTGACCAGATTAACATAATGACTTATGACCTCTCCGGACCGTACGAGGGTTGGGTAACCTGGTTCAATTCGCCCATTTACGACGGCGGCTACCGCTTTGCGAGCACCGGCGGTCTTGTTCCTTCGATAAACGGCGCCGTTACTAACTTTATTGGCAATGGCGTTTCGCCGGCCCGTCTGGGCATAGGCATTCCCTTTTATGGCTATGTTTGGGCCGGTGGCACCGGCACTCCGACGGGTGGCGTCACCCAACCGCGCCAGGCCTGGACCGATGCGCCCACCATGAATGGCGTTAACTACACCCCGCTCATCGCCAGCTATTATCAATCAGGCCTGTATCACTGGGATACCAACGCGCAAGCCGCCTGGCTCAGTATCACCAATGCCAATCCGAGCGACGATATGTTTATTTCGTATGACGATCAACGAGCCTGCCAATCCAAAGTCAGCTATGCCCGTAATCAAGGGCTGGGGGGAGTGATGATGTGGGAACTGTCTCTCGACTATCAAAGCGGACAACCGCAGCCGTTACTCTCAGCGCTAAAACAGGCATTGGCCTCACCTGGTCCAATCACCATACTGAATACCGGCCAGGAGGCCGAACTCAATTTTAGCGGTCTTCCGTTGGGGTCTTACGGCGTGGAATGGAACAGTAATTTGACCAGCAACGTCTGGAATACGCTGATCATTACCAATGTATCCGGGACCGGCGGGGTTCTTCAGGTTTTTGATCCCAATGTTGCAAATCAGACTCGACGATTTTATCGGGTACAGACGCCACCGTAAGAAGGGTTTACTAACCTTCATTAATTTTCCAATTATGGTCTGACTGTCTTTACCATGACAGTTCCCTCGGCCAGTTCAAAAATCAACTCATCCCAAAAACGGGGATTGAATACACTTCGTATTCGGCAAATTGTATGATTTCCGCACTGAATTTTGGAGGTGATCACTGTTTGCGAAAATCAAAGAATCAACTATAAATTGCTCGTGCCAACCTTTTATAAATTTATTCTGCCCCTGGCAGCGGTAATAGCCGGCTCTGCAATGACAGCCAGCGGCGCTGAACAGTCGGCTACCTATTGCAATCCATTGGACTTGGATTATCGGTTTCAATTGGATAACCCGACGCGGCGGGAGGCGGCGGATCCAGCCGTGGTATTTTACGGCGGCGAATATTGGCTGTTTGCTTCGAAGAGCGGTGGATACTGGCATTCGCCCGATTTTCGGCATTGGATTTTTGTGGATGGAAAAGGCCTCCCAATCGAGGACTATGCCCCGGCGCCGGCGATGATCAATGGCCGTCTCTACTACACGGCGTTCAACACGGGGAAGATTTTTCGTGCGGATAATCCATGGACGGGCACGTGGACAAAGGTGGGCGATTTGAAACAATATCCCGACCCTGACCTTTTCCAGGATGACGACGGCAAGGTGTATGTTTATTATGGTTGCAGTGCCAATGGCGGCATCAATGTCGTCGAACTAGATCCGGCAAACAAATTTAAGGAAATCGGAAATCCGGTGGTGTGCCTGAAATGCGATCCGCCTCATCGCGGCTGGGAAGTGCCGGGAAATGATAACACGGCAACGGGGAATACTTGGGTGGAAGGAGCCTGGATGACCAAACATGACGGTAAATACTATTTACAGTATGCGGCGCCGGGGACGCAGTTTCACAGTTATGCCGATGGTATTTATGTGGGAACAACAGCAAAGGGGCCTTTTACGTATGCGCCTTACAGTCCGTTTTCGCACAAGCCGACGGGTTTTATCACGGGCGCGGGGCATAGCGGCACTTTTCAAGATGCCCAGGGCAATTGGTGGCGCGTCGTGACCATGGTCATTTCTGTGCGCCACATGTTTGAGCGGCGGGTTGGTTTGTTCCCGGCTGGCTTCTGTGCTGACGGCCAGATGTCTTGCAATACATGGCTCGGCGATTATCCTGAATTTCTGCCCGGCACAAAGAAGGCTTCGCCGAAAGATAACTCGGTCGGCTGGATGCTTTTGTCCTGCGACAAAAAAGCGGAGGCTTCATCTGAACGCAAAGATTTTCCGGTGGCCAACGCTTTCGATGAAAATATTCAAACGTGGTGGTCTGCCCAGACAGGCAATGCGGGTGAGTGGTTGAAAGTGGATTTGGGAAAGGTTTGCCGCATCGATGCGATGCAAATCAATTTTGCCGACGAAGGGGCGCAATTTCAAGGGAAGCTGTTGAATGATGGATACCAATATTATGTGGAGGCTTCGCGCGATGGTTCGAACTGGGAAAGAATCATAGACCGCAGCGATAATCATCGGGACGCGCCGCAGGAATATATCCAACTGGATCATCCGGTCAGGGAGCGTTATGTCCGGCTGGTGAACGTGCACTGTCCAGCCAATGCCTGTTTCTCCGTCAGTGGGTTCAGAATTTTTGGGAATGGCCTGGGCCGCGAGCCGGCAGCGGTCAAAAATGTTACGGCACAGCGCAATCCGAATGACGGAAGGGAAGCGACGATTTCATGGGAACCGACCAAGCGGACGGAATTTTATGTCGTCCGATTTGGCGTGGCCCCGGGCCAGCTCTTCGACAACTACCAGGTTTATGGCGTGACAAACGTTGATATCCATTCACTCAATAGCGGCGTTCCTTATTACTTTACAGTGGATGCCGTCAATGAGAGTGGAGTGGCGCGGGGCAAGGACACTTTTTTACTTAAGTAGTTTGGTTCATTGAGTGTGAGACGGATTGATGGCTTGGTTATCACAGACACATGCGCATATAAAGGTCAACAAGGTCTACACTGTTGATAACCAATAACTTAAAGGTCAACACAGAGGTCAACAAATTTTCTCAAAGGTCTACAGCATTGATAATCAACAACTTAAAGGTCAACATTATCGTTAACGTACCAGCGCCACAGGACTGTTTACTGAACCGGCTGAATGACGATGTCTTTAGTCCTTGATGATGGAGTCACTTTCAATTTGGAGACGTGGCCGTTCTCGACGTGGCCCTCCACGGTAGTTTGATATGGTGCATTCAGTTTAAAGTCGGCGGTCCAATCGGAAGGCCACGCGGGCAAGAGCATAATGCGTTTGCCGTCACATTGCATAAGCATGAGTTGGAGCGTGATCATGCCGCTGCCACCATCGTCGAGGTCGGGAATCCAGTCGCCTCCTGCTTTCCAAAACCAGCGAAAGCGCTCGTCGCCGTAATCGGTGAATTCGCTGATGGCCACCGACTGTGCCCGGGCGGTAAGGCCCAGGACGGCTGCCTGCGTGCCATCCTGTCCCCAACACGTCACGAATGGAAAAAGCCTCGCGGCGTATGTGTCCCGCGCTAAATCGAGGCCCGGTTTGCCGACGCCATACAGGCGGTAAGGGAAGGCGACATAGAGTTGCGGGTTTTCTGCGTTGCGAGTGTGGCCGTATTTTTCGGCGGGCATAATGATCGTGGTTCCATCCGCGTCGCCTGTGCCGGTGCGAGGCAATTTACCGTGAGAAGTTTTGCCCATGGCAATGGGCGGCAGATCCCGAAGGACGTTGGACCAGGTATCGCGCTGTTCCTGGGACGTAAGTTTATACGGCAGAGCCAGCAGCCGCGGGAGGACGGACTCAAGCCCGGCGAGGTCGGGTGTTGGATTGACGGCGTCACGTTGGTAGGTTTCCAGAGATTGGGAAGGGGACATTCTGATTTTCCCGTCGGCATCGCGAGGCCAGTGCTGGTCATAGTAATCCACAATCGCGGTGGCAAAAGGGACCAGTTTATGTTGGGCGAAGTCTGCGTCTTGTGTGTAATCGTAAGTGTCGAGCATCTGGGCGATGACTTCCAGCGTGCCCTGGATGTGGTAACGCATCCATTCGCTGACTAACACATTGGTAGGATTGTCCCAGCCGAAATCGTTCAGATTCGGCAGGCCCCAGTAATACATGGTTTCGACATAAGCCGCGCCACCGTGATGATAATAAAGGCGGGTGCGGTCTTCGGCCAGGGGCAGGGCGTCCAGATACATTTGATACCACGGCTGCAACAAATCTTCATCGCCGGTGGCGATGAGCGGCCAGTAGAGCAGGCGATTGTTTTGGTTCCAATAGGAACTGCCCCAGGCGCGAAAATCAGGATTGTGGTTCTCGTTGCTGGAATCTTTATTTTCCGGCATATCGTGGCCGACCGTGAAAAGGCCGCCGTTAAATTTCGCCGGTTGGGGACCGCGGGAAGAGCAGGCCATCATGTAACGCTGCATAACATGTCCCTGGGACACATTGGTCGCGTCCGATGAGCCTTCGACATGGATCCAACTGCGATTCCAAAAAACATCCCACCATTGCTGATGCTCGGCCCATGCTTTTCGCAGGCTAACGCGATGAATTTTACCAGCCAAAGTTTTTAAATCGCTTTCCCAGGTTTGTGGAGATGTGTTTTCTTCGGTGAGAGTGTATAAATCCAGGCGAATGTATTTATCGGGGGAAGAAGATTTCAGAGTATGGTCGTCACTGGCAACCAGTCCGGGTCCTGTAATTGTTGCCCCGAAACAGCGGTGCAGATAGGGATCGGGATATTTCGACAACAGTGATTCCAAATGTTCCTGCTGAAAGACTGTGGGATAAATGCTGACAATATTGTAATGGCACCAGGTGAGGCCGTCCGCGCCAGCGGGAAGAACGGTATCCGGCTCAAAATCAATCGGGAGAGGATGACCGCCAAATTCGAATAGCCCGCCCCGTTGCGGTGAGGGCGAGGAGGATGAATCAACGTTTGTGCGCCAGAGTTCAAGGTTGGCTTGCAGGGTCGCGGGAATCGCCAGATGGCCTTCGACATGCATGGCCGGATGGTTTGCATCAATCCAAACACGGAGCACATTTTCTCCGCTTTGAATTTCAATGGCCCCGTCCTCGAGCTTGAGCGTTTGCGAGAAATTTGAGGCCCCAACAAAGGGATTGGGAGACAATTTTATCCGCAGGCGGCCAAGTTTAACGATCTTGCCCGTTTCGGTCCAGGCGTCCGATTTGGCGACCAGTAGCATCAGGTCGCCGTTCTGCTCAGTCCAGACATTAGCGGCGATGTCCCCATTGCCAATCGGCATGGAATCGTTTTCATTTTCACCCAACGTCGTCCAGGTAACGTCGTTTTCGGAGACTAAACGGCTTCCGGTGTCGAGGCCTCCCAATGCGCAAAGGCAGCTGGCGAAAAGAGGAAGCAAGAAAAGAAAGGTTTTTGAGGGCAAAGAAATAAATTTGGTCATGTGCAAAAGAATATTTACCGGAACTTGGCGGCACTATAGTGTTTTTTGATTCTCCGATGCATCCCCACTTTTGGGGATACACGAAAAATTATCCTGAACATATCAATGCGTATATGAAATCCACGCTATTTAAATTTTTAACTATTAATCTCTTTGTCGCGGTCTCGGTGGCCGCCTTGGGAGCGGATTATAAATCGGAGCTGAATATCCCTTATTGTACCGTTGATGGAAAAACGCAGACGTTGAGCGCTTTTTTACCTGTGGGCGCCAGCAATCCGGTGCCGGCCATCGTGGAGATTCATGGAGGCTGGTTTTATGGCGGCGATGCGGCGTCACAACCTGAAGGAGTTGGCGGCTGGCAGGTCTTTATGCGGCACGGCATCGCCATTTTCTCGATACGATATCGTTTGAATACCGAAGGCGGATTTCCCGAAAACATACGCGATTGCCGCAATGCCATCCGTTTCATTCGCAAAAATGCACAACGGTTTAATATTGATCCTAATCGAATTGACGTTACCGGAGGCTCGGCGGGAGGGCATTTAAGTTTGATGGTGGCGATGGTCCCGGAAGATTTTGACGACGGTGGACCGACGCCGGGCCTGGAAGGTATCAGCGCCAAAGTGTCCGGCAGTTTCAGCTACATTCCACCCACAGATTTTATCCGATTTTGGAACGAAGGACCGAGCGACGTCGTTACGAACAGTGCAGGCCAGGTTTCATTTCGAGGGCCGGATGACAAAATTCCAAACGACGCCCGCCCGCATTTCCGCGTTCTCTTTCACGGCGTTGTTCCTGACTCGGCCGCACATGAGGCCCTATACACGGAGATGTGTCCCATCGGGCAGGTGCGGAAAGATGTTCCGCCGCTCCTTATTTGTGACGGCGAAAAAGACCCGATTGTTCCCGGCTTGGAAGGCAAAGAACTTTACGAGAAATTAAAAGCGGCCGGGGCCAACCCCACTTATTGGATGACGTCCAATGGAGGGCACGCTTTCCCCGGCGGCCAGGGCTTTGACAAAGTCCTGGATGATTTCGTGGTTCAAACGTTGAACCCGTAGAAACCGAATTATATGGTATGCAGACTCTTTTAAGCCTGCTTTGACCATAGCTTTTCCATTTGTTCGAGCGATCGGCCTTTGGTTTCCGGAACCATTTTCCACATAAACAGGGCGGCGAGAATGCTCATGACGCCATAAATCCAGTAAGCGAACCCGTGGTGAAAGCCATTGACGAGTCGGTTGTCGTTAAGGATGGGGAATGTGGCGCTGACAAGGAAGTTCGCAATCCATTGAGCAGCCACCGCCACGGCCATCGCCTTGCCACGGATTTGATTCGGAAAAATTTCGCTCAAGAGCACCCACACCACCGGTCCCCACGAGACAGCAAATCCGGCAATGTATAGGAGGATGCAGAGCAGGGCAGTTATGCCTTGGGCCTGCATCGCGAACGTGCATCCAAGGGCAATCATGGCCACAGCCATGACAAGTGCGCCGATAATCTGCAATGGCTTGCGTCCGAATCTATCCACGGTGATGATAGCTACAACCGTAAAGATGAGATTGACCGCGCCGAGGATAATGGTTTGCAGCAGCGAAGCATTGGTATCAAACCCGGCGTTCTTGAAAATTTCCGGCCCATAATAGAGCACGACATTGATGCCGACGAACTGCTGGAAAACTGAGAGCAGGATGCCGATAAGGATGAGCCGGCCGCCAAAGGAAAGAAGCTTTCCGGAATGATGTTCGGTCAGCGAGGCGCGGATTTCAGTAATTTCGCGTTCGCTTTCTTCCGCGGTCGTCAATTTGGCGAGCACCACGCGGGCGCCCGTTTCGTCGCCTTTCAACATGAGGAAGCGCGGCGTTTCAGGAACCAGCAGCAGCAGCAGCAGGAAGGCGACGGCAGGAATCGCGCCGGAAAGGAACATGTAACGCCAACCGATGGAGTTGAGCCAGACATCGCTGTTGCCTGCGCGCGCGATGCCATAGTTGACAAAGTAAATAACGAGCATGCCAAAGATAATGGCGAATTGGTTCCATGCCACCAGATTGCCGCGTACTTTTGCCGGGGCGATCTCGGCGATATACATCGGCGAAAGCATGGAAGCCAGGCCCACGCCGATACCACTGAGGATGTGGTAGAAAAAGAAATTCCACATATATGCCGATCCCCCATGGCCGATTGGGGCGAAGGGGAATTCAGGTGCGGCGGCGCCAAGTGCCGAAATCAAAAAAAGAAAAGCGGCCACGAGCAGCCCTTTTTTACGTCCAAGGCGCGTACTGACCAAACCGCCAACCAAACCACCAATGATGCAGCCGATGAGTGCACTGGAATTAACGATGCCCCAAAGCAGGTTTGCGGAATCGGGGTCAAGATTTCTCGGGTCAATGAAATAGGCCTTTAAACTGCCGACCGCGCCGGAGATGACGGCTGTATCATAGCCGAAAAGTAATCCACCAAGCGTGGCGATAAGGGTGAGCAGAATGATATAGGGATTCATGTGGTGGCTAAGCCTGCCGGATTTTTCCGTGATGAAATATCCCCAAAAACGGGGATTCGGTATGCAGAAAAACCATCCCCAAAAGTGGGGATGGCACTCATTTTTTGGGCCGGATAATGTAGTGAAACATATCAATCACACGCATCGGAATAGAATTGTCCTGCCAACCCCGAACTCGAAAAATATGAAAAGAATTTGGCTTCTGCTTTTAATCGCAGGTTGCATCAGGGTTGCCCAGGCACAGGTGGAATATGTTGATCCGAGCATGGGGGGACAAGGCGTGCTGCTCGAGCCCACCAAACCGACCGTTTCGTTGCCCAACAGCATGGTACGGGTTTATCCGGTAAGAAATGATCAACTGGATGACCAAATCCACTCGTTTCCGCTGACGATTATTTCACATCGTTTGGGCGAACTGTTTTGGTTGATGCCCGGCGACGGCTCTGCTGATGACCGAAGCCGGTATCAAACCTATGACCAGGAAGTCGAAACGCCCTATTACTATTCGGTCCGATTTGATGATTCGCTGATCCAAACTGAATTTACGCCGACAGCGCACGCTGGTTACTTCCGTTTCACTTTTCCTTCGGGCAAAGCCATTGTCCTGCTGGCCAATCGTCAGGGTGGTGATATGTCCGCGAATGCCGATGGCAGCGTTTCCGGTACCGAGGACATTGCCAGCCAAAGCAATATTACGCCCGGCGTCATGCACGCCTACGTTTATGGAGAATTCAGCGCGCCGGTCGAAATCCAAACAGCCAACAACGATGTCGGCAAGCAATTGACGGTCACAGCCAAAGGATCTCAAAACGTGCTCGAGTTTCGCTACGGCATTTCATTTATCAGCGTCGAGCAGGCAAAAAAGAATTTGCAGGAGGAAATTCCGGCGTGGAATTTTAACAAGATTAAGCGCAACGCGCGTGACCGCTGGAACGACGCACTCGGCCAAATAGAGGTTGAAGGTGGTACACCTGAGCAGAAGCGGGTTTTTTATACCTCGTTGTATCGCTGTTACGAGCGCATGGTCAATATCACCGAAGACGGGCAATATTATAGCGCCTTTGACCATCAGGTGCATCAGGATAGCCGGCCGTTTTATGTGGATAACTGGCTGTGGGATACCTACCGCGCATTGGAGCCGTTACAGACTATCCTGAACCCGGAAATGGAAGCTGATAAAGTCCAATCTTACGTCAGAATGTATCAACAATCAGGATGGATGCCGGAGTTCGCGGTGCTTTGGGGCAACCATGAATGCATGACCGGCAATCCGTTTGCGCCATGGGCGGCCGATGTCTGGAACAAGGGCATCACGAATTTCGATTTGGCTACTGCTTATGCGGGAATTCGCAAAAATTCAACCGAAGGAACCTGGCTGCCCTGGCGCCGAGGGCCTAAGGGTTCGCTCGATGACTTTCTGAGCGAGCATGGTTATATGCCGGCTTTGCATCCTGGCGAAACAGAAACAGTCTCTCAAGTGCATCCGCGGGAACGGCGCCAGGCCACTTCGGTCACGCTGGCGCAGAGTTACGATGACTGGTGCACCGCGCAAATCGCGCGCGAGCTTGGCAACAATGATGACTATCAATTTTTCCTAAAACGGGCGGCGGATTATAAAAATTTGTTTCGCCATGATGAAGGGCATATGTGGCCCAAGGACGCCTCGGGAAATTGGATAGAGACGTTTGATCCAGGATGGTCAGGCGGCCAGGGCGGGCGTGATTTCACGACGGAGAATAACGATTATACCTATGATTGGGATGTCCAACACGACCTGCAGGGATTGTCTGATTTGATGGGTGGACGCGCGAAAGCGGAAGCGGAACTGGATGAGCTTTATCGTAAGGGCATTGGCCGAAGCAAATACGAATACTTTGCCAAGTTCCCGGATTCGACCGGAATGGTTGGCGAGTTCTCCATGGGCAATGAGCCCAGTTTGCACATTCCTTACGTATATGATTATTTAGGCGCGCCATGGAAAACACAAAAGCGGGTTCGCATGTTACTGGACACATGGTTCAGAGACACGACGCTGGGAATGCCGGGAGATGAAGACGGGGGCGGTATGAGCTCATTCGTCGTTTTTTCGATGATGGGATTCTATCCAGTCACTCCCGGCGTGCCGGTGTATAATATATGCAGTCCGGTTTTTGACCGGATTACCATCCATTTACACAACGGCAAAATTTTTTCCATCGTCTGCCGCAACAATTCCAGCAACAACAAATATGTTCAAAGTATTCAACTGGATGGCAAGCCGCTGGAGCAGGTATGGTTTCGGCACGCGGACTTGACGAGCGGGGGCATGTTGGAACTTCAAATGGGTAATACGCCGAACACGAAACTTGGCTCTGATCCGTCAACATTTCCGCCTTCCGCCATGGCGGTGGATCCGAGGGAATATGAGGCATCGGGTTCATCGCAACGTTAGAGGCGTGAAAAGTTATTCTCTTCATGCTCCCATGCAGGCCTAGGTCGATATTGCTGATAGCGGTTGCTTTATTTAGCTCGAACATTCCTGGCCTGGCTTCGACTTATAGCCAAAGGCTTGGGTTCTCGTATAGCTATCCTGCCCATTATACTAACTGGCAAAATGCCTTCCTGGCGGGCAACGGAATGATGGGAATTATGGTGTTTGGCAATCCCTTGAATGAGACGGTTATCTACAATGACCGCGAATTTAATCTCGCCGCCAATACCAATTCGCTGTTTCGAACTTTCAATCAAGTGAGCGATTCAGATTTAACAGCGATCAGGAGCAATTGCGTCGCTGGAAATTTTGAGGCGGCCGATGAACTTGCCGCAAGCGCTCCCCATTGGCGCGACGGTGGCGAGAAGAACCGTCATCCGGGATTCGAGATGCTGATTGGTATTCCACCCGATGGGCCGACCACCAATTATCGCTGCGTTTGCGATTTCCGGACCGGAGAGATCACCGTTAATTGGACGGACGCGCGTGGGGATTGGACGCGCAAATCCTTTGTATCAAGAAAAGATAATGTGATTGTCCAATGCCTGTCCGCGCCGACGAAAGCAAAGCTTACCTGTTCAATCCAGTTAACGACTGACCCGAAAATGAATTTTCCCGCGGGGATGGTTTTTGAACCTTTGGCGAGCCCTGATTTTCTTAACATGCGGGTTACCTATCCGCCGGATGCTGGAAGCGCGGGATACGAAGGCGTTACGCGCGTGGTTGCCTATGGAGGCTCTGAAAGTGTGACTGGTAGTGTTTTAAATATTTCCAATGCCGATGCCGTCATCTTGCTGACACGCACTTCCAAATACGATGCTGATTGCGAATGGCAATGGGACCGGAAGCTTCTCCAAAAACAATTGAAGGCCATCCCGGCCAATTACCAAACGTTACTCGCGGGACAGATCGCCACGCATGGAGCCATTTACGATCGGGTTCAGTTGGATTTGGATGCCAACACGGCGGACCGCGCGAAGTCTAACGAGGAGTTATTAGATATGCAGAAAAATTCCACGCTACCTGTGCGGGCGTTGTGGGAGCGCGTTTTTGACGCGGGAAGATATTATTTTCTTTCGTCCAGTGATTCGAATACACCGCCCGATTTGCTTGGCCTGTGGACGGGAGATTGCAATGCGGGGTGGGGCGGGTTTTATACTTTGGATGCTAATCTTAATCTTCAGGTCGCCGGGGGAAACATTGGCAATATGCCCGAGGCGATGGAAGGTTATTTCAAAATTAATGAAGGCTGGCGTGCCGATTTTGAGACCAATGCGATAAAACTGCTCGGCTGCCGGGGCATGCTGGCCAGCGGAAACACACCCGGCACGAATGGCCTCATGGCGGCCCTCAACGCCTACTATCCTTATCAATATGCGACGGGAGAGGAAGGCTGGCTGTTGTATCCATTCTGGGAGCACTATCTAATAACCGGAGATACCAAATTTCTTCGAAATCGACTCTATCCGTTGCTCAAGGACATGGGCTATTTTTACGAAGACTTTTTGACCAGCACGGACGCGAATGGCCATTATATCTTTGCCGGTTCCATATCACCGGAGAATCAACCTTCCAACGTTCATTGTTCCCTGGTGAATAATTCCGTTTTTGATATCTCAGGCGCCAGGTTTTGTTTGGGCGCTTTGATCCAGACATGCCATGTTTTAAATCTCGACGAAGAAATGAGTCCAGAAATCCAGCGATGGAACACCATTCTAAACAAGCTGCCGCCTTACCTGATCAATGCCGATGGCGCATTGCAGGAATGGGCCTGGCCGGGTCTCCAAGACCGCTATGATCACCGGCACTCCAGCGGGTTGCTAAGCGTTTGGCCCTATCAGCAAATTACTCCCGAAAGCACGCCGGCCTATTTTGAAGCTGCGCTCGTGACGTTGGCAAAAAAGGACAAATATAATTATGAAGATGCCGGCCATGGGCTGTTGCATTCTGCGCTTATCGCCGCCAATCTGAAAAATTCCCAATCGGTAAACGCCAAGTTGCTGCGTTTAACCAGCGAAGGTTTTTACTACGACAGCTTGTGCTCGTCTCACTATAGAAACCATGGCGTTTTCTGTACCGATACCTGCAATACCGTTCCGGCCATCATGATGGAAATGCTGGTCGGTTCCAGTCCAGGCGTTATCGAACTATTGCCCGCGTTGCCGCCATCTTTAACCCGAGGCTCAATCTCCGGGGTGAAGGCGCGAAGCCGGGTGACTATCGAGAAATTAAGTTGGGATATGAATTCCGGTTCGATAACCTGTGTCCTGAAATCAGATATCAATCAGCGTATTACTTTGATCGAACGGGACGGAATTGCCAGCATCGCCACGGACGCGCCGATCACTCAATCGCCGTTGGGGAAAATCGCCCGGGTCATTCAACTGCGGCCTGGCACGAGTGTCAGTATCAAAATTTTGTTGGAGAAGGTTGGTCAAACCGCTCGAGTTAACAACAATCAAAATAGTGAGCATATTATATGAAAAAGACATTGGCATGCATATTGGGTATATTTGCGTTTATTCTTTCAGTGAGAATATCCAACGCCCAGGATTCCGGGCCGGCCTATAAAAATCCGAATCTGCCCGTCGACCAGCGTGTCCAGGACCTGCTGGGACGCATGAGCCTTGAAGAAAAGGTGCGGCAATTGGATATGTATTCTGGTTCGAGTGATTTGCTGACGGACGACCAGCTCAGGGACCACCATACCCATGCTAAAACAGATGCAGTGTTTAATCCCGCGATTGCCGAAAAAGCCTTGGGGAGCCTCGGCGTCGGGTCCATCCACGACACTTATCCGCCCCCGCAACTATATAATGCTATCCAGGCGTGGGTGATTAAATCAAATCCCCTTGGCATCCCGGCGCTGTTTATCGAAGAAGGTCTGCACGGTTACATGGGCTACGATGAAACTATTTTCCCGCAAAGCGTTAACCTGGCAACGACGTGGAACGTAGATCTTGCAAAAAAAACCGGTGCGGCCATTGCCAGCGAAGCCCGTGCCGACGGCGTCGACATGATTTTGGCGCCCGTTCTCGATGTGGCGCGCGACTCGCGCTGGGGCCGCGTTGAGGAAGATTTCGGGGAAGACCCGTTTTTGTCCGGACAGCTTGGGCTGAATTATGTCGAGGGCATGCAAGGCGACTCGCTGGCGACGGACCATAATTGTATTGCCGAACCAAAACACTTTGCGGCACACGGTTCCCCGGAGAGCGGATTAAACACCTCGCCCGTTCACGCTGGGGAACGGGAAGTCCGCACCGTCATGCTTAAATCGTTTGAGCCGGCCATTCGTGAAGGCCACGCGATGGGAGTGATGGCCGCCTATCACGACATTGATGGCGTTCCCTGCACATCCAATCCATGGCTGTTGCAAAAAGTCCTCAAGGGTGAATGGGGATTCCAGGGATTCGTCTTGTCCGATCTCGGTGCGATTCGGCGGCTCTACGACACGCATCATGTGGCCGCCACACCTGCCGATGCCGCGTGCCTCGCGCTCAACTCAGGAGTGGACATGCAATTTTATGATTTTGACCATGACGTATTTCAAAACGCCATCATCAATGGCGTGAAGGACGGGCAGGTTTCAGAGGCGACGCTGGACGCAGCCGTTTCGCGCATTCTCCGCGTGAAATTTTTGCTTGGGCTTTTCGATCATCCATTCGTGGATGCCGATTTGGATAAATCGGTCCGCAGGTCCCCGGAACACCTTGATCTCTCACTCGAAGTCGCCCGTCAGTCCATGTGCCTGTTGAAAAATGAAAACAACCTGTTGCCGCTGAAAAAAGATTTGGGTCGGGTTGCCATCATTGGGCCAAACGGAGATATCGCGCGGCTCGGCGATTATGCGGATGTGGCAACGGAAGGACCCGAATTTGGAATGCTTACCCAAATTCAGAAAATTGTTTCGCCGAAAACAAAAGTCTCTTTTACCGACGGCAAAGATGTCGAAAGCGCCGTTGCGCTGGCAAAAAAATCCGATGTAGTCATTTTGGCGTTGGGCGAGAAGAAAGGAATTTCAGGCGAGGGCTTCGATCGTTCAGACTTGGACCTCCCCGGAAACCAGGAAGAGCTTTTGGAAGCCATCGTAAAAACTGGAGTCCCCGTCGTATTGGTTCTACAAAATGGCCGGGCATTGAGCATTCCGTGGGCTGCGAAACATGTGCCCGCTATTCTGGAAGCCTGGTATCCCGGGGAGTTTGGAGGGCGCGCTATCGCCGAAACCCTTTTTGGCGACAACAACCCGGCGGGCCGGCTGCCCGTGACCTTTCCCAAAAGCGTCGGCCAGTTGCCGGTTTTTTACAATCATTTCCCCTCGAAAAATAATAATTACGTCGATGAGAATGATTCACCGCAGTTTGTCTTTGGGTTTGGGCTAAGTTATACGACCTTTGAATATAGCCACTTGAATGTTACCGCCCCGGCACCCGGAAGCGCCGATGACGTATTGGTGTCATTCAATCTTACGAATACCGGCGAACGCGATGGTGATGAGGTGGCGCAGGTTTACATGCACGAAACCACCGCCAGTGTGGCAACGCCTGTTAAGGCGCTGAAGGCATTTTCACGGATTCATTTGAAGGCAGGGGAAACAAAATCCGTTACGCTGCGGGTTTCCAAAAGCGAACTGGCGGTCTGGGGCGCAGATCAGGAATGGAAAGTAGAACCGGGCGAATTTACTGCAAGTGTCGGCGGACGCTCAGATGCGGATTTGTCCACAAAATTCGTCATAAAGTGGCCGCAAAGTAGCTAATGACCCTCCTCAAATTCGAGGACTCCCCGATTTCGGGGATGTCCGATAGGCTGATTGTCTGTAATTAATAGATTGTAGCATAATCGCATGAAGCGTTTCTGCAAATTTTAACAGGTTATTGGGCCAGGCCGCATGCTTAAGGCCAAAGAGTATTGCATTGTTTGAATCGAAGAGTGGTTTTGATGGAAAGAATAATTGAATGAAGAAAGGTCTGATTGCTTTTTTATTGTTTGGCCTGGTGACGTTCGTTTCAGCTGCGCCGGATGCGGATGTCTATTCCGTTCTCGATTTTGGGGCAAAAGCCGATGGAAAGACGGATGACACAGCCGCGTTTCAAAAGGCTCTGGATGCGGCTTCGGAGGCGGGTGGGGGAATCGTTTATGCCCCGGGCGGCAACTATTTTTTTGCGGGCCATCTTAATTTACCCAAGGCGGTGACCCTCAAAGGCGTTTGGGAATCCGTTCCGGCGCATAACGGCTACCGCGATCACGGCGCTTCTAAACCCGTGGACGGTGGCACGACTTTTTTAGTCACGGAAAACGAAGGTAATGAGGATGGCGCCCCGTTCATCACCTTGCACGATAACAGCACGCTCAAAGGTGTTGTCATTTATTATCCGAACCAGATTTCTGATGACGAGCCGAAGCCCTACCCATGGGCGATTGCTATGCGCGGGAAAAATCCAGCCGTGCTGGGAGTGGAATTGCTCAACCCCTACAACGGCATTGATGCTTCTCAAAACGAGCGCCATCTGATTCGTGATGTTCAGGGGCAGCCGTTGCGGCGCGGTATTTTTGTGGATGAAATCTACGATATCGGCCGCATCGAGGATGTTCACTTCAATCCCTGGTGGAGCCTGAAACCCCGGCTTTTCCGCTGGCAGCAGGAGCACGGCGAGGCATTCATTTTTGCGCGCACCGACTGGCAATACGTGTTTAACACCTTTTGCTACGGCTATAATATCGGCTACAAATTCGTTAAATCCGAAACCGGCGAATGCAACGGAAATTTTTTAGGCATCGGCGCGGACGATTGCTACGCGGCTGTGGATGTTGAGGACAGCGCGGCGTTTGGTTTGCTCATTTCCAATGGCGAGTTCACTTCCTTTCATGGCCCCGACCCGACCATGGTTTCCATTGGTGCCGGCAATACTGGCAGCGTGCGTTTTGAAAATTGCGCCTTTTGGGGACCTTGCAATCAAATCGCCAAAATAGACGGCCACGGCACAGTTGGTTTCGGCGATTGTACTTTTGTGCAATGGGACAGGAATAAAGAAGGCCGCGCCGCCATCCAGGCCAACGGCGGTTCTGTTCTTGTTCGCGGTTGCGAGTTTCAGGAAGACAAACCGCAGGTGGACGTTGAACAAAATGTGCGCCGCGCCGTTGTCACCGATAACATTTTGACCGGCAAAGCCCGCATTACCAACCACAGCAGCCATCACGTTATCATCAGCAATAACTCCGACGATCAGTAAGTTGGATTTGGCTGGACTTCAACCCGATAAAATCCGCCGTTGCCCGCGGGGGCATTGACTGTTTGCACGGAGTCATTTCCCGGAATCAGCGCTCCTAAAGGAATCCAGTTGGGATCGGTCAGATTATTTTTGTATTCAATTTGGTAACTAAAGCCAACCTGCGTCAGGAAAGAAACTGTAACGCCGCCGTTCTGGATGGAGGCAGTAAGAGAGACCGGATTCGCGGAGGTGCTTGATGGAACCAGGGCATAGAAATTCACATTATACCCGCCATTTTGCGTGGTAACGCGCAAGGTTTTTGCTGAACCGCTGTTGGTGATCTGCACCATATTGCCCTGCGCATTTTCCAGTGGCACCCAGGTATAAGTTTGCCAGCCTCCCGTATTCGGAACTGAAAATATCCCTAAATTTGTGGTTGTTTGGCTTAAGGTGCCAAACCCGCTGGTCACTTGGGCAAGGCTTGCTGAATTCGCTGTAATTGGACTACCATTCGGGCTGGCGGCGCGCATGTATAAGTAATAGCTGCCGGCGGGATAATGCCGCGTGTAATTTCCCCAGTTGCCGCTGCCGCCATTGTTAAACCCGATATCATAATCCGCGTCGCCTGAATCGATATACGCCTGGCGAGACACATCGCCGGCATTTTCGGTTTCCAAACCCTGCGGCCTATAGTTGGAATTGCCCTGTCCTAAAACGCTGTTCGTAAAATCAATGCCCGCCGTCGAACTCAAACCGGCATAAGCATTCGTTTGTCGATTATCAATAAAGAGCCCGCTCGTCCCATTGGCGGTATAGTCCCAGTCTTCGGCCTCGAACGTATAACCCGAAGGATTGAACGTATCAAAGCTGTTCGTCGTGAAAATGCTTTGGCCATCGGCGTCCGTGACTTTTATGACGGCCGTGTAAAAGGCATTAACGGCCAAAAACGGAAAACTAATGAACCAGCTATTCGACGAACCGGTGATCGTCAAATTGGTCACAACGATTCCATTTAGATACAGCACGATATTGCTGGCCGCCGCACCTGCCGGCGCGGTTACATTGAAGGTGAGGACATTGGTATATTCAAAAAGGCTCGAATCATTTGGATATTGGCCGTAAATCGCCAGAAGATTCGGGTTGAGCAGCGAATATCCCGAGAGTGCGTAATCATTCCAGACCGCTTCAGGATTGGGATTGGTCGCCGCATTGATATAAGAGCAGCCGTTGTAGGCGAAGCAGCCTATAAATTCGTTGGTTTTTCCCGGGATGCCCGCGTTTTGTCCGAGCAGCACATTGTAAACCTGCGTGCCGCCAATCCCGGCAGAATAGTTTATAAGATGAAAAACGCCGCCGTTGACAATGCTCCCTGCCTGTGAGCCTTCCTGCGAATGGACCAATTCCATCCCCACGTCGCCGCCGTTGACGTTGAAATCCAGGTAGGTCCCGCCCCACAAAACCGAACTGATAAACCGCGCCACCCCCTGGAAATTCGTCGTGCTCAATACGCCCACCGTTGATTGGTCCAAATCCCCATATCCTCCAAAATTGAACGTCGTCATCGGCGTGTTTACTGCGTTAACCAAACAAGGTCCGGCGGCATCCAAAACAAACGCCTGGATGGTGGCGTCACAGTAAGTGTTTATCAACGTTACCGCCGGCCCTTGCCCTTCCTCGGCGATACAATGCATGAATTCGTTTTCGATAATACTGAAGTCTTTCACCATTTGCTCGGAGCAATTGCCCAACACATACATTTGCAAATTGTGTGAAACGAAATTCAATACCGGCGCCTGGATGGAACCGGGCAATTGATTTTGGCCTGTGCCAAAATTTTCCACCCAATAAGTCCAGTTGCAATGGCAGTCCGCGACAGTGCCCGAAGATCCGTTGCCGATTTTATATCCAGTTTGGATCGCCCAACCGTCAACCATATCAACGAAATGGTTTGTGCAGGTATAGGTATCCAGGTCCACATACCAATACGGATTGGGAGAACAGACGCCGATAGCATAAACGTTTCCGCCGCGGCCCTGGATGGCGGGAGGGAAGGGGAGGCAATTGGTGGTTTGCGATTCATAAACAATCGTAACGCCGACCAGCCCGCCATTCGCTTCCAAAGCAACTGCCGGCGGGCCGCTGGTTGTTCCTTGTCCTCCATACGGTTCAAGGATGGTGCCTTTTTCAATATTATCCGTCCCCGGCCAGGTTCCATGGCGCATTTCGTAAGAGCCGCGCAATTGCACTCCCGGAGGGACATCCAATGTATTCGTCAGGTGGTATTGCCCCGCCGGAAGATAAACAATCCCGCCGCCATTTGTACCAGCCGCTGCTAAGGCGCTTTGAATCGCGACAGTGTCATCATGAACACCATCGCCATAAGCTCCCCACGGCGTGTCTGTCGCAACGTAAAGATTCGTGAGGGCTGGTGTACATGATTGAAATTCGTTAACGACATTTGTCCAATACACAATGGGAAGCGCGTTGGAAATGGATTGTCGCGCGTCGATCAACAAATTATTAGCGTTGCCTGAATTGACAATCTTCTGCGTAGGGCTAAAAGAGCAGCCAGTGAACACGGCGCGTGTGGCATTGGCGTTCATCACACATTGCGTACTGCCCAGCAACGTGGAATCCACTACGTTGAAAACTCCCGGCCCTGTCAGGTTCATTGAATTGGATATAGTGCAATCCTGGAATTGCATCCACGAACCCCAGTCCGCTCCCGTCATGCTCGCTGCCGGACCGTTACGGCCGATAATCGTGCAATGATCAAACATCGCGTTGGCATCATCCGCGGTATTGGTGCGAAGAATGGCAATGTCACCATCCAGCGTAAAATTGGCGAGCATAAGCCCGAATGCGCCGGGCATGTCTTGCGCCAGCAGGGCCACGCCGCAATTTGTGATCGCCCCGCCATACACCGTCACACCCGGCTGCCCATTGCTCGCGGCATTGGCCTCGATCCCCACCGCATAACCGCTGATATACGTATTCATGCACATCTCCCCGTCCACCCGTAACAAATGCATTGCCTCGCCATTGGTTCGCATCCACGTCGCGTATGATCCCCCCACCGCCGGGGCGTTGGTCAATCCCGAGGCCGGCCAAACATACGGCGAGAAACGAATGTCCTCGGCATGGCACACGTCAAAAATCTGGTCCAGCGCAATTCCTTTATAAAGCGGCGTGCCGACGATGGTGGATAGTATGTGTTTATCGCCGCCATTATAAGATTCGATGCCCTGGTAGGAGTTAATCAGCGCAATATTTTGGACAACCGAATCGCTGCCGACACCTATCGTGAACGGATAAGGCACGATGGCATTTGGACTTTGGTTGGGATACCAAATGTTTACATCCCTCAGGCCCGAGGAAATGTTCATCGTGATAAAAGGTGTGTTGTTCATTTGACCCGCGCCGAAATAAACCTTGAAGGTCGTGCCCACGAGTCCTCCGTTCGACTTCGTCCAATCAGTCCAGTCCCCGTGTAACGTCACTCCGGTTGGGATAACGATATTTGTATAGAAGGCATAGTTGGCAGGCGGCACATAAACGACGCCACCACCGGACCCACCAGCGTTATAAACGGCGTTCATCGCCTTCTGAAAGGCCCCGCTATCATCGGTGATTCCATCCCCGACGGCCCCGTATTGTTGCGGCGTGGCTACCGCCACCACAATTTCGTTCGTGTTATACACCGGGATAATGACTCTCGGTTCCAGCAGCGACGCGTAAGTCAGAATCAACTGGCGATGCACCGTGTCATCGGTAATGGTTGCGCCGGACGGTATCGTGCCTGCTACAAAACTGCCCGTTCCACTTCGCGTTCCGTATTGCAGCAACACATACGTGCCCGATTGCACCACATTCTGCACGTTTACTGACACGTTGCCATTCATGGACATATTCCCACTATCGTTAATCAATGAAGCAGCCAAATTGTGGGTGCCTTGCAGGTTGAATGTCATTTGCGGGCCGCTTCCTTCCAGCGTCAGGCTGCTCATCGGCAATGAACCGCCCGAACCAGCCGGGCTCACAGAAATTATTCCGCCGTTAACAATATATGGCATCGAGGTATAAGACGCGGCAGCCAGCGCGAGCGTCCCGCCATTAACCATCGTTCCGCCACTATAACTGTTCGTCCCATTTAAAGTG
>Ga0206856_10011_pt1 | contig 42281 bp, 40 predicted proteins | sample Alteio_BWOrgCont_48_FD_152630 | JGI IMG/M metagenome (GOLD analysis project Ga0206856, IMG submission 152630) | Enriched cells from forest soil in Barre Woods Harvard Forest LTER site, Petersham, Massachusetts, United States -... | ecosystem: Environmental > Terrestrial > Soil > Temperate forest >...
CGCATAATTTCGATGTACTAAAATTTTATGATGGACCCAATGGGTTTACCCCTAAAGATGCCGATGCTCAAGAATGTTATAACAAAACAGTGTCTGAGTATCAGCGAAGAATAGCACGATTTTATAGCGTTTTTAACATCGGAATTCCAATATATTTATTCCGCAGAGTAATTACCTCAAATGAAGCAAAAAAATTGCATACACTTTTAAAAAGAAAATTTCCTACAAGCAATTTTAAGCTTATTTGTATCGAAGACGGCCCAATATGGGAAGACATCAAAAAATGGAATATTCCTGGTATTATTCATTTTAAAATGAAACATCATGAGCACCCAACTCATACACCGGGAAAACCTAATGCAGCGTGGAGCAATGTCTTGATACAGTTGGGTATTCTTACTAAAAAATAGGCTTGAGGTACACTAATGTCTTTATATTATATCGTATATCTATCGCTACTCACCATACCTTTTTGCCATCAAACGCATATCAATTGCTTTTATGAAGATCCAAACCTTGATACACGCTCTATAAAAGAAGTTATAACAAATCCTCCGCAATCTGACGGCTTTGGGTCTCAATTTCAAGTAATTATAGCCTCTGTTATTTACGCTGAATTAAATAATAAGAAATTTGTTTACACACCATTTCAAAGAATGGAGCATAATTATACTCATGACAATGATTTTATAGCAAAAAAAGAACATCTCATTAATTTTATTGGAAACTTTGAACTCAATAAAAATCATACCAATCATTCATACATTAATTATAAATTGCACTTTGATGCAAATGTGGTTGCATATGCAAATAGTCTCTCGTTAAAAAAAATAAAACAAATATTTAGAGCAAACAAAAATATTAATCGTTATTTTAATAATGACAATCTCAATATCGTCGTGCACATCAGAAGACCCAATTCACATGATAATCGGATAGAAGGAACTGATACATCAGACACTATTTTTTTAAATATTATCAATAAATTAAGAATTATGTATGCTTCTAAAAATCCCTTGTTCCACATTCATTCTCAGGGAAAAATAGAGGGCTTTACACAATTCAAAGCACCGGATGTTGTCCTGCACCTCAATAAATCAACGGAGGAGAGCTTTACTGCAATGGTACTTGCTGATGTTCTTGTCACAGGCACTAGTTCGTTTAGCTATACAGCGGGCCTTTTATCAGAAGGAATTGTATATTATGTCCCATTCTGGCACGCTGCTTTGCCTAGCTGGATACCAATAAACCAATTATAAGTGATCTAGTATTGAAAGGATGTAATTCAATGAAACAAATACTATATACATATATTATAATTTCTTGCTGCTTTTTTACCTCACTATTTTCAGTACCGCATGTATCAAGTTACCCGTATATAACCTCAGACACATTTAGACAGTTTTGTACCTTTGTACTTGATGAAGATTCATGTTTTGACCCCGTGCAAGTAAAAAAAGGCGATACGCTGTTTATAAAACCAGATTTTTTTCATGTTTTTTTTCAAAAGTATCATCCCTTTATACAACATCCATATGTACTCATCTCACATGACTCTGATTTATCTGTCCCCGGCAACTATAAACAATATCTAGATGATGAAAAAATATTTGTTTGGCTTGCTCGTAACGTAGATTATAATCACCCCAAATTAATACATATTCCTATTGGCTTTAACGGTCAACTGTATGAAAATGGAAATATCAAATCAATTTCAAGAGCCATTCAAAAATTTGCCAATAATAAACATCCTAAAAAATTATTATATTTAAATTTTGGCATAACTCATCAAGAACGTCGCATTGTCTTTAGCTTATTTTCTCAGTGCTCTTTTTGTACCATGACTACCAATCCCAAAAATACAAATAATAATGCAGGGAAAAAGCTTGGGAATTACTTAATTGATATTGCACACCATAAATTCACACTCAGTCCCCGAGGAAATGGGTTAGATTGCCATAGAACATGGGAAGCATTAATTATGGGATCCTATCCAATCGTTCGAACCACAACACTCGATCCTTTATACAAAGATTTGCCCGTAGTTATTGTTAATAATTACACAGAAGTCACTCAAGAGTTCCTCCAAACAAAATATGAAGAAATGAAAAACAAACCCTATAAACTTGAAAAATTATATGCTCCATACTGGTTTAACCTTATAGCGAACTATCAAGAGCAAGCACGTAAAGGTTAGCAAATCTATACTTTTAACCTTTCTGATATATTTGCACCTTATGGGTTTTAATATAATTTGTATAGCGTGGATTAAAATATGTTAGAGATCTATTTTAATACTTTCTGATGGCAATAGATTCTGGGCCTGCAACATCGTTTCTTTTAGCAACAATCAACCCGTCGCCACTACAACTTTCAGCATCCAAATGTTCCGCAAGAATGATAAATCCATGGGCCTTAAGAAACTCTACACATGGCACATGGAATGTTGTATACCTGTGGGTTGAGATAAAGAAATAATCAATCATATGCAGGTGTTTGAGCGTAGTTTCTAACATGTCAAATTCAGACCCTTGAATATCTGCATGAAGTATATTTACATGCTTAATGTTATGTTTTTCGATAAAATCATCAATAGAAATCATTTCAGCACCACGTATATCAGGATCACTATCCTGCATTTTTCCAACAAATCCTCGCGTAAATATTCCCGTCTTATTATTGAGTTCAAAATTTTTTCTACCAATTTCAAGACGATGAGAATCGGGCTCTATTAAATAATTTTTTGCATTTTTAACTTGGGTAGCAAACCATAATGAATAATAGGCCCAATAAGACCCAAGCTCTATCATGGTCCCATGCTCTGGTATGTATTTTAAAACCTCATAAAAACATTTTTCTTCTTGCGGTTCATGATGCCCCTTAAGTCCATAAATAACATCTGTTACCCATTGGGTATTATAATAGGAATTCAGAACTACCTTAACACCATTATGCATCAACTGATAAAAAACATTCCCGCTTTTAAAAATTTTTCCGGCCCCCTTAACCTTTGGTATATAGTCAGCATCGTCTCCTGAAACAGTCCGTAGCGCTCTTTCCATTTGATACGCAGAATCCTTAAGATTTGAGGGATTTGAACGCATTTTATGTTTACACCGTTCTTTATATTCCTGCATTTCTTCTGGGGAATACACAATATATAACCCATCATCAGTCACAGTTTGTGCCCTTAGGTCCACAAATAAAAAAACAAACAAACAACTCAGTATTTTTATTACAGACAATTTCATAACAACTCCCCCACTTTTCATTCTTGACAACAGTATACCTTTCTTAACATATGCATAAAAAACATTGCAACTGTTATATTAGGAACTCTCATGATACGACAAGGCAACCGCACTATAGAGCTTGGATTAATAAGGGTTTAGGCAGTATAACTTTATGCGTAATAATAATAATCATCATCATCCCAGGGCCCACGCGAACAAGATATATCTTATTTTATGCATGGCAATTCAATAAAAGTGGCTTATCTACGGAGTTTTAAATGCGATTGCCCTGCTTGGGTTGATTTTATTTGCAAATAGATATTACTTATTGGTAAGATTGTATAGGGTATAAGCCCAAGTCTATGTCAGTACAAATTTATGAGAAGGATAATTCATGAAAAGAATAATGCTATTACTGAGCTTATTAACAGTATTGCCAGCTATTTACTCTGCAACTTCAAGCGGTAGTTCATCGAGTAGCAGCTCAAGCTCTCCTCGCATGTGGTCATCAAAAGAAGTCGCTGAATTCCTTGATAATAGTACTAGCGCTACCGCAGGTGCAAAGAAAGCAATAGTTGAAGGGTTAGGATCACAATCAACATCATTAATAATTAGTCCTGACAAATCACGTATTGCTGCATTGAAATATGAGGATACGGGTACTAGGGTATATGCATATAGTTTATTGGATGGTTCTTTGCAGGGACAACAAAGAGTGAAACCTTCTTCAGATAGAATCGAATGGGTACAAGAAGAAAAAGGTTTAATGATTTATGTCTATATAGGAAAAGAGCTTACAGCTCGTTTATTAAGTGATATGGGGAACCTAATAGTTCTCTATAACTCTCTCTATCAGCCGAGTAGATAGATAGCACAAAAACTGTTTTTCATTTGAGGAGTGCCGCAGTAGCACCATTCTTTAGTATAGCAGACGGGCATTAAAAATTTGATCCTCTCAGGAATAATCCTGGCAGGGCAACCGCATCAGATAAGCAGTAGATAAGCTATTTTTTATAGTGCGGTTGACCTGCCAGGATACGATTACTACAAAAACTGATCTTGCACACCATAAGTTTACACCCAGTCTCCGAGAAAATGGATTAGATTGCCATAAAACATGGGAAGCATTGATTATGGAATCCTATTCAATAATTCGAACCGCAATACTCAATCCCTTCACAGATAAAAAACAAACAAACAACTCAGCATTTTATTACGCGTAATCCCATAACAACGCCCCCACTTTTCATTCTTGACAACTTATATCTTTCTTAGCATATAATATAGAAAGCATCTCAATATTTATCTGAGGAACCCTTATGATACGCTTACTAAAAAACTTTATCTATCTGCAATTAGCTCTTATAATCTTATCCATTACATGCACAACAATGAAGGGCTCGCAAAAATTAGAGTATAATCTTGTTGAGGGCAGAGAAAATATTTATATTGATCCCCATTCAGAAAAGATTGGGCATACTTGGTCAGATGGCAACGTGTGGGATAAATCTTTAATACAAAAATTTTGTTCAATGTTACCTACCGATAAATTTTTTGTAGCTCTTGATCTCGGCGCCCAGACAGGAAGTTTTTCACTATTAGCTAAATATTTTCCAAACTCTGCTTGGCATGCCTTTGAACCCATTAAAGAAGCCGTAGACACTTTAAAAAAAAATCTACAACTTAATAACATCAAGAATGTTTCTGTATATCAAATGGCCGCTTCAGATTTCTCTGGCAAAACTATACTCAGAATGCCTGGTATGAATGAATGGGGTTTGTCAACAATAGGTCCCAATCTCCTAAGATGTGGTGTTGCCATGGAAAGAGAAATAACATGTATCGATTTAGACAGATTCGTTGTCACTGAACACATCGAAAAAGTACATTTCATGAAGCTAGACACTGAAGGCTCTGAGCTAGCTATTCTTCGTGGAGCTCGACAAATGATTAAACGAGACCATCCGATTATTCTTATGGAATATAATGAAACCAATATGAAACAATGTAATGTACGCAAACAAGAGATAGATGATTTTTTAACCGAAATGGGGTACAAGTGGACACTTGTAAGTAGTGAAGATATTTTGTGTATCCCTGTTACAAATCAACCCTTCTGATATATTTGCACCTTATTGTTTTTAATATAATTTGTGTAGCGTGGGTTAAAATATGTCGGATCACTCGTATGCGGTGAATTGTACCGTATAAAACCAATACTCTTCATGTAATGTTCGATATTTTGGCATGAATTAGAGGTTGATTCATATTGAGCATCTTCAATAGCTTCAATAGTTATATAAACAACTCTTTCTGCTAAATAATGCCCCGCACTCTTAACTATATCCAGGTCCGCACCTTGAGCATCAATCTTTATATAATCAATAACAGGATGACTGTCGAAGGGAAATAAATCAAAAAAGCTTGCTAACGAAAAAATGGGAACATTTATAATACGTTCCACTTCAAAAGTAGTAGGAACATAGATACTTGAACACCCACAATCATTTTTGGTTACAAAAAACTTTATTATAGTATCACTCGATATCCCCAAGGCACACGGAATTAAAAAAAAACTTTTTCCTATATATTTTATTTCCAAAGTCTTACCATGTTCTGGATGCCTTTTAACGGCACCGCTTAGAATTGACTTTACAGCTTCTGGATTAGGCTCAAATCCAAATACAAGCAAATCATTTTCATCGGATAGCCACTGCTGAGACATAGGCGCACTATAAGACAAGCCTATATCTAATTTTATATGTTTAATATGTGCTGGAATTTCTATTTTTCCATCAGATTGCCTCAACGGAATAACATGACTCACCAGTGTTTTTAAATCAGTTACACTTGATATAGGCATCATCAATAATAAAAACAAACAACTAATTAACTGTGGAAACATAATTTTCCCATCCACTATGAAATTGATTAAAAAAATTCAATGTAGAGCAACCATAGTACACCATAAGTTCAAGGTCAAGAATTATACAATCTATATGTTTGCAAGATATGCAATGGCATGATATGGTGTGTCAATTATTTTATAAAGACGTACCAAGGTGTATTATGAAAAACTTATATTTCTTGTCATTTATTATATGTGGCTCAACGCTAGCCCGGGATTTTTCAACCGTATCCATTGATGAAGTAAAAAAATTTTGGAACATACGTCCGTGCAACATACGGCACTCAAATAAGCCCGTTGGAACACGTGAATACTTTGAAGAAGTAGAGCAACGAAAATATTTTGTGGAATCACATATTCCGGCGTTTGCAGAGTTTAAAAAATGGGAAGGCAAACACGTTTTAGAAATTGGCTGCGGCATAGGAACTGACGCAATAAATTTTGCACGAAATGGGGCGATCCTTACTGTTATTGAATTATCGGAAGAAAGCTTAAAATTAGCCAAACAAAGATTCTCCGTGTATGGGCTGCAAGCCAACTTTATTTTAGGCAATGCAGAGGACCTTGATATGTTGTTACCAACAGACGAAAAATTTGACCTTATATGGTCATTTGGCGTTATCCACCATTCTCCTCACCCAGAAAAAATTCTAAAAAAATGTAATGCCTTTCTTAAAGACAACGGCGAATTACGCATGATGGTTTATTCAAAGCTCAGCTACAAATTTTTTTATTTAATGAAAGAAACAGGGATATGGGATTTTAGCGCAATAGATACTTTAATAGCAGCATACTCTGAAGCCCAGACAGGTTGTCCTATAACCTATTCATATACCATAGAAGGTGCAAAAAAATTATTTAATGAGTTTACTATTTTAGATATACAAAAGACACATATCTTTTCTTGGAACATTCCAAAATATATTACCTATCAATATGAAAAAGAAAACTGTTTTAAAAATATATCAGATGATTTTTTTAAAGAACTCGAATCAGAATTAGGCTGGCACATGCTTATCAAAGCAAAAAAATTATCTAAATAAAAAAGAGGTGTTTTGTGAATAGACTATGGTTATTATTGGTAACTGCAATCTTAGCAATACATACAACTCCTGCATATACACGCAATTCAATTACTATTATTGGCATTGGAAGACTTGGTCTGTGCGTTGCCCTTCATCTTGAAAATGCTGGATACCATGTACTGGGTGTAGACCTTAATCAATCATACATTGCAAGTCTGAATGATAAAACATTTAGCTCATTAGAGCCCCAGGTAAATACATTATTACAAAATAGTACCCATTTTAAAGCGACGACCTCTTTGGATGAGGGATTAGAATTTTCTGACATATATTATATTATGGTCGATACTCCATCAACTCATAATAAAGAAGCATATGACCATAAGAACGTAAATAAAGTATTAGCCGAGATAAATAAAAGAAAAGTCTCCCATAAGCACATTGTCATAGGCTGCACCGTATTTCCAGGCTATATACGCACCACGGGAAAAAACCTTATCAAAGATTGCACTCATACAACGTTAAGCTATAACCCTGAATTTATTGCTCAAGGATGTATTGTACATGGATTACAATATCCTGACATTGTATTGATTGGTGAGGGATCAAAAGAAGCGGGAAATACACTCGAACAGTTATACCACACCTCTTGTTTAAATAAGCCTCGAATCTGTAGAATGAGCCCAGACAGCGCAGAAATAACCAAGCTTGCCATCAATTGTTTTATTACTACCAAAATCGCTTATGCAAATATGATAGGGGATATCGCAGACAAAACACCGAGCGCAAATAAATTTGCTATTCTTGATGCAGTTGGCGGTGATAATCGTATCGGGAACCGCTGCCTACACCCAGGATATGGTTTTGGTGGGCCTTGTTTTCCTCGAGATAACCGTGCCTTGGGCAGCTACGCGCAAACGCTTGGAATCGACCCCATTATTCCCGAAGCAACTGATGTTTCAAATAAATTACATGCCCAATATATGATCAATCATTTGCTCAACGAAAATCGCGAAACTTACATTTTCGAACAAGTCACGTATAAAGATGCATGTCCTGTGCCTATTATTGAAGAATCACAAAAACTCGTTGTTGCAAAGGCACTTGCAAAAGCAGGAAAAAGGGTTGTTATTGTTGATACTGAAATTGTAACCAATGAAGTAAAACAAGCATTTGGTACTATTTTTGAATATCAAGTAATGCCCGCACATTAAAATAAATTATATAAATTGAAAACCGAGAGAGTTCTGTTATGTTATTTATCAATACTAGCCGTCAAAAGTTCAACTTACTCTTATTTCTATTACTTACTAGCACGGTAAGTTATACGAAGATACTTATTTTTACCTATGCTTACAACCGCCCTGATTTTATTGAATTACAAGACAATACATTTAAAGCATTCTTAGAAAATGAGTACGAGTTTGTTATTTTTAATGACGCTCGCGATCCAAAACACTTTAAAAACATAATTAATACATGCAAAAAACGAGGTTTACGCTGTGTTAACATACCTCAAGAAATTCACAATAGGCCATACTTGCAAAGATGGCCAGGAGAAGATTATAACCACCCGTCAATACGGAATTGCAATGTAGTGCAATATTCCTTAGATGTTATGGGCTTTGCTCATGACGATATATTATTTTTACTCGACTCAGACATGTTTCTCGTAAAAAAATTAAATATTCGAGAATTTTTAACAGGATACGACATGGGCGGCATAGCCTGTATAGCAGGCATAGCTCGAGGAGCAAATTACCAGAAAAATATTAACGACATACAATATCTATGGCACGGGGCCGCATTTCTTGATATGAGTACAATGCCTAATAAGAAGACACTTAACTTTAATTGTGGAAAAGTGGAAGGTAAATCAATAGATGCCGGGGGTCATAGTCACTATTATTTAAAAAATAACCCCCAAGTGAAAGTTAGATATGTTAATGCAAATCTTATCAGTGAATTGCAATGCAGTTCGTGCAAGAAAAATAAATCATTTACCTGTACGCATAATACACATGCATTGATACAAGCTGGTTTTGACGAACACCAAATACGTTTTATCCAGAAAGCTCCTACTGATATAGAATTCTTTCACGATAATGCGTTTCTTCACTACCGAGCTGGAAGCAATTGGGACTATCTGAGCACTGCATTTCATAACAAAAAAACAGCTACTTTAAACGCATACCTCAACGTTATTTGCGCACAATGATCGACGAGTACTTTCTTTTTTGTGTTAGAAATTAAGCAGCATCTTAATAATTTTATAAAAAAGGAACTATAATGCTTTTATATTATTTATTCTATGCATATCTATGCTTGATAACTTTTGGAAACTCAACATGCGTTAACCATGCACAAGGGACTCACAATAAAGGAATAATAACAAATCGCTTAGAAATTGATGGCTTTGGGTCTCAGTTTCAAGAAATTATAGCGGCTGTTGTTTGTGCAGAATTAACTAATAAAAAATTTGTTTATACACCATTTAAAAAAATGGAACACAATTATGATAACGACCCAAATTTTTTAGCAAAAAAAGAGTCGTTTATTAATTTTATTGATAATTTTGAGCTTAATAAAAATTATATTGATGCCAGTACAACCATGAGCCATAAGGCATTTTTTGATAAAAATATTATTAGATGTGTCAATAGTTTTTCGTTTAAAAAAATAAAGAAAGTTTTTAGAGCAAATAAAAAGATTGAACGTTATTTTAATAATGAAAATCTTAATATTGCCATTCATGTGAGAAGACCGAATCCCCATGATACTCGCATAGATGGAACCGATACACCAGATGCTGTTTTTTTAAATATTATCAATAAATTAAGAATCATCTATTCCTCTAAAAATCCATTATTCCATCTCTATTCACAAGGCAACAATGAATCTTTTAAAAAATTTCATGCACCAGACATAGTTTTTCATATAAATGAATCAGTTGAAGATACATTTCTTGCAATGGTACTTGCCGACGTTTTGGTTATAGGAATCAGCTCACTGAGTTATACAGCTGGTCTTTTATCGAACGGCACTGTTTATTATTTTCCCTTTTGGCATTCTCCTCTGCCAGAGTGGATATCAATAAAGCAGCTTTAACCTTTTGATATATTTTATTTGCCTCAAATAAATTAAAAAAGTGACTAGAAAATCTCAGCTTTAAACGCTTTGATTTTCTAGTCATTTAAATATTTCCAGAAGCCTTGGGATAATTTTCTATAAATTTAAACTGCTATACCATTTTCAAATATTTTCTAATCTTCGGTACGGCTTCATTGCACGGATGACAGCTTCCAAATCATTTTGTAATTTTGCATTAACTTTATTATCACTAAATTGAGTGGTCGTATTATATACATAATTAATTTCGTCAATGAATGCATGGCGTTCTCCTGCCATTTCAATCATCGGGAACATCATTGCTTGGTCCCAGGTCATTTCAAAAAATTTTCCACCAAACATTAAATCTTCTTTTTTAATTTTTTTAAACAACCACGCATAAAAGGTACGTAAGTGTGACGGACATTTAAATTTGCGGAATTCATTTTTCTTAATAATGTGTGCTGGTACTGTCTCACACCAATTGCTTGCCTTGGATTCTGTTTCAACTAATCGACCGTGAGTGAGCCACACATTTTGTGTTGAATACACTTCATTAAGCTTCTTAAACACTTTGCGATGGGGGGCCCAATCATCACCATCCCACGTAGCAACAATCGCATTATGTGGCGCCGCGTGAATCATGTTGTATAAGTTTTCTAACGCACCACGACGCGTCTGGTTGCGAATTAACGTAAACCGATGCTCTTGCCCTAATGCACGCACTAACCCCGCCACTGCATCGGCTTGGCCATCGGTGGATGCATCATCAGTGAAAACCACCTTATAATTTTCATATTCCTGTGAAAAAATAGAATATAAAAGTTTTTTATACCATTTTATATTATTACGCGAAGTAATAACTACGTATAACAATTTTTCAGGTAGTTTGCCTTGATCCGCTCTCGATAATCCAGTACCTAAAGCAAACGCAACCAAAGTTAAAAGAAATATTTTTTTTATCATACTATCTTCACTTTCTTAATTTTGTGTGATTTTCATTTTAGGGTACGCATACGTCAACCTGCCACCTGCAACAAATCTTGTGCAGGTTTGAAATTTGGCTGTTCTTTTAGAAGAGTCATGAGAACTTTTTTAGCAAGGTTCTTATTGCCCGCTTTAAATGCTGCTCGAGCAAAATACCAATTAATACGCCAATGATTTATTTTACGTGGATTAGGCGAATCTAATATTTTTTTTAATACACTACATGCTTCTGTATATTTTTTATGAGACTCTAAAATAAGAGCCTTCCATAATAATCCATGATTGTCACCACTGGTCTTTTCCCACAAACTGAAATATTGATTAAGGGCATCAAGCTCATCGCCCTGCGTGCACGCAATAAGTTTTTCCGCAGCGAATAATTCATCGAGGGTATAGTTAAAGCAATTAGTATCAAACAATCTACTTATCGTGCACGCCTCTATGCAAGGAGAAAAAATAAATTTTTGAGTAGTTGGATATGCAATAAGAATGTCTCCATATGCAATAATTTTATACTGTGGGTTAATTTCTAAGAATGCCTTAATTGCCTGCGAAATATGCGGCCAAGTTTGCTCATAAAAATCACGTAAATCATCTATCAATATTACCGCATCAGCAATTTTACTAATTTTAATTGCTTGTAATTCTTCAATGACGGGAGAATAGCTGCTTCCCATGGCAGTGTCCCCTCCGGAAGCGTGGGCATCAAGCCAAAATATAATTTTCCCTGTAACATTGGGTAAAATTTTGGTTAATACGCTACCTGAATCCCCATAATACACATGAACATTTTTGTCATTTTTAAAACGGTCACACGCGGCTTGATACAGTTTCTTGCCCAGTTCAACCGTGTATACTGAATCAAAAATTAATCGTGCTTTGTTTGTTGTTCCTCCACTCAAAGTTCCTGTTTCAACAAAATTATCCGCATTAAATTCCTGCTTTAACATGGAGATAAATTCTGCTTTAAGTGACCACTCGGGCGATTTAACCCATTCTAATTGAATTCCATATAAACAATGGTTAAACTTTAAAAAAAACAAACAAAATAACATCAAAAAATTTTTTATTCATCGAAAACTCTTTTCATAGTAACTAAGATTAAAAAACAAAATTGTCTCACTTTCTTAATTTTGCATGATCTTTATCAAGGGCTAATAATTTTTTATGGTAAGGCAACTTCCAATTTTCTGGGTAACAATATGAAGGTGACAAAACCAATGTTGGTGGATTATCAATAAAATAACGATTTTTATGACTTTCATCATGCCACACAGCAATAAAATCTTTTTCAAGATCCTTTTTTATATTATCAGTTATAACCGCAACCATTTTTAAAAATTCTTGGGACGTGCCACCATAAAATCCGCCGGCAAAATAATATGTCCCCTCATTGTCGCGTACATACGCAGTAGAAATTTGATTACGCTCATACGTACCACGATGACCAATATACCCGGGATGCTGTGTTGCCACCAGGGAAGTTAATACCTCATCTCCCACGTTTGCAACGAATAACATATCCGCATCAGTTGCAAATAAATAATCCATCTGCCCTAATTTTTCTTTATACTGATCATAAATCACATCACGCATTAATGTGTCATACGGCCAGCCCAATCGCTTTTGATATATTTTTACCACATCAGGCGCTTGCATGATAGGACCATCAGTAAACACAAAATACGTTACGTTATGATTTTTACAAAAATGTTTTCGTGCCGAAACAATTAACTGCTGTGCAAACGTATAATAACGACCAGTTGCCACAATACACAGCCCTACTTTATGACCCCATAATAGGCTGTTCATCATGCTAGTCAGCATAAACGTGCACAGGGTAAGTTTAAAAAATCTCGTTAACTTCATAAGTTCCTTTATCTATCTAACGTGTTATAAATTGTGGCATACACTCTACGTGCGGTGCGTTATGCGGCAACTGTTCAAGTAATTGTACATCTATTTTTTTATGTTCATTCAAAAATAAATGTAATAACTCTTTCACTTCACCGAGGTTACCATGTCTATTTTTCCAATCGATTTGCACTAAATTCATAGGAATATTAATAGTTTTTGATAGTGCATAACATGCGCCATACCGTTTTGCATAGCGAGGATCGGTCCCTGCCCAACAACCTTCAAAGGTGTTCGGTGTCGTGTATATTAATTTTTTTGCTGCCTTAAGCACTGATGATTTTTTAAAAATAGTCATATCAACGGAATGTGGATAAAACCATTCCCAACTGCCCGATTTAAATTTCCACGTATAAACACCAGGCTCGACCTCTTGTAATACCGCAGGAAGGCCTGATACTTTATTGGCAGAATAACATTCAGTAATATCTTTACCCAAACGCAAATAAAATGCGTATGCACGCGTACGCTCTAAAACACCGACACAGTCATTCAGATCGACATAATCAATTACCACATCATCATCAACCGCCAAAGCCATATAACGTGTTTGCACCTGCTCAACTAATTTACATAACAAAGGCTTAAATGTTTCACGTGCACGATCAGTTGGTTGTTGGACAAAAAGCACTGCAGGAAAATCCTTTTGAACTTGTGTATATCCGAGTTCAAAATCAGCTTCCGTTGCAAGGTACAACACCGATACCGTGCCAACACCTTTAAGATATTTATGCATCGACTCAAGCAATAAATACAACTGCATTGGACGGTCTTTGCTCAAAATAATAAAATCTACCGCTGTGTGCACCGGTTGTATAAAACTTACACACATCACAAGAGCTATAATTATCCGCTTCATAATAAGGCTACTTTCTCTTTTATAACGTGTCATATTTTGGTTTTGCACAAATAAAACGTCCAATTTCTAACTGTAATCCAAAGCTATGCCGAAAATCATTCAAGGGATTTGCATCATTATATACATACAAAACACGAGGAATAAAGCGAATGTGTCCATTGCTTGCCATTTCAAGCATCGGCAGCATTATTGCCAGGTCCCACGTTACTTGCATAAATTTACCCTTATAAAGCAAATCTTCTTTTTTTATTTTTTTGAATAACCAAGCATAAAATGTACGTGGGTGTGAACTTACCCAAGCAAATGTTCTAAATGATTTTTGTTTCATAACCTCATCAGGAAAGGGCCGACAAATACCCAAAGCATTTTCCGGATATGTTTTATATTGTCCATACGTAAGCCATACCTGCGGATCTTCATACTCTTTGGCGATACATGCAAGCGCGTTTGTATCAGCAAACCAATCATCACCATCATAGGTGACAATTTTTACATGATCTGCGCATGAATGAATAACATCATACAAGTTTTTCAGTGCACCTTGCCGTTGCGTATTATGAATTAACGTAATTTTACGGCCAAGGTGATGTTCATCAATATACGTACGTAATTTTTTAAACGTACGATCAGTCGAGCAATCATCAACAATAATCATATGCCAATTTTTATAACTCTGTTGAACCACTGCATCAACATTTTTAATGCATACACGTTCATTATTATAGGTAGGGCATACAATCACAAAATCAAATGCTTGAATTGATACATTCCTTACAGATATTATTATTAACGATAAAAATAGAGACGCGACGATTTTCTTCATGGTTACCCTTTTTCAGCGTAAATGAGTCCCGCAAACATGGCGTATAATTCCACCAACGTTCAGAGGTATAATTTAAAGTGCGAACCAAATCTAGTATGCGCTTCATTATAAATCAAATATTTTTCATAAAATTAAAATGAATATATCTTACAATGCACGAGCCACAAATGCTTCTGGTTTTAACCAGCTTGCTTCCCAATGGTGTACCGCAAATGATTCCGGCCGCACCCATACATTCGTAGTATCATCTTTTTGTGCATAACTTTTTGGGGACAAATAACTGGCAGGAAGCGCAATTAATCGTGAATTTAATTGGAGAGCAATTTTACAAAAAACGCGTGTGAAATATAATGGCCCGGTACGATCAACCACAGAATCGCGAGCAGTACGTACATTTGCTGCCATACCTTCAATTATTCGTTTTAATAATGGATGCCCTGCAACAGAGCCGATAATATAATTTCCAACTTGTACATGGCTGGTGTCTAAGGGTTGGATAGCAATATAAAAATCATATAAAAAATGTAATACATCTAATGATTTAAGACATTCCATATCAATGTCAACATAGAGCCCACCAAGCTGATATAAAATTTCATAACGAACAATATCAGATTTCTCACCATAATTTTTTGATGATTCATATAATGCACGGTTATACAAAGGAAATGTTTTAAAATCAGCGTCCGTCCATACACGGAACTCCCATCCGGGATGATGCTTTTTCCATGATTCTTGAAATGCTCGATATTTTTCTGGAAACGGGCTTCCCAGCCAAACCCAATTAATAACACGTGGGATTAGAGCATGTATCTGGGGAACCATTTTAGTAAAACTATTTTTCTCATATAATTTTTTAAAGAGGTTATATCTATCTTGTTGCTCTTTATACTTCAAATTACTCGAATAATGCGCTCGTTGCATTGATTTATCAAAATCAACATAATATTCATGGATAGAGCTCACCAGAGGCGGTACATCTGATCCGTGGCATGCAACAACATAAACAAATATTCCTGCAAAAAATAATATACTCAGCAAAATTTTCATAGATTAACCTTTTACAAATGCTTCTGGTTTTAACCAGCTTGCTTCCCAATGGTGTACCGCAAATGATTCCGGCCGTACCCATACATTCGTAGTATCATCTTTTTGTGCATAACTTTTTGGATAAAAATAAGTTGCGGGAAACGCAATTACTTCACCTTTTAAAAACGGTGCTACTGCACAAAACACTTGAGTAAAGTATAAGGGACCCGTGCGTGTAATTATTGCCTTATTATTTTTTGCATTACCACGCATACGCTCAATAACCTGCTTGAGCAGAGGGTGTCCTGCGGTGGCTCCAATTAAACCAATACCCAATTGTACATACGCCGTATCCAATGGTTGAATACCAATATAAAAATCATAACAATGGTTAAATAAATCAAACGGTTTAAGGCATTCAAAATCGGTGTCAACGTAGAGCCCACCCATTTTATGCAAGATTTCATAGCGTGCAATATCCGATTTTTCACCATAATTTGTTGATGCATCGTACAATGCACGATTATATAAATTAAATTTTTCTAACTCAGCATCAGTCCATAAATAATATTCCCAATCAGGGTGATATTTTTTCCATGATTCTTGAAATGCTCGATATTTTTCGGGAAATGGACTTCCAAGCCAAATCTGATGGATACGCATTGGTACACGAGTTTGTGCATGAAAAGTCGCGTGTTTAAAACTTTTTTTTTCGTATATTGTTTTAAATAAGCTATATATTTCACGCGATCGCCAATTATTAATAGGCCAATCTTTAATTGGATGGTGTACTAATTGCATGGAGATATCAAATGGTACGTAATAATGTGCAGGATCTTTTTGTACTGTACCACGCCATATAAAGTATATACCCCCGAGACACAACAGACCCACAACTCCCCACACTAATGCAATTTTTGGCTTCTTCATACTTTATTCCTTTGTAAAGATTCATACCAGGCAATGGTAGTACGCAATCCCTGCTCCAAACTTATTTCAGGAGTCCACTGCAATGCACGCATCGACGATATATCAAGTAACTTTTGCCTTGTTCCATCGGGCATCGCCGTATCATATACTAAACGGCCTTTAAATCCAACGAGCTGAGCAATCATCTGTGCAATTTCAGCAATAGTATAGTCAACTCCACAGCCCACATTTATCCAATAATTTTCAGTATATTTTTCCATTAATATAAGTAATGCCTTTGCAAGGTCATCGACATACAAAAATTCACGGCGCACGGTTCCTGTTCCCCACAAAACCATTTCAGGGGCGCCACTCTCACGTGCAGCAACACATTTTGCAATTAATGCCGGAATAACATGCGCATTTTGTAGGTCAAATGAATCACCCGGTCCATACAAATTGGTCGGCATTGCCACAATAAAACACGTACCAAATTGCTTATTATATGCCTGACATAACTTAAGCCCTGCAATTTTTGCAAGCGCATACCATTCATTCGTCTGCTCAAGTGGACCCGTTAATAAATATTCTTCTTTAATTGGTTGCGCGCAATCACGAGGATAAATACATGATGAACCAAGAAATAATAATTTTTTTACCCCTGAACGATATGCCGCATGAATGACATTTGTTTGAATCATCAGATTGTCATACATAAAATCGGCCGGGTAGGTATCATTCGCTTTAATACCACCCACCCGTGCTGCGGCCAAAAAAACATATTCGGGTTTATGCTGCATAAAAAAATTATTCACCGCCCGCTGGTTACGTAAATCAAGTTCAGCAAATGTTCGGGTGATGATATTTGTGTATCCACGCTCTGCCAACAATCGTATCAATGCAGACCCAACCAACCCCTGGTGTCCTGCAACATAGAGTAGTGCATCACGTTTCATCATGGAGCACCTCCACAGACTTGCGGAAAAATAGAGGTGGCTGCTGCAGATAGCTGGCACTTGCTGCGCGTTCAGCATCTACCATTATTTTAATAAGCTCATGAAATTGCACGTGGGGTTTCCACCCAAGCTCACGTGCAGCTTTTGAAGCATCACCACATAACAAATCTACTTCGCACGCACGAAAAAAACGTTCATCAACTGCTACTAAAATTCGTCCTGTTGCACAGTCAATACCAACTTCTTGTAACCCACTGCCTTGCCACTGAAGCATTATGCCAACATGTGCAAATGCCAACTGAGTAAATTCACGTACTGAATGTGTCTGACCAGTGGCAATAACAAAATCATCGGCATGCGTATGTTGTAACATAAGCCACATTGCACGCACATAATCAAAGGCATATCCCCAATCACGCTGCGCATTCAAATTACCCAACAAAAGCGATTGCGGAGAACCATTCGCACAGGCAACCACCGCCTGTACTACTTTTCGTGTCACAAAGCCTATGCCTCGCACGGGGGACTCATGATTAAATAAAATACCATTTGAGGCAAACATACCGTATGACTCACGATAATTTACTATCAACCAAAATGCCGCTAGTTTTGCAACCGCATAGGGAGAACGTGGATAAAATGGTGTTGTTTCACGTTGTGGTGTTTCATGCACTTTACCAAATAACTCACTGGATGATGCTTGGTATATACGGACCGTTGCGGCCATATCTAAAATACGTATCGCTTCTAAAATATGCACAACACTCAGAGCATTAGCGTGCATGGTATATTCAGGAGTAGCAAACGATACCGCAACATCACTTTGCGCTGCCAGATTATAAATTTCATCGGGACGAATACATGCCATCAAGCGTACCATATTTGTTGCGTCAGTCACATCACCCACATGTAAAAAAAAATGGGTCGCATAGTGTTGTATTAATGTATCAATACGACTCGTGTTACTTGTTGAGCATCGGCGATATATACCATGCACTTCATACCCTTTTTCAAGTAAAAAATGTGCAAGATACATACCATCTTGGCCGGTGATCCCCGTAATCAATGCTTTTTTCATTACCACTATCCCTAAATATATTCTTGGAGCCCACGATTAATTAATGCATCAACAATATCAAAAGTCTGTTGATGCGTATTTCGAGGCATAATTAACAATACATCGTCAGTATCAATCACACAAATATCCTGAACCGATGCGCACAACACTGTTTTATTTGAATACACAATATTATTTCGCGCACCCATAAGGTCTACATGATTTTTTTTCATATGTACCGATCGCGATGCAGCAATAAACGTCTCCAAACTTCCCACATCTGACCAATCAAAATCACCAAATACCGCAAAAAGTTTTTGTGATTTTTCAAGGAGTGCATCATCAATTGATTCTGCTACCGGTTCATGCCCACCAGACACTGCATCAAATAACACAGGTGCATGTATTTTAAATTCTTCAAGTATCACTGAGACACGCGCACAAATAATTCCACAATTCCAGAGCATCGTGGGCATACCAATATACCAATGGGCCAGTTCAATAGAAGGTTTTTCGTGAAACATCACTACAGGATACACCGTTGATGTATCAACTAGTGCCTGATGCTCATTATTAATTTCTATATAGCCATAGCAGGGCAAAGGCTCACGTGGCCGCACTCCTACAACAACTAACGCATCATGTATTTGTGCATATTCACAAGCTGATTGTATACTGGCAAGAAAACGATCTTCTGATGAAATAACATGATCAGAAGGTGTAACAACCACCAGTGCATCTGGATTTTTTTGGTATAATTCAAGACAGCTCAAAAGGAGGGCCGGGGCTGTATTACACGCGATGGGTTCAATGATAATAGTCTCAACGAGGTCATTACATACTGTTTTAATGTCTTGTGCATAGGCATCGGTGGTAACAATCCATCGGCGCTCACGCGGAATTATTTTACTAAATCGGTCAATGGTTTTTTCAAGAAGCGTTTTTTCTCCATCAAACACAATCATCTGCTTTGGTAATTTAGCCCGACTAATGGGCCACAAACGTTTCCCACTCCCCCCAGCCAATATAAGGCTATATACATTTAACACGCAATCCACCACATTATTTTATGAAATATTTCGCTCAACGGTATTTGTGCCCATGGCACTTGGTTCCAAGGTGCTTGGCTCCGAGATACTTGGTTCCAAAACGTTTGGTTCGCTGGTTGCCTTAGTAGTAGCGTAGGTTTGTGCAGAATCATTGGAAGACGCCATCTGCGCAGGCAAAAAATTATTTTCATGTACCTGATAACCGTGCTCACGCGTATCAAATAAAAGCCCACAAAAATCTAAGCACCGTTTTTCATTTTGTAACAACAATGGTTTACGTTGCATAAATGCGCTATGTCCTACTAAACAAATAATGACATCGGCCCATACATAGCCAGAATCAAAGTCAATTAATTGGGGAAGCATAAACTGTTGTGCTTTTTCTACCGTTATATACGGATCACACACACGCACATCCATATGTTTATTTTGTGCACAGTACCTGGCTATCTGTACCGCGGGTGATTCACGCAAATCATCAACATCAGGTTTATACGCTGCACCTAAAAGAAAAATTTTACAGGGCTTATTATGCTGTATGGCCCATGCCTCACAAACATTTTTTATTTTTTCAAACACATGCAACGGACGGGCATCATTAATAGTACGAGCTGCACGGATAAGACGTGCCTGCTCATTAAAACCCTCAACAATAAACCATGGATCAATCGCAATACAATGCCCACCAACACCACAGCGTGGTTGTAATAATGAAATACGCGGATGCTTATTTGCAAGCTCAATAACTTCATACGGATCAACGCCACAGCTATCTGCAATTAATGCTACTTCATTAGCGAATGCAATTTGTACATCACGCGCACTATTTTCTACCAATTTTACTAACTCAGCAGTTTGAGCCGTGGTACAAAAAATCTGCCCTTGTACAAATGTTTTATAAAATTTTGATGCATGCACCGCTGCTGATGCCGTAACTCCTCCAATCACACGCGTATTATGTATTAATTCATAAAAAATTTTACCGGGCAATACACGCTCGGGACAATACGCGCACGAAAAATCATCTAAAGACAACCCGGATTTTTCTGCAATACAGTGCGCTACTTGCATAGTCACACCTACTGGTATTGTTGACTCAATAAGTACTGCATTATTCTTTTTAATAACCGTACTTATTGCATTCGCAACATCCAATACATACGAAATATCTGCTTTTTTTTCATCGGTACAGGGCGTGGGAACCGCTATAATAAAACAATCCGCTTCTTGAATATGCGTAAATGCACGAAATAAATTTTTTGCTAATACCGCTTGTAACTTTTCTTTAACTTCTGGTTCATGAATGACTGGATCGGCTTGATTAATACGAGTGACACGTGATTGATCACAATCATATCCAACTACTTCAAAGCCGCTTTGCGCAGCAATAATTGCTGTTGGTAAACCAATATAGCCTAACCCTGCAACACATATTTTTTTCATATTCATATTCACAGTACTTGATTTAAAGAAATTTCAGGCACAATCGATGACGCATAACCAGAGGGCTGCGCAAGTTTTTGCATTAAAATGAGTGCAATTTTTTCAGCTGCATGTCCATCACCATATAAGTTTTGGTACTGCGCAACAACCACAATTCCCTTATTCATAAGCGCAACACCTGAAATGATTTTTTCCCTATCCGTTCCTACGATATATGACATACCCGCCCACACGCTTTCCATACGCTCAGTATTATTACGTAAGACTAACGTTGGTTTTCCTAAGCTCGTTGCTTCTTCTTGTAATCCGCCTGAATCAGTCATCACCCAATCAGATGCGGACAGAACATATACCAAATCATGGTATGCAAGCGCTTGGCACACGTGTACACGCTCATGCTCGGAAAACTGTGTGCGTGCAATCGCTTCTTTTACCGCAGGGTTGGGGTGATACGGGAAAATAATAAACATCTGAGGATGCTTATCAAGCGTTTCTTTAATAGTGCTCAATACACGGTCAATACCACCGTTAAAAGATTCTCGGCGATGCATAGTAAGCAATACAATTGAATAGCTCTGCTTTTGAGCGAATGAAATAATATCATTAATAGATGAAGCAACCACCATACTCCCCGCATTAATTTTAGTAAGAATATACTGTAATGCGTCTACTACTGTATTACCCACACAAAAAACATTATCCCGGTGTACTCCCTGTGTTAATATATTAGCAGTTGCGGCGGCGGTCGGTGCAAAATGATATTCAGCAACTAAACTAATAAAACGACGGTTCATTTCTTCGGGAAACGGAGAGTTCATATCATGGGTACGTAATCCGGCCTCAACATGGCCAATCGGTATTTGTGCATAAAATGCCGCTAAAGAGGCTGCCATAGACGTGGTGGTATCACCCTGCACTAATACCATTGATGGCTTAACGGCAAGCAAGACCTCTTTTATCTTACCTAACACTGCTTGTGTAACATAAAAAAGATCTTGCTTCGGCTTCATTACATGCAAATCATAATCACATTGCACATCAAAAAGCTTAAACACGACTTGTGCAAGCTCTTCATGTTGCGATGTGGTACATAAAACTACCGGTAACCTCGCACGCTTGCATGCAAAATAAACAGGTAACAGTTTAATTGCTTCCGGACGAGTTCCCACAACAATCAAAATTGGTTGTATCACTACTACCTCCGATATTTGTTGATGAGCCAAACAACTTGATGTAATCAACGATATGTGCACAACATACCACAGCAAAAAAAGATAGCAACATATACTGTATGGATATAAACATCTTTTTAATTTATCCTTTTTTGTATTACGATGGGCCAAAAATTAAGGATGTACGCTTTTTATGTATGCTCTGTTTCTCAGAAAACCAACATTACGCGATTATTTTCTTTTATATCTTGCTGCTTTTATTATTCGTGCACTTACATTTTCCATGTATGTACAGCATGAAGAGCGCTATTGCCAACCAGATAGCCCTGATTATCATAATGCAGCGCTCTGTTTATCATATGGCCATGGAATGCATTACCCCAACGGCCGACCCATTTTTTGGCGCACCCCAGGATATCCATGGTTTTTAAATCATTTCTATAAGACGGCCACATATACAAATGGTGATTTTTCTGCGCATACACCTGCACATAAAACTGCCATTTGGGTACAAATTATGTTATGTTCGCTGCTTCCTTTGTTACTATTTTCGCTTGGCTATACACTCACACGTTCTACCGTGATTGCCTGGATTGCTGCCTTAATAAGTATTTTTCATATAGGATTTGTACTGGCAAGCACGTATTTATTAACCGATGGATTAGCGCTTATATTATTTACGCTGTTTCTTATTTTTTTCTTTAAAAGTTTTTCTTTTTCTCGTGAAAATTTACCCGTATCAAAACATTCATGTATATATATAGTCTGTGCAATAATAAGCTTGTCCCTCTTTACCTGGATGCGGCCTATGGGACAGTTTATTGGTATTATCGCGACTGTTATTTTATTATTTTCATCCGGCAGCTTAAGCAAACGAATTGCCAAAAGTGTATTCTTTTTAGTGCTCTTTAGTAGTACTTTATTTCCTTGGTTCTATCGTAATCAACAACTCACAGGACATTGGTTTTTTTGTCCATTATTTGGCTTATATTTTAATGCATTTAATGCACCAAAAATTTTAGCTCGTGTTGCACGCATACCGCTCATCGATGCACATAAAAAATTAACGTATGATGCCGCAGTACTTACCCACAAAAAACAGGAACAATACAAGCAGGCAGGAATCAAAAAAGCTGTCTGTGGAGAAATAGTATGCTTAAAAACATCATTGCCCCTTATTTATGCATTTCCCGGGTATTTTATGTACGACTGGATAGTTGAGTCATGCAAAACAGCATTCGATTTACATACAAGCCAACTTGTTGCATTCCACGACAACTGCTTTAAATGGGACCCGTTAGTCGAATATCTTGATGAAAAAATAAAAAACTGTCTGTATGCCCATCCACTGCCGGTATACATACGGCTTATCGCATGGCTTGAATTTATTTTTTCGCTCATGGTATGGATAGGCATCATTGGGGGGATACTTTATTTCATGCTTCAGTCGCTGTGTAAATCAGTAAATCAAACCATCATAAATTATAGTTTTTTATGGATTAAAACAGGATTATTTATTGGCGTGGTTATATTACAAACTGGTGGTTTTGGGTATGCACGCTTGCGCCTACCGATAGAACCGCTTATGCTCATTCTAGGAATAACTTTTTGGTGGTGGTATCTACAAGAAAGAACAAAAAAACAATGAAACATTTATATGCACCGTGGCGTAGTAACTATGTAACAAATAACAGTGAAAACAAAGAATGTGTTTTCTGTTTGCCCGCACAAACCGAAAATGATGGCCATAAATTTATTATAAAACGCTTTAATCATTGTTTCGTCATGCTTAACTTATATCCATACAATCCTGGCCATCTACTGGTAGTTCCGTATGAGCACACTCATTCACTTACCACGCTTCAGCCAGCGACACGACACGAGATTATTGATGTGATAGCACAAAGTATGACTATCCTCGAAAAAATAATTAACGCGCAAGGTATTAATGTTGGCGCTAATATTGGTGGTCAAGCGGCAGGGGGAAGTATTCCAGATCATGTACATATGCATGTATTACCTCGCTTTCTTGGCGATACCAATTTTTTGGTGACGCTTGCAGACACCAAACAAATCTCAGCAAATTTAGCACAGATATATACCAAACTCTCCACAGCTTTTAATGAATAAAATTGTTATATGAGTATTTATACCATGCATATAATTATTTTTCTTCATTGCAATAAAATTAAAAATAAGAGCCAAATATACACCAAAAGAGTAAAAAACGAGGGATTTTTAAAAAAATAAATACTATTTTTTGACACAATTTAATATAACTTCTAGATTTTTACATGATCATTCTATTACATTAGTTAAAATGTTGAATATATATTGAACCTAAACGAATACAGTTTACCAAGGAGTCTGATTCATGGCATATAGCGTTAAGTCTAAAAAAAGCGGCAAAACATATTTCTTACATTCAAAAGAAGTTGAGCTTGCTGGCGGCCGTAAACAAAAAATTTATTACTTTGCTGGTGAAGCAGCGGCAAATGCACTCAATGCATTACCTGAAGGATATGAAGTAATGGAAAATGAACGCACTGGATTACCAATGCTTCGTAAAGCAAAAAAATAACTTCGAATGCCTAAAGGCCCGATCAAATGATTGGGCCTTTATTTTCTGCACATTTTTTGATTTATTCGACTTTTCTGATCTTCGCCAAATTACTGCGTAAATCGTTTTTTATACCATTCATTTCACTATTTTCACTTACTTCATACAAAACTCTTTAATGCCTTCCACTTTTTTCCCTATCATCATATAAAGGCAAATCCAATAATTGGAGATTTATATGAAAGAAAAAAACGCATCAAACAATGCCACACAAAATAAATCCTTTGGGTGGTGTGCAACTAAAAGCATACAAGAAGTGTGTGATTCGTTACATACTTCACCGACAGACGGTTTAACCAGCGAACAAGTGGCACGGTTACAATTACACTATGGCTTAAATACTATGACGAACCATGAAGTTACCTGGTGGGATATTTTATTAAAACAAGTTAAATCGCCATTTATCTATTTATTATTCATTATCGCCATCATAGATTTTATATTCGGTGCTATCCCTGATGGAATAATAATCCTCAGCTTAGTTTTCATTAATACCCTATTTGGTTTTTATCAAGAATATAGCACCTACCGTACACTCACGTTGCTGAAAAAATATGTTGCCGATACTATTCAATGTGTTCGTGATGGAAAAAAAATCACTGTTGCCACCAGTCAGTTGGTACCGGGCGATATTATACACCTCTATCCTGGTGATAAAATACCTGCCGATATTCTGCTGATTAACACCGAAAACTTACAGATTCATGAAAGTATGTTAACCGGTGAGTCAATTCCCGTAAAAAAAAATACTGAAACTAAAACTATTACTCATGATATAGTAACTATTTTTAATGCAACCAATATTGGTTTTAGCGGTACGTACGTTGAAAGCGGTAAAGGAGTTGGTATTGTTTTTGCTACCGGTAATACTACCTATGTCGGCTCTATCAATGCCCTTGCAAGGCACACACCAGAACTGAGCAGCTTTGCACAGAGCATTCAGAAATTTAGCCGTTTTATTTTATATATTGTTTTTATCACCATAAGCAGCGTGATTGCACTCCATTGGTTATTCGGTATACATGAAAACTTTATTACACTTATTACTTTTGCCATCGCACTCAGCATTAGCATTATCCCCGAAGCACTGCCCATTGTTATTACCTTTGCACTTGCACGTGGCGCAATGCAATTAGCAAAACAAAAAGTCATCGTCAAACGGCTTTCTGCAATAGAAGATTTAGGAAGCATGGATTTACTCTGTATTGATAAAACAGGCACTATCACCGAAAACATACTCTCATTTAGTAGTGTATATACCAATGATGAGCAACAAACGTATCTTTACATGCTACTCTCTTCAGGGAACCCTACCGAACCAAATAATGCATTTAACGCCCCTCTGTTACAAAAACTTACTGATTCAGATAAAAAATTACTCAACGAATTTCATGTTATTACCGAATATCCCTTCGATGAAAAACTGCGGTATACCTCAGTTATCGTACTTCGTGACAACAAACGTGAACTCGTCGTCGAAGGCAGTATGCAAGAAGTAGTAAACTTATGTACCAACCTTGATGCATCACATAAGCAAGCCATAGTTGATTGGCATGCAACAGAAAGCAATCGAGGAAACCGTGTTGCTACCATTGCGAAAAAAGATATACCAGAAGATTTTCAGTACATACCACAGCAAACAGATACGGGACTTTCATTTATTGGGCTTATTTCGTATAACGATCCAATCAAACCAACAGCGGCCAATGCACTGGCCCGTGCACAAGCACTTGGAGTAGCGGTAAAAATAATTAGTGGTGACGTCGCGCAAATAAACAAAGCAATTGCAGAAAAAATAAAACTTATTACCAGCGATAATCAAATTATAACTGGTGAACTATTTTCTCAACAAAGCAATAAAGAAAAGTTACGGACAGCAGAACATTGTAATGTATTTGCACATATCGCTCCTGATCAAAAGCTTGAAATTATACAACTACTCAGACACGCTCATGATGTTGGATATCTCGGCGATGGTCTTAATGATGCTCCTGCCTTAAAAATGGCGCATGTGTCCATTGCCGTAGATACCGCTGCAGACGTCGCGCGTGATAGTGCTGATATCATCTTATTGCATAAAAGTTTACGGGTCATTGTTAATGGTATTCATGAAGGTCGCATTGTTTTCACCAATATAATCAAATACATTAAATCAACCCTTGCAGCAAATTTTGGCCATTTTTATGCACTTTCCTTTGTATCATTAATTATAGATTTTCTACCACTGCTCCCTTCACAATTATTGCTCGTCAGTATGCTTACTGATTTCCCATTAATTGCTATTTCAACAGATACCGTAAGCCAAGATGATATTAAAATGCCTAAAAAATATGACCGCCGTGAAATTGCATTGGTAAGCATGACCATGGGCATTATCGTGATGTTTACCGATTTTATATTACTGGGCCTCTTTTATAAATCGGCACCAGCAACATTACAAACTATGTGGTTTGTTACAAGCACGCTTATTGAACTCAGTTATTTTTACTCCATTCGAACCACGCTCCCTTTTTACAAAGCATCACTACCCTCATTGCCAATAATCATCCTCTCAAGCTGCGCTGCCACGGTAGCATGGATATTGCCATTTACTCAATTTGGACAACGGTATCTCCATTTCAGTCCACCAACATTGGCACAGGCACTTTTTATTTGTTGCATAGTAATGGGGTATTTTTTAATCACGGACTACTGTAAGGTATTGTTTTATCGAGTATACCAACCAAAAACAACCTAATCGACATGAATGAACGTTAAAAGCATAATCGCCACACGACACTCATTTTAAAAAGTGCTGTGTGGCGATTAATTATATGCTTAAATTGTTAGTTATTTTTTACTAAAATAGTGGTGAAAACACTCGGGCAATTGATGATAATCCTGATCTTTTATTTGTAAAGAAACATCAGTACTGCTATACGTATTCCAAAATAAAACAACTTGCCGAGGCTCTTTAATGATGTCATTCAACAATCCTGCAAATGCTTTCGCTGTATAGGTACTATCAAGCTCGATATTTTCATACGTACGCATTATTTCTTGTGCTTCAATACTCTCAGCTGTAGGTGATCCATACTCAGTGCCAGTAAACTGGGTATTAATTTTTAAATCTTCAGCAGTATAAGAACATTCAGGAAACGCACTATCCATACCACGTAAATAAGTATTAGTTTGATGAAACAAGAGAGCTATTTTTTTCTCAAGGCTTCTATTTTGATCCGGCTCCACCGCCACTGCAATTACTTGGCAACGTAATCCAGCAGCTTTAACACCAAGCATAATACCGGCAATAGTGGCACCGCTCCCACACGCAGCATAAATATGCGATGGTTCAGGTATCAGCCCCTGTTTAATTTGCTGGCGTAGCTCAAAAATAGCATTAACAAAACCTATAGTACCTAATATATTTGATCCACCGGTGGGAATAACGTATGGCGGCTGCTTATCTTGTTTATACAACTCAAGCCATACTGCAAATGCTTTTTGGGTGCGTTGTTCGTCGGTTTCACACAAATACAATGTTGATTTATAGTAAAGATGCATTAATAGATTTTTCTGCACTCCCGGTGATACGGGTTGCGGAAGTAACATGCACGTGGTATCCATACCCAGCAGATTCGCGTACACCGTAGTGGCTACGGCATGATGAGAGCCGACACACCCGAAAGTAATAACTCTTTTTGCACCTAATGATTGAGCATCTCCCAACAAAAATTCTAATTTGCGAACCTTGTTGCCACCATATAATGGCATACCATCAGTACCGATGCCACCGAGCTTATCATCGCGCTTAATATAAACTTCAGCACCACACATTTCACCTATTTTCTGCATTTTTTCAACAGGGCTCGGCATTACTGAAAAAGAAACATAGGGTATTTTTTGTTGTAATGCGGGGTATAACTCAAATAATGGCACTGTTTTTCCTTGATTTGGACGGGCACCATCTCGATAGCCGCCATCCTGATGGGCTCTATCTTGCTGGGCACCTATGCTCACAGAGATCAAAAAAAATACATTACATATTCTTCTTATTATTTTCATAATCAACCCCTCTTTTTTTTGAATATAATAACGCTCGATCTCTGTATAGCGTAGTGAGGTTTTATCTAAGTTACAACAAACTAAAAAATATAATTTTATATCTACTTATTGTTGTCTTAAGCCCTTATTATTTGTTAGAATGATACGTTTATATTGAATTTTTTCTGTATGGTCACTCTATTCAAATGTATACATCAAAAACGGTACTTACACTGTGCATATTTCTCTTCATTTTTAGAATAAGCAAGCCGCAAGATATAGAAATTATTCAATCAAAAATAATTTCTATATTAGAGAAAAATAATCCACTGATAATCCCGGAATTTAATAATTTTTGCACTCAGTATCATCAATCCATTGTCCAATTTTTTGATACGACAAACAATGAACCCCTTACTCTGCATATTGCTCGCATTGAAAACGAATTATTATTATTAAAACAGACCTACAGCGATATACGTTTTAATTCGGTACAGCCGATATTATTGGGCTACCACCAAGACATAACCAAGCTCGTACATGTATTAAAAAATTATGTAGGGTCAACAAACTCAATATCATTGGCATGGCACGTGCAACAATTTAAATCGCTCTTACCCCAACCTATTAAAGACCGTGGAAATTATGCACTTTTCATGGCATTAAAGCATCGACTTGCGTGCACGCCATAATATTTGGTCAACGAGCGATATTCCTTATTTATGAAAAACTTGTTGCTGTTGTTGCGGAGTCAATGCGTTAAGTTCTAAATTAAGGAAATAACTCAAAATTATTCTGATTATAACCACACTCGCAAGCAATCCAATACTGTAATAGTCAGGTCGAACTAATGAGCCGATAATATCCGCACCCACAATAAACTCAAGACCTAAAATAATGCTATTGCCTAATTCCCAACGGATATAATTGGTATTTAACTTTTTTATAAACCAATTATACAAGGAACAAACTGATCCTCTGATGATTACTAATACCCCAATCAAACCCACAAATTCTTTGATATACAATAAAAATAAATCTAAAAACATGCGCTGTCTCCTTATTTTTTTTTAAGATAATTATCAGGAAATTGGTATATATCAAGCAATATACATTGTAAATTTTTAATAGTAACCGAATCTAATTCATCGTGCTGTTTCCAATCCCCATCAAGCATCGATAAAAAATCTTCTGCCTTACTGCCTTTTAACTGCTTTTGTAACAACATTTTTCTTACGCTTTTAACCCATAATAAATACTGCGAAAAATCAATATTTACTCGTACCGATAAAACATGTAAAACATTTTGTAAACTATTTAATGGGTTCAAAAAGGTATTTAAAAGCAGAGCATACTCTGCCTCTCCTTGGTGTGGGTCTCTCACAATAATGAGTAATGCATTAAGGTTATCTTCAAATTCATCAATATTATCTAAGCCTTTGCGGGCGTCTATACTTAAATTTTGCGTCTTAAAGCTTAACCAAAACGCCTTCATTTGATAGATAGTGACTAATAACGTTATCAATGCCGTAAGATCAAAAATTAAGCCCAACCACGAAGCATCATTAGATATAAATGGTAAAAAAACCATGCCGATTATTTCCTTTATAATGAACCCTAGTATGCAATATGCAACATAACAATATGTATAAGCATAGGGTGGGCACTACGATAATTTCAATAAATAGTAATGTTTAAAGATCTGACGTCTCATTTTATTGCAATTCTTGATCATTGTTCGATACGGTATCTCTTGTAATTATTTGTACACCAAAAATTATGAAGCTATAAAATGGAGATATCATGCAGCTTTTTAAGCTCACGTTCGTGGCATTGTGCACATTTTTTTTAACGAACAATTGCTATTCTGCTGCTACCGAACGTAAAACAGCTGAAGACCGTCCGACAAGTTCTCAACAACTATTTTCAACACACAATCTATTCTTTTTTTTAGATGACACAGAAAAAAAGATGGGGGGAGCCGCTGCCGATGCTTTGTATACTGCAATTGAACAAAAAGTTCCTATTGTAACTTCCACCTCATTATTTTGTGCGATATTTTTTTACACACCAACGCTCGCTGAATTACGTGACAAAGAACCCTCAGGGAGCGCTGCACGGTATATTGAAATTACAGATACCTATGTTTCTCGATTACAACACCGTCTTGCCGGACTCATTGCAAGCCGAACAAATCTTTCGCAAGAAGAACAAAACAAGATTGTAAAAATACTTAACAGTGAATATATTGACCCGATGATAGATGACGCGCAAATGAAAAGTGGCCTATTGCGACAAAACTCATCATTTATAAAAGAATGGGTCGACGGTAAATGGATTATAAAAATTGTAGATGCCGATCGAAAATTATTATTGTTACTGCCCACAGGTTATAAAAATGCACTGAATAAATTTGATTTGGCTACGTATAAATCACTACCGGAGCCACTTGCTATAGATGCTCCGCTTACCGTTGCTGAATATTATACCGGCCTTAAAATCGACCATATGGAAACACTCAATACGTTGACTGAACTACTCAAGTTTCCCTCCCCTGCATCACTTCTTTCAAGTTACTTTGTTCCTCTATTGCTCAATAATACTATTTTTGTGCCTCGAACAGAATATTACAAAAAAGGCTGGTCTGCGAGCATACCTCGCTGGACATTTCTTCTATTAGGTCATGGGTCTATTGGTACGCAGCAAGTGGCGCTTAGTATTAGTGACTTTCAAAAAACATTAGACTACTGCGAAGCACGTATTACTACCACTTTTGTTATTTGTATATCTTGTTACTCATTTGGTACAAACACTAAACTTATTTACCAAGATGCTCATGCATCACTGCCACCAAAAACATATAATTTTATTATCGCAACTAACGGAATTTCTGATGCTTACAGCTACGTATTTAGCGCACTTAAAATCGGACAGCTCACCAGTGGCAACATTGATTTTGACAGGAAAAAATTAACCATCAAACCTTTTGATTTTCAGCAATTTATAAAAAATACTACTATACCTGCAGTCGGAACAGTTGATTTTACCAAAATGCTTTACCCCGTCATTCCCCTACGAATTGCTCGTTATTCTCATTTATCAATACCCGAAATCAGGTTGCCCAACAGGCAATGGTTTATGGTGGCCGATAGCGCTAATACGGTTGCAATGCTCGGGGAAACATTTGCAAAAACATGTAAAAAAATAGATTTACAAAAATATTTTACAAAAAATATTATTACACAAACAGAGCCTGCTGTTACAAAAAAAAGAGTTTCGCCGTCTGCATACCTCATGTTTTCTCCGGCTATTTTGTGTACACTTGATTTTTCATTTACAAAGGGCCCCGATGGTAACCTACCAATATTTGTTCCGATGGCACCCTCTGTTCCAATGGATAGCACTGGAACAAAGTATCGCGCAATGTATTACATTAAAGAAATTTCAGCACCGCAGCTTACTATATTTGACATTGTTACCATGTTTATTAATGGCATCCCTCAGGGGCTCCAATATACTTTAATTATTGGGACACTTACAATAAAAAATACAAAATTACCTCTTACTGATTTCAAAATAAGTACATTGAAGAAAAAGGATACTGAAAACGAATTCCAACTAAACATCATATACAATTTTAATGGAAAATATTATCAGAAAACAGTATCTTTTTACAATCCAAAAAGCGGGCGAATGTATGATTTTGAAGCGCAAATAGCAGACAAAGGGTTTGAACTCGTTAAAGGAACAATACCCGCAGTAAAAACTCCCTTTTTTATACAAGAGATAACGAGGATCAAAGACGAAAGGCACAACATTGAAAAACTTGAAACCATTCTAACACGCAGACAAAGAGCACAACCATTGATGAAGGCATTTACGCAATTCAATAATGATCTTGTTGCATTGACTCAAAAAGTGAGATAATACTCAAAAAAAATTGCCATTTGTTGCCCGTGCCACTATGCTCATCAACCGCGTATGCTCATTATATTTTTACCGGAGACCTTTTGTGAACCTTCGAATAAAACACGCTCTTATAATTATCAGTGCTCTTGTCGTATCATTGCTGATCGGAAGTACCTATTACTATCTTTCACCCTTTTTCCCTCAAGTGACCGTGGCTACTGCAGTCATTCACCCCACTAAAGGAAATGATATCGCAGGTGTAGTAACATTTATACAACAAGCTGACGGTCTGCATATTACGGCACGTATCACCGGTTTAACACCGGGTAAACATGGTTTTCACGTGCATGAATTTGGTAATTGTGCGTGTGATGATGGCATATGTGCAGGAGATCATTATAATCCGACTCACAAACCGCATGGAAGCCCTGAATCAACTCAGTGCCATGTAGGTGATTTTGGTAATATAATTGCTGATGAAAATGGTGTGGGCGCGTACGAGCAGGTAAATACCCATGCGACGATTAATGGCCCCTTTTCATTGATAGGCAGAACGGTAATTATTCATGCCCAAGAAGATGATTTAACTACACAACCCAGTGGAAATTCAGGGGCACGTATAGGCTGTGGTGTGATAGGAATCGCAAAACAACGAAAAAAATGACTGCGACGATAAGAAAGAGTTCGTATTATTTCTCTGTTTTTAGTGCAGACAAGAGCATGCCACCCGCTCCAACAACGCTACATATGCCGCCCACGATCACTAATGACCAATTAGGAATTTTACTCGTAGTTTTTATTCTATGACTCTGCATCAAAAGAAACAACCCGCCACACATCAATGCACCGCTTGCTCCAGCACTCAAGTACTTATTTGTTGTCATGGTTTTTCCATTGCCGTAAGCAGGCGTTATCGCCAACGAGAACAAAGCTATGATACATAAACTGATTTTTCTTAACTGAAACATATACATTTCCTTTTTTATTCTTAAAAATTTTTAATAAAATATAATAACTTAATTAAAGTTTTTCTGTGATATACAATACGAATCCTATTTTTTACCCACATGCACTGAAGCAGCTGCTGTCGAAGGTTTGAACGTTGGTACTGCTAATGCGACGCTTGCACAGCCCGCTACAATAGCAGCGCCGCCCATAATGGTGTCCGCTACATTGCTCGGGTGAAAAGGCTCTACTTTCCTTCGGCGACCTTCTTTTATTTTCAATAATTGCCTTCCACCCCGTATCATCACTATACTTCCAGCTATGATACATGCACCTCCAATGGGTGCCCCAACCTGATGCGCTCCTTTTGGTGCAAATTCTTGCATTATACCTATGGCAAGTGTTGCCCCCACACAAACACCGGCACCTGTGCATACCAAAGTTCTTGCGGTGGTGCGTTGCGCGGTACGTGAACGCTTTTTTTCTTCTTTTCGTTCGGGTCTACCAATGGCGGCGACAACTTCTACATGCTTTGCTGGTGAATCAAAAAATGCTTGCATACGAACTGCTGAATCATGTTTTTGATACAATTCAAAATCTCTTGGGCGCGGTCCTGGATCATCAAAAAAAGCTTTCATAGCTGGATCTTTATCCAGTCGAGTTTTGAACACTCCGGCTGTTATTATCGGTTTCCCGTCCATTGTTCTTTCTATACGGTGAGGGTCTTCCATCCCCAGGGCTACCCTGCATTGCAAAGCTATCCCTATAATAAGTAAGTATCGTATAAATTTTAATAACATACTAGACCTTTCAGGCTGCGTGTCATGGTGCTTTATACAGATAGAATACTATAAAAATTACAAATAGTCAAATTTAAACGAACCTGTAATTTGGGCAAAAAGCATGGTAAATGGGGGGGCAAGGAGCTCGGTGTCTACGTACGGTCAACGAACCTCAAATAGTATCTTTTATGATAATGCTATGACGCTCACTGAGTTATAGGTAAAGTGAGTGACGTACGCATGTTTACCATCTGATGCTATAGTAATAGAACTCGGGGAATGCCCAACTGCTATCGCAGGATTCATTACCGTATGAGTAGCAATATCGATGATATTAACGGTCCCCTGACCAGCGGTTAAATTCTTAAATTCAGCGCTCGCGTAAAGCGTATTATAATTGGTAGCATATGCACGGCGTCCATCGGGCGTGATAGCAATGCCCGCAGGTTGTATCCCCAAATTAATTGTTGCAGTCACCGTATTATTGCTCAGGTCAACAACACTCACGGTGGTACCTATAGGTGCAAAGTCATTGCTGCCAAAATTAGTTACATAGGCATACTTACCGTCGGGTGTTATTGCAATGGCAAATGGCCCAGAAAAACCTGTTATTGTATAAACCACGGTATTATCGCTGGTCTGTACGACACTTATTGTACCGGTGCCCGCCTTGCCATCAACATAATTCACCACATAGAGAAATTCGCCATTCGGTGTTATCGCCAATGCAGCAGGAGCAAGTCCCACAATAATTGGTTCTCCCTCAATAGTATTTGTCTTTAAATCAACAACGCGTATGGTTGTACTATTGCCACTTCCCACTCCGGCGTCACACCCATAATTATTAACATATGCTCTGTCTCCCGTGGGAGCGATAACTATACCCGATGGCCCATCAAAGCCATCAATGATGCCTTCCACTGAACGAGTTGCGGTATTTATAATAGACACCGTGGTGCTCGCACTATTAGTCACGTATACTTGTGTGCCGTCGGCATTGATGGCTACTCTGTAAGGCTGCTGAAAACTCGTACTCGTGATGGTTTGATCAAGAGTATTAGTTGTGAGATTGAGGACACTGACCGTGTCTTCACCAGCAAGTGAGTAGTTATTCGTATTAGCCACATATGCAAAACGGTTATCGGGAGTAACGGCAATCGCCGCAGGATTAATCCCTGCATTAATAATTGCACGAACGGTATGCGGCGTAACCGCGTGGGTACCCAGGCTTACTAATAAAAACAAGAAACTCAAAAAATAGTGCCCCTGTAATTGTGCCGACATTACCACTCCTTAAAAAAAATATACGGTATCATACCGATGCATACTTTAAAAAATTGAGGTTCGCAATGTCAATATCAATACAGTTGATAACAATAAAAAAGCAGATATTCTAGAACTAATTTTTAAATTTTTTATTTTGTTTAATAAACTTGCTTATCAATCCTGAGGCCCTTTTATAGGGAGAAATTGTATTTACCGTAATCCACTTACTTAATGGCCACAGCTTGCCTGATGATAGGGCACACCAATTCCAAACACCTTGATGATCTAAATTACCTGTTTCACTCTCATGTTCAGTAATATTTATAATCTTCTTAACAAGAGTATAAAATTCTTGGTCTTGCTTGAAGCAACCATCATAGTGATACTTTTCGTAAAAGTGCTTCGCCAGCCCTGCATAATCCCATTTTACAAAACCTTCTCCTGGCATTTGAGGCATTTTTCCTTCTAAGCCCGCTTCATACCAGCTCATTAACAATTTTCCCCACCCGATTTGATACGCTATCAAATCAGAAACCCTTACCATGCCACCGGTTCCTTCAAGTACATTGCTTTGTCTTTCAATAGCAGAAACCTGGGCAACAAGAGTAACTAACTTGTTATATTCATTTTGAATAGATGTGCTTAGCGGACAACGGTATATGTCATTAGTTAATAACATAATTTTTCATTCAAAATATTCTTAGCAGCACTGCCAACTTTGACCAAGAAAAACATATTACACCTACTCTTGCAACAGATTAATCAACTCCGGCAAATCACCCTTAACAGGTTCACCCTGCTTGATAAGGTTTTGTAAGTCTGCAATATCAAACCATGCAGCACTCACAAAATCAGCAGGATTGTATGCAGGGTCTTGGTCGGCCATGATGACATAGACATGCATATATGCTGAAACGCCATGTTGATGCGGAGTAAGTTTGGCAAGCAATCGGTGAGCAACGTCCGAAATCTCAATATTAAGCTCCTCTTGTAACTCACGATGGAACGCCTGGTCATAACTTTCACCTGAGGCAACATGACCACCCACACTCGAATCTAAACATAAGGGAAACAGTTGCTTGCTTGGAGAGCGTCGGGGAATCCATACTTGTTTTTTGCTATTGATCAAAAACGCATTGACTGCTCGAAAGTTAGATGACTTTTGAGCGTATACTTCTGTCCGATACTTTTGACCAATTACTTGGTCATTTTTATCTACAATATCAAGCAGTTCATCATCATGTATAGTAGTAATGATATTATTCATTCTTTGACCTTAATTAACAACCAAAACAACTATGATTGTTATAGATTTTAAAATAAACGCAAATAATCTTGGTGAGTTTCTTTAACTAGGTGTGCTCTAAACATAAGAAAAAAATATATATTTTATGATCATTTTCGTGCGCTTATCGCACTTTCATATATGCTTTTTCATCACAGCAGCTGGTAAATTTTTCTTGTGGTTTTGACGAACAATGGTTTGGTCGGTAATTAAGCTGATCACGCTTTTGGCAAAAACATTTTTTTAGTTTTTCATCAAAAAATGGCGCATCTCCCGACTTGTTTGCCAAACGAGGCCCACATTTGTCTGAACAATAACATTTGCACGGGTCTGCCATTAATACGGTATCCCCACGTGCTAATGAAGCACTACCCAGCAACAGAACAATTAAAAGAGCTTTAATATTCATTATCAATTTCCCCTGGTATATAAAATATTTAATCATATATACGTAATGATAACAAAGCTGGTTGTAAAATATCAATAATAGAAATTATTATTTAGGGGGGATTGTTATAGCTTTTAAAATAAACGCAAATAATCTTTTTGAGTTTCTTTAACCATGTGTGCGATAAACATAATAAAATCATGATCATTTTCGTGCGCTTTTTCAAGTGCGCCAATATACGTAGATCGCATGATAGGTGGAATAATTGCAATGGTATACCCCGCTTGCAAAAGTGCAAGATTCATCAATAAACGAGCAACACGCCCATTACCATCAATAAATGGATATATAAAAACAAATTCTTTATGCATAAGTGCAGCAAAAATTATTGGATACACACTCGATTTAACTTCATTGAGTTGCAAGATAAGGTTTTCCATCAATACCGCGAGCTGATCGGCGGAAGGTAATGGATACTTTGACCCGGTAATATAAGCATTTACACTGCGATACACACCCGCCTGTTCTTCATTAATACGGTAATAAAATAACCAATGTAATTGTTGTATATCAGCTTCAATAATTGTATTGCTTTTTATACACGTATACAAAAAATTATATGCATCACTGTGGCCTATTGCTTCCAGATGCTCAGTAAGTCGCTTACCACCAATAGCAATTCCTTCTTCAAGAACTACCTTTGTCTCAGACTCAGTTAACGAGTTACCCTCAAGTGCATTACTCGAATAGGTAAGCCCTATACGAAAATATTCTTTTATTTGCCCAAGTTGGTACAAGCTTAATGGTCGCCTACTATTAATTTCCCGTTGTAACTGATCGATCTCTTTAAAAACAGCATTATCACTCATGTTATTATTAATGACAGGTAACACCTTATTCATGAGACATTCCCTTCAGCAACGACAAAAAACTCTGTTTTTAAGCATAGCATAATTGACACTGTCATCGCCCAGGAAGGTTATTTTCTTCTTCAAATTTAAAACCTCCCGATCACTCTTTTTTTACAAAATATAGTTTGACTTTTAAAAAACATACGGCCTAGAATAGCATGGCTCATTTTTCTACAAACGAGGTGTCATATTAAACGTTTGAAATGTTTTATAAAAATAATACTACCCGTACTTTTGATCAATGTGCTTTTTCAACAAAAAGCTTTTTTGCTATTAAGTAGCGTTCCCAACCAGCAACTCTCACAAGCGGAAGTTGGAATAATGGATGAAAATCCTACAATTGAATTCGTTACTATCACTGACGAGCTTTTTAACTGTATAAAATCAGTAACAGCAAATAAGGTACTCAATCCCGATTCAGCCATTTTTGAAATATATGATCTTATAAAACATAACATATATATTGCTCGCTCCGAAACCATGCTCCAGGCTGTAGAAGAATGTCTGAATCTGCTTGCACAGCATCCCACTGACCATCCCGAAAAAAATATTTTTTTAACATATAAGCAAGACCTTTTAACAAAAAACAATGCTCATATCCCTGATGAAACAGAGCAAACTTTGACACGCCGTTGGTATAAAATATATGCCAATCTCATTGTACGAAATATACTTAGAACAGATAGTTTAACGGTCAGAAAAAATGCCGTTATTAATGGTAATTTATCTGTCAGTTCGGACGCTACCATTAATGGCAACTTAACCATTAACGGAACTATTAACAATACCGCCCCCTCTAATTTTGTTGCAGGGCCCACGTCAACAACAATTGATGCAGTACCCCGATTTGCAAATACGTCGGGTAATGTACTCAAAAATTCAGATGTACTCATAGACGATGCAGGCAACGTTACGCTTAACGGGATTACTAAAAATGGTAATAGCGTAAGTTGGCCTTCAACGGTCGGTGCGGCTGGTACATTTTTAGGAAGTAATGGAACGGGCAATTTAGTATATAGTACCCCTTCGGGAGCAGGTAACGTTGATGCTGCTGCAAATTTCACCCTTAATAATGCAATTACTACGGTTGATTTACCAAGCGGTGCAAAAAATATAAAACAATCCGTAGTGTTCATAGATTCCTCAAACAATGTTTCAGGTGTTAATAACCTTACTATGGCTGGCAACCTCAGCATAGGAGGACAAAATTCAGTACAACTTCAAGACGCCGGCGGATTCGGAAACTATGTGGGGTTACACGCTCCGGCAACAGTTCCCTCAAATTACACCGTATCGCTTCCCAATGCAGCGCCGACCGCAGGACAATTTTTACAAGCAACAACGCCAACCAACTTGCAATGGACAACAGTTAACGCAACACTTCCCCCCGCACAAACACGCACAATTTATGTATCAATCAGCGGTAACGATATAACGGGAAATGGTTCTGTGGTGGCACCATATGCGAGTCTTGCAAAAGGTATTCAAACCGCAAATACACTCGCAAGTGTGACTAGTCCTGTTATTATTAGCATGGGTTCTGGTTCGTATATTGAAAATAATAGTGCGGGTCCACTCACCATAACCGCAAGCGGCATAAGCATTGTAGGTGCTTCAACTCTCGGCACTATCATTGTTCCCACGACCTTATCAAATGATCTCATACTGTGCACGGTCAACAATGTGGAGTTTAGCGAGTTCACCATCACTGCAGGGGCAAGCGGGTCAACAGCCAGTGGTATTACGTTTACCTCTAATGCGCCCGGCATAACATTTTTTAGATCTATTTCAGTATTTCAATTTTTTACCGGAATCAAATGTAACGGTTCTACCGGGCTACCCGTACTTCTATTTAACATTGTAGGGCTACAAGGCAACACCACAGGCATTTCATTAAGTAATTCTCGGGCCAGTATAACCGATTGCATTTTTTCAGGGCCCTTAAGTGGAAGCGTTGCCGCCAACACCGGTATTACAATTACAGGGTCAAACTCATTAACAACATTGATCGGTAATTCACTGCGATTAATGAATACCGCAATATCAATCTCAGATAATGCAAGGACTGGCATTCTCAGTACCATCATTAATTCTACCACAAATGGTATAATAGGCGCCGGATCAAGCACAATTGATATCGGAGGATGTAATTTTTCTGGTAATAATAGCAGCTCAATCAATCTTTCATGCACTGGTGCAGGTACACAAATAAACGCAAACGGATGTCAATTTGATTGCGTGGATTCAACCGGAACACAACAAGGCATTGCCCTTCAAGCGACCAACGAAGGGATGATATCCGTTGACGGATGCAGTATAAGCGGGGCGGTTCTCGCAATTCAATGTGGCGCTTCGACAGACGCGAGCTCTACGCAAATCTATGCTAATTCAGTAAACATAACAAATTGTATTAACGATATTTTACAAAATGGAACTACAACCTTCACTTTTAATGCAGGAACAACATCCACGTCAAGAATATCTATTAACAATTCGGATAATGTATATTTAAATTTTTTTGATTTAGACAACAACGGTCAATTGAGTATTGGTAAATTTTCCAACACAAATACTCAACTTTTAAAAGCAGAGCTTGGTGCCGAACAAAATCCTCAAATCGATTATTTATCCTCGCTCTATTCAACACAAGGAATTGGGTTTAATAATCCCAGCACCAACCCCAGCACCTTGTTCACCATATCAAACGACAATGCGTCTACCGCACAGATAACCACCAATAGAACAAAAAAAGCGAGCGTCCGATTAGTTTCAGACACCGCATCTCCCGTGGGTGGAACAACCGAACTTCGTGGTTGGGATATGACCAAAAATTCATCGACTGCTGAACTTTCATTTCAATATCAAAATAGTGATACTGTCGATCAAGACACCATTGCTCCCTATACTGTTATGCAATTAGACGGTGTCAACAATCAAGTGCAGCTGCCCAACGCCGCAACACAATTAGTTTTTTCAGGTGATACAAACCTTTACAGAAGCGCAGCTAACACATTAAAAACGGATGATAATTTTATTGCAGCTAATATTACGGCAAATTCAGGATTTTCTGGCACGTTAACCGGTAATGTTATTGGTTCAGCGTCGGGGAACCTACCCTTAGCCGGCGGTACTTTAACCGGTATTTTAACATTGCCTGCCGGTAGCCCCTCAACACCTATTTTACAGTTCACTGGAAGTACCAACACCGGCATTTCTGCTCAAACACCAAACGTTGTCTCTGTTGATGTGAGCGGTTCAGAAATTATGAATGTGAGCGCGTCGGGGGTTACCATTGATAATTTTACTACCGCCGGCGTGGTGCATAATAATACAAGTGGATTACTTTCAAGTTCATTAATTGTCAATGGCGATATTACTGATGCAACAATCGCCAATGCCAAACTAGCAACTATTTCAAGCGGCAATACTGGTGGTAACATTGTCGTGCGTGATTCATCAGGCAATTTTTCTGCAGGTACTATTACCGCAACGTTAGCGGGCACTGCATCAGGCAATTTACCACTCAGTGGCGGTATTTTAACCGGTATTTTAACAGTACCTGCCGGCAGCCCGTCAACACCTATTTTACAGTTCACTGGAAGTACCAACACCGGCATTTCTGCTCAAACACCAAACGTTGTCTCTGTTGATGTGAGCGGTTCAGAAATTATGAATGTGAG
>Ga0206856_10030_pt2 | contig 41407 bp, 23 predicted proteins | sample Alteio_BWOrgCont_48_FD_152630 | JGI IMG/M metagenome (GOLD analysis project Ga0206856, IMG submission 152630) | Enriched cells from forest soil in Barre Woods Harvard Forest LTER site, Petersham, Massachusetts, United States -... | ecosystem: Environmental > Terrestrial > Soil > Temperate forest >...
ACCTTGCTTGATTTGGTCGAGCGTCAGATGGCTTTTCAGGTCTTCCAGAGTGTCGTGAATTCTGGATTTGACCTGGTCATCCGGGGATTTTTCCACAAGGGAGTTGGCGCAATCTATCCACATGTAGGCAATCAATGGATCACGAGGAACGCCGTCTCCGTTCCGGTAGCAGATTCCCAGATTCATCATGGCGTCGGGGTAGCCTTGTTGTGCGGCGCGGCGATACCATGTGACCGCCTCGACTTTATTGGTGGGAGTTCCCAGGCCATTTTCATACATGTAGGCTAAATTGTATTGGGCAGGCGGATAACCTTGTTGCGCAGCTTGCTCAAGGAGTGCTTCAGCTTTGATATAATCGGTGTCGATCACCCATCCATATAAATAGTAACTCGCCAGTTTATCCTGGGCGATGGGGTTGCCGCGGTTTGCAGCCAGTTGGAACCATTTCATAGCGCTGTCATAACTCTGAGGAACGCCGTGGCCGGATTCGTAATCCAAGCCGATGGAAAGCTGGGCGTCTGCGTTGCCATCTAAAGCAGTTTCTTCCAATTGCCCGAGCGGGGAACGTTCGAATGCTGCGAGAGCGGGATAGCCGTTAATCAGGCCCCAGTAGAGGGGTGGGTAGCCGAGCTCGCCACTTTCCACGGCGATGCGCATATCAACGACATCCGGGGCATATTGTGGGTCTGAAACCAGATTGCGGGCCATCGCGCGATCTTTGAAGCGCAGGAATTGTGCAGATGCATGGTATTGCGTGAATTGATTCAGATATACTTGATTTGTGATGTTGACCACGTCAGCGTCGAGAATACGACCGTCATCACAAAAAACGCCAAGGTCATAAGATTCATCGTGATCCGGCCAATAGGCATGAATAGAGCCAAGTATTTCGACATCATTAGTGCTGTAGTGCCTTTGATATTGAACCACAATGGGCCGGCCTAAAACTTCCGCAGATGGCTTGCCCGGAGGCAGTTTATAACCGTGGCGGCTAACCCCCATACATCCGGAAAAAATCATGGTCACGCTGCATAAAGCGATCGCGTGAAAATTTTTCATAATGCTTTTTCCCTCTAGTTTGGTGTACTTGCTTTTAAAATTTCCAATTAAAGGTGAAAAGTTTTAAACATCAGAAAGATCCGGTCATGGATGTGCTTTTTGGAAGTTGTCGAACCATTGGTTTGCCAGCACGTCACCTTGCTTGATTTGGTCGAGCGTCAGATGGCTTTTCAGGTCTTCCAGAGTGTCGTGAATTCTGGATTTGACCTGGTCATCCGGGGATTTTTCCACAAGGAAGTTGGCGCAATCTATCCACATATAGGCGGTTAGCGGCTCGCGAGCTATGCCGTTTCCATCGCGATAACAAATACCAAGGTTCATCATGGCTTCCGGGTAACCTTGTTGCGCAGCATCGCGATACCATGTGATGGCTTCGACTTTGTTGGTGGGAACTCCGAGGCCCAAGTCATACATATAGCCGATGTTGCATTGGGCTGGAGGAAATCCTTGATCGGCGGATTGTTGATAAAGAGTCATTGCCTGATGATAGTCGGTGGATTTTCCGCCAACTCCATATTGGAAGAAGCGGCCCAGGTTGTTTTGCGCGATGGGGTTTCCGCGGTTTGCAGCCAATTGATACCATCTCGCGGCTTCGCTATAGTTTTGATTAACTCCAGTGCCAAAATCATAGTCCAGGCCCAACATCAACTGAGCATTCAAGCCTCCATTAAGAGCGTCCTCCTTTAGTTTCTCTATGGGAGAATTACGCTCCGCAGCCGAATAGGCGATTAACGCACCAATTTCCCCGCCAAAGGCTGTCCCGGCAGCAATGGCGTGAAGGTCCTTTTGTGTGAGGTCGGAAACAGGGGGACAAGCCAAGGCGCCGATAACTCCATACACGGCTCCCTGAATCGCTCCGTTCGCGGCTCCTTCAGCTACCACATTTCCGCCCGTGAACATGGAAATCCTTTCTGATTCGGAGGTTACTTCAGTGAGTTTTTCAAATTGTTCACCGGATTCCTCGGATCGTGCGCCAATCAAATCCTGGGAGTATTGCGGATCTGAGACCAGGTTTTGAACCATGGCGCGGTCTTTGAAACGGAGGAACTGCGCCCTGGCACGGTAAACTGCCGAGCCCCACAGGGAGGGCTGTTTCTCCTGTGTAATATTGACGACATCCGCTCCCAATATGCGGCCATCTTCGCAGAAGATGCCCAGGACGTAGCCTTCGTCTCCAGACAAGGCAAAACCTGTGTCGTGGGAATGAATGTAACCGAGCACCTCGACATCATTGGTGTTGTACTGCATGTTGGCCTTAATGACGATGGGACGTTTCATCACCTCAGCCGACGGCGGTCCCGGGGGCAATTTATAACCTTGCCGACTAAACGCCACAGTGCACCCAGAGAGAACGATGGCCATGCCACATAAAACGAGTAGATGAAGGATTTTCATAATGTTCTTTCCCTAGTTGTTTGCCCTGTGCCTGCGTCAAAGATTTATAAAGAAAAGTGAAAAAGGCAAAGGGAAAAGGAGTTGGAGTTTTGAGACGCAGATGGATACGGGTGAAGCGCGGATTATTGCCACAGAGACGCAGAGGCGCAGAGAAAAAATTTCAGATTTGAGATTTCAGATTTCAAAAAAGCGGGAAGCTCTCGCGGGCCGATTATGGGGCGGATGAGACGAATAGGACGGATGAAAGGACCAGGCAGCGTTTATATCACGGATGAACTCGGATTTAAAAAACAAAGACGTATTGAGTGTTGCGTCAAGGAGTGTAGGGAAAATAGAGTTATGGGGAACGAGAAGAGGCGCAATTTCAGTCGCCAAAAAAAGTTTGCGCTACCGTTACTTACTTTTTGAGGTCGAGGTGGCGGAGGGCGAAGGCGTAGGCGCCGATAGCGATGGCTTCGCTGGTGCCGAGACGTGAAATGCCAACGCCGATGCGCTGGGAGGCGTCGTATTTGATTTTGCGCTTGGTGCCGGGGATGGTGATGGAACGGGATTCGCCTTTGAGGAATTTCTTTAACTGTGTCGGGTCTTCTAGATTAAAAGCGATGCCGGGAAGGCGGCGGAATTTATGTCCGTCGGGGGCGACGTAGGTGTTGTTCATCTCCTGAACGAGCGAGGGTAGAAATAATTTCCAACCTTTGGAGAGTCCGCCACCAATCACGACGAGGCTATCGAGCAAAGCGCTCGCATTGCCTATGGATTCGCCGGCGACTTCGCCCATGCGACGGTAGGCTTCGATGGCGGCGGCGCGATTGCCGGTGGCTTCGCCAACGGCGATTTGCTCGATGATGCGAGGATCGGGAGCTTCGTTATGTCCCATTTTGGCTTCGACGGCGTAGGTGCGGCGGACGGCGCGAATGCAGGCGCCTTCTTCGGCATTGGTTTGCGGGCTTAATTTGTGCCGGGTGAGCCAGATTTGGGAGGCGTTGGAATTGTCGCCGGTAAAGAGTTCGCCGTTGCAGGCAAAGCCAGCGCCGAAACCGGTGCCGAGAGTCACGCCGAAGAGATTTTTATATCGCTTTGGGCTGCCGGCTTTTTTGAGCAGGGCATTGATGTGGGGCAAAAAACCGGCGATGGCTTCGCCGTAAACAAATAGACCGCCGTCGTTATTGATGGTGACGGGGACGCGGAACTTTTGTTGGAGCAGGGGACCTAAGGCAATGCCGCCGCGAAACGCGGGCAGATTGGGGAGGTCGCCAATGATGCCGGCTGGATAGTCAGCAGGGCCTGGGAAGGCGAAGCTGATGGCGACGGGCGGTTTGGGACATTGCTTTTTGATTTGGGTGAAACCGCTGACAATGTTTCCGAGGCATTTCTTGAGGTCATCACCATTGGAAGGCGTGGTGATGGTTTCGGTGATTCGTTTATTGCCGCGCATGGCGGAGAAACGAAAGCTCGTGCCGCCGGCATCGAGCGTCATTACGATTCGGGAGTCGCCGCTATAATCTGCCATGGGAACCAATCTTACGCGGAAGCGACTTGTTTGGAACGCCCGATTTTATGGCCCACCAGACCATAAAAGCCGACGTAGGCGTAGGCGATGAGCGGGATGATGAAGGCCGGGCGCAGGTCACCGGTTTTGTCCGCCACTGCGCCCATTAAAGGCGGCAGGACTGCACCACCGACTACGGCCATGACGAGCAATGAGGAAACCTGGCTTTTCAGGACGCCCATACCGTCGAGCGCCAGGGAGAAAATGTTTGGCCAGCCGATAGAAGTGAAAAGACCGACGGCGATGACGCACCACATCGCTTTGGATCCGCCGAGAATGACGGCCAGAAGAAGCAGGGCAACAATGGTGGAGCAGAAAATAACGAGCGTTCGTCCGGGGAGCGCGTGGCCGAATTGGAACAGGACGTAACAAAGGGCAACAAAGACGAGATAGATTTTGAACATACTCCAGTTGGCAATGAACTTGTCTTTCCATTGTCCAAACACGTCACCGGCACCGGCGCCACCGTGGAGGGCGTCCAAAGGAGCACTGATGGCAGCCCAAAGGAATAGATAAGCAAGCAACGGAACGACGATGAGCATGAATTGCTTTTTGGCTTTGGGCATTTCGCTTAATTCGATAGCACCCATAAAGCGGCCAATCAACATGCCGCCCCAGAAGAGGGAAACGTATTTGCTGGCGTCGGTTGCGCTCATGGAGAGAACGTTTTTCTGGCCGAGGAAATTGATGATGGAACTGCCGATGGAAACTTCACCGCCGACGTACATAAAAATGGCCAGGACGCCGAGAACGACGTGGGGATATCTAAGTGCGCCAACGCCGGCTTCGACTTTGCCTTCCCCGACATGAGGAAGGTGAATGAAGAAAAAAATCACCGCGAGAATGATGAAGGCAATGCAAAACATGAGGTAGGGGACTTTGACCGAGTCAGCGCCCTGGGCACCCGAATGGGCAAAATATTGAAAGATGAGGTAGCCGCCGATGAGCGGGCCGGTGGTCGTGCCGAGGGAATTGAATGCCTGGGCGAGGTTTAACCGACTCGATGCCGTTTTTTCAGGGCCGAGAATAGTGACGTAAGGATTGGCGGCGATTTGCAGCATGGCAAACCCGACACCGACTATGAATAAGGCGATGAGAAACAGAGGGTATGATTTAATGGCAGCTGCGGGCCAAAATAGAGCACTGCCAAAGGCAGAAATCAGGAGGCCAATGATAACACCGTTTTTGTAGCCGATTTTGGCGATGGGGTCGCCCGTCGTCGCAGAAATTCCGAAATAGGCCAGAGAACCGATAAAGTAAGCGCCAAAGAAGGCGAATTGGACGAGCATCGCCTCCAAGTAATTAAGCGTGAAGGCCTCTTTGAAGCGGGGAATGAGGATGTCGTTGAACACGGTCATGAAGCCCCACATGAAAAAGAGGACGGTCATGATGGCAAACGGTCCGCGATAGTTTTGGCCGTTGGCGGATGAGGACGCAGTAGCCGACGTAGGTGCGTTGGTCATAGGTTGTGCGCATTGTGGGGATATTTCGAATAGATTGCAATGTCGTTTGGAAATTGATATACAATCAGGCTTTCGACTCGAGCTTACGGTTATGCTAACAGTCAGCTGGCGGCTCGCGGGTACGCTCGCCTCACCTATTTAGGGTTGGGAAGATGGAATAAAAATCCACTTAAAAGTAACCTGAAAGTGACGATATCGAAATATGCAGTTTGCAATATGAATGCAGTGAAAACATTGATAGAACCCATTCGTTTGCTGGTTAATGCACCGGCCCAATACGCAATGCGTTTGGCGGGCAGCATGGAGGAAATCCGTGCGGCGCAGGAGCTTCGGTTTGAGGTTTTTAACGTGGAATTGAATGAAGGATTGGCGTCGTCGTATAGTACGGGCCGTGATGAAGATCCGTTTGATGCGGTCTGTGATCACCTGATTATTGAGCATCGGCCGTCCAAAAAAATTGTTGGAACTTACAGGCTACAAACCGGGATGACCGCGGCGAAAAATCTCGGTTATTATTCGGAGCAGGAATTTCAATTTGAAGTGTTTGAGCAGTTTCGTCCCGGAATCATTGAACTGGGCCGGGCCTGTATTGATGCGAACCATCGGAACCTCATAGTCCTGGGTTTGCTTTGGAAGGGGATTGCCAACTATTCGAAGCAAAAGGGCGGGAGATACCTGATTGGTTGCAGTTCGATTACGTCGCAGGACCCGGCGGCGGGGGCTTCGGCGTATGCGGAATTGTGCCGGAAATATCTGGCGTCAGTTGAGTGGCGGACGGTGCCCAAGGCGGAATATGATTGCCCGCTGAATTTGTTGCCCGAGGAACCCTGCAAAATTCCCAAACTGTTGCGCGCGTATCTTGGCATCGGGGCAAAGATTTGCGGTCCACCGGCATTGGACCAGGAGTTCAAGACGATTGATTTCCTGACGTTGCTGGATCTGGAGGCCATGCCAGCGCTCGTGCGCCAGCGTTTTTTTATGGATTGACCGGATAGCCCGGGCATTTGAAAATCGCGCATGACGGGACCGCACCCGCGTTCATCACTTTTTGGCACGCTTGGCCGACATCCATTCCGATTGATCGTCGGAATTTTGTTGTTTGCATGGACGGTGCTGGCGGCCTTTGCTGACTACTTCGTCCATTGTGCTTTTCTTCCCAAGGATGCGAAGGCGGCTGCGCGTCCATTGTGGCTGCATCGTGGATCTATTCGATCGCTGAAGGTCTTCAAGGCAACGATGCAAGTGAGCGGCACGGTGCCAACGAAGGGATTGTTGATTTCGAATCATCTGGGTTACCTGGATGTCCTGGTGCTTGCGTCCATTACGCCGGCGGTATTTGTGGCAAAACGGGAAGTGAAATCGTGGCCGGTGGCGGGATGGCTGGCGCAATTGGCAGGGACGCTGTTTGTGAATCGTGAACGGCGGATGCAGGTGGGGGAGGTGAACGGGGAAATTCAGAGGGCATTGGATTCGGGCGGATTAGTGACCGTGTTTCCGGAGGGAACGAGTTGGAATGGAAAAGAGGTGCTGCCTTTTAAATCGCCATTGCTGGAACCGGCGGTGGACAGCAAGCATCCGCTAACGGTGAGCTATATCCGTTACGAGATGGAAGATGACGATGCGAGCGAGGAAATTTGTTATTGGGGAGACCATACTTTTTTTCCGCACTTGCTGAATCTTTTGAGCAAGAGAGGTTTCGGGATATCAGTGAGATTTGCGTCGGTTACGAATCCGGTTCAAGAGCGCAAGGAACTGGCGAGGCAGTTGAGAGAGGAAGTATTGAAGCTAAAGGGTTGATCGGGCGACCAGAGTAGCAGCGTGGCCCACGACAAGGAAGATCTGAGGAGGATTTTATTTCCTTTTGAAGAAGGGGCTGGCGTTGGCGACGTTGAGCACGGAAAGGTCCATGCCGGCTTCGGGGGCACGTTCCTTGGCAATTTTGAGCTGACGGGCCAGGCTTTTGACGGCGGAGGCGGCGAAATATTTGACGACGCCAACACCGGCAGAGGATTTGAAAATGATGACGATCAGGGAATGTTCGTCCACATCCATCACAAAGACGCTGTGAGTTTCGCCTTGCTGATAGATGCTGTTGAAATTGTTTTCTTTGACGAGGCCGGCGATGGTTTGGGTGGCCATGAACGCGCCGGAAGCGAGGGCCGCGATAGTGGTGAAATCGTACTCGCTCTCCTCACCCTGGTGGGTGATAAGAAACCCGCCCTTGTCAATCAGCAGGGCCGCCGCGGTGTCGGCATTGGTGATGAACCCGGAAAGCGTATCATTCAGCTTCCGAATGTCTTCTTCTATGAGTTGTGGCAGAGTAGCCATGTTCAGAAGAGGTAAATGATATAATAGGTCTTTTTACCGTGGTTGCCGTTTAGGCGTATTGGGGTTGCGGCGTGGTTTGGTTAATGAACTTATGGAGCAGGAGGCGCGTAATCATGTTGAGCGTCTCAAAGACGCCTTCGCATTTGTGCGCGGTGGCGGAGAACGTCGGTACCTGGGCTTCACGGTTGTTCAGCAAATATTCCATGTATTCGATGGGGGCGACGTTGGGCAAATCACGCTTATTGTATTGGATGACGTAGGGAATCTCGTCGAGGTTGAGTTTCAGGGAAGCGAGGTTGTCGACGAGGTTCTGAAAACTTTCGACGTTTTCGGGCATCTTTTCGTATTGGGAATCGGCTACGAAGACAACGCCGTCCACGCCGCGGAGAACGAGCTGTCGGGTGGTGTTGTAAATGACCTGGCCGGGGACGGTGTAAAGCTGGAACTTGGTCTTGAAGCCGCGAATGGTCATGGCTTCGATCGGCAGGAAGTCGAAGAACAAGGTGCGGTCGGAACTCGTGGCGAGGGAGACGAGCTTGCCTTTGTTGCCGGCAACGGTTTGGACGTGGTCGTGGACTTGCACGAGGTTGGTCGTCTTACCGCCCATCGCGGGGCCGTAGTAGACGATTTTGACCTGCAACTCTTTTGTCGCCTGGTTGATGATTGCCATAATTTTATTGGGTTAATTATTTTTTCCGGTCCAGTTCACCGGCCAATGCGGCCAGTTGTTGTGTCGGTAACGGCTGGCCAGCCTGGCCAAACGCTGCGAAATAAACCGCATTGACGCGGAAAATTTTCCAAGGGGTATTGCCGATGGTAAAATTGAGGTTGTTGAGTTCGCCCATGCGCAGTTCTTTAGAACATTGGCTGACACGGCTGAAAAGTTGCGGGATGAAAGCGGCAACGGTATCGGGATTGATGTCGGACGGAACCTGGTGAGCGACTTTCAATCCGTCGGGCAATGCGACGATAGCTCCGAGAATGCCGGGCAACTGCATGGTGCGTTCGATGATTTCTTTGGGTGTGCAGCGGCGGCTGGAAAAATCCGTCGCGGGCATGGCCGGACGTTTATAATCGGCTTCGTCCACGCGAGGAGCTTCTCCGCCGTCTCCCCATACGTAATAGTTAGTTTCGGCCAGTTTTACATCCACGGGTTTAATCGCGGGAGCAGGAGCAGGGGCCGAGGCAACTGCCGGTGCGTTGAGCGGCGCGATGAGTTCTTCCGGTTGAGGTTGGGGGAAACCAAAGAACAAATTCGGGACGTTGGACGGCGGGGGGGTTGCCTTGATCTGTGGCTTGAATTCCTTTTTCCTCGGGATAAAGAGAGGGGCAACAATTTGCAGAGGTAATTCTATTTCCATGGCGTCATTGATGGAGACGCCTGGCGGGTTTGGCCGGATCCAGGAGCGCACGATCTGCCAGGTAAAAGCGACGCGCCCGCGTTTGAGGGCCGGCTCGACCATGTAAATCGGCATGGCCACCTGAGCGCCACCTAAATTTAGTTGCGCGATTTCCAAACGAATTCTCTCGGGCCAGTTTTCCGACAGAGCGGCGAGCGGCGCGGGAATCGAAGGCGCTTCGGGCGCGGCTGCGGCTGGCACTGGAGCCGGTGCAACGGGAGCAGCAGGCTTAAAGGGAATAGACGGGATCGATGGAATTGAGGGAGCCGCCGGAATAGACGGAACAATCGGCTTGGAAACCGGGATGGACGGCTGGGCAGGGGGCGGTGTGGCCGGTGCCTGCGTGCGAATAAAGGGAGACGGAATATTCGCGATTTGTGATGGGCCGTTTGGAATCGAGGCCGGACCATTCGTATGAACTGGACCATTGGTGTGGACCGGGCCATTCGTATGAGTTGGGCCGTTGGTGCGAGCAGGCCCGTTGGTGTGGACAGGTCCACCATTCGTAATCGAAGGACCATTCGTGATGGTAGAAGGTCCGTTTAAAACTGTAGAGGGGCCATTGGAAGAAGGGGCCGGGGTATTCATGCGCGGCGACATGGGCGAGGGAGCCGCCGGTGCGGTTCCACGCTGAGCGAATGACAAAGGCGGCGCGACGGGCATCTTGATGGATTCCGATGGCGCGGTCTTGCGCAAAAAGTGAGTAGTGGCTGGAGATGATGGTTTATTAACCAGCGTCTGAGAAATGGAAACTTCTTTTGCTCCGTTGCCAAAGGGTCCTGAGATATCGGGCGGCGCGGTAACAGTCCGATGTTCCGGATTGCGGGAGATCAAGGCCGGGTTTAACCGCGAGAGGACTTCGTTAAGCGGAAGCACGATGGGAAGCGAATCATATTCTTCTCCCATGCGAAAGAGGGTGGGAGCGGCAGCACGGATTTCTCCGAAGGTAATTTTGACTGTTCCCTGCGCGAGTTGGGGTAAAACTTTTTCAACGGAGATGGAAATGGTGGCCTGCCTTAAATCAACGCCTCCGAGAACCCATTTGGAACGCAGATCGGCGGGGAGTTTATCCAAAATCGGGGAGAGGGGCATTTCCAATTCGGTCATGCTGGCGGTCCGCGCGGACATAGGGGCCGGCTGAACCGGGGCGGCCTGCATCGGGGGAGCAGCGACTTGCTCGACGGGCGCTTCCGTTGGAAGGGGAGCGGCGCCGGAAACGGGGCGTGACGTTTGGGGTTCTGAAGCTTCACCGTTGTCCACTTTGCGGAGCAGACCGCGAAGCAAACCGGCAAATTTCGTTTTGAAGTTGTTGGCCAACACGCTCATGATTTCAACACTGTTTCAATATCCAGAGGCGATTGAGCAGGAAGCGAGCCAATGAGCCAAGGGAGTGGTGTTGGACAGGGAAATTGAGATTTTTTCATTAATTGCTTGAAATTCCAATGTTTAGGTCTTGTCGGGATTTTGCCGACATAAATTGGGTTTATCGTCCTGATTTAATAACTGTCATAAGTCGGGGAAGTCTTTGTCCATCTTTTGAACATTTGAAACGAGAGGGAAATCTAGTTCTTGACGGCCTAAATTGGAGGCGAAAACAAATTGACGGGGGCAAAAGTGGTCGGTAAAATGCGCGTCCTATTTAGTTCCAGAGTAGCTCAATGGTAGAGCAGCCGGCTGTTAACCGGCTGGTTGTAGGTTCGAATCCTACCTCTGGAGCCATCTTCACAAGTCATTGGAGGACAATGACAGCTCCCACTGGCAGGTTCAAAAATCGGGCTAAAAATGCCCAAGTGTGTAGTAAACTGTGTAGTAAGTTGCCTACGATACTGCTGGAGCATCAATGTTGATTCACATCCCCTGGGTTACATTTGTAAGAGCGACGCCGAGTTTGATGAAAGTTTTAAATCGATGCAATCAAGCGCTGATTGGGTCGATCCGCGCAAGGGACCTCTCTTCAATATTATCGACGCTTTATCAGCCAAAAACAATGAGGAGAAAGATTGAGCCCTGAACAAACCAATTTGCTTTCTTTGCAACGGCTTCCTGCCCGACTAACCATTGAGGAAGCTGGTTGGTATCTTGGATTTAGTGCAAAAGAAATCTCAATATTGATGGCAGTAGGAGTACTAAAACCATTGGGGCGCCCTGCAATAAACGGTCAGAAGTATTTTGCTTCATGCGAAATCGAACGCCTGCGAAATGATCAATCGTGGCTCGCTAAGGCGTGTGACAGTGTCTCGCGGCATTGGCGCGTTAGAAATAAAACAGTGCAGAAATGCGGCCATAAAGCTCGTGTCGAATTGGCTGAGGTCTAGCGACTAGACCTGAATGTTCGAACTACCCAGAAGATTGAAACCGGAGGTTTTTCTGGATGCAGCATCGGTGGAAGTTTTAACGGAAGACTCTGCCCAGTCTCTTGCCCGTTTGTTCTACGTCGAACATTCCACGTGGAACGTGATACGGAGAACAAAAAACGTCTGAGAAAATTTGCAGACGCCACAAGCAACTCTAGCAGCACAGATCTTCTTGGTTGCGACACAGAATCTCCTTCCTCACTGTTGAGCCGGATTTATATAGCAGGTTTTACAACCTAACGATGAGTTAAAGACGAGCTTGTCTGTGTCCCTGAAGTCGAGACGCTTTTGTGACGCATAAAAAAATGACACTATCGGTAATGGTCTGCACTTGACCACGGGAAAATTAGGCGTATTTTAAAATTCAATACCCACTTTTCTGTGAAGGCAGATGCTGACATGCCGGTGAATTCAAAGTCGTTTTTGACCCCCTTGGATCGTTCAGCCCTTTTGACCTGGTCTCAAGCTGGAGATCGCAGGCCTCGGGAGGTTCGCCGCGCTGAAATTTTACTTTTACTTGATAATGGATTTTCCATCCGAAGAGTTGCCGCCACGGTAAAAATCAATCCAAACCGTGTTTTGCATTGGAAGAAGCGCTGGGAAAAGGAGCGATTTGAGGGCCTGATTGACAAGGAGCGCCCCGGCCGGAAAGCCAAATTAACCGAAGGAAGAATGGCCGAAGCTATAGAAATCGTTAAGCGTTCCTCCAAGCAGCCGGTCCTGGCTTATTTCGCGCAAAAATTCAAAGTCAGCCGCATGACGGTGTCGCGTTTTATGCGGCAGAAGCAAATGCGATTGGCTCTGACCATGCTTGAAAGAAAGGGGCCGACAAACCCCGGTGTGACTGTTTCCGGAGCACTGGTTCCAGCCCAGCAGATGCGCATCGATGCTTCAAATACTTCGCCGGTAGATTCTCTGGTTGGGATGATGCATGAAGCCTGTGATCTGCATCACAAGTATCATAACTATGTCGAAGATGACCGCAGATTTCGTAATATTATCGCTTTGGCCAAGGAAAAGGACCCGTGGCACCCGGCAGCGCTACAGGCCGAGTTAAACATCATGTATCTTTGGCATGGGATCAACGACCTTGAAACTTCGACATCCCGAGCACAGAGATTGTGTGACCGTTTGAATTATGTAAAACAGAATGACCCCAGGCTCAGGGCGATTGCGTTGGAGGCACAGGTATTTCGGGCGCGTATATGCGAGCAGCACCAGGACTTTAATGGTATTTTTCATTGGCTCGAAAAGGCAAATCACGACCTGAATGAATTGTGGAAAAGCAGTTTGCAGCCAAGCCATATGCCCAAGCTGGCGGCGGGAATAGGCCATTCTTTTATCATTCCCCATGATTGCCAGATTCCTCTTTCTGCATATGAAGCTACGATTGCAATTTTTGGCGGCAAGAGCCTGGTTAAGCAGGGGTTGACCTGGAACCGTTCAGAAGATGTGAATCGGGGGCTTCAACTTCTAAAGGCGGCCGAGAAGCAGGACATGAAGACGCAGGCGTGGGAAGATCTCGGCTATGATCTTCTCTGGCAGGCGGATGCCCACTTTTATTTTGGCGATGATTCAAAAGTGGACCGTTGTTTTGCCATGAGTAAGGAGCATTTAACATCGGCCCACGGCATGGGACATTACCATTTACAGCGGGCAACGTTTAGCCTGTACCATGGCCGGCCGGCGGAATATCAAAATTACCGGGAAAAGGCCCTGGAATGTTTTCAAAGAGATTTCAGCTGGATTGGTATGGCTGCGGTCTATGGGAATGACAGTATCCCTCATGCGCATTATTTAGGACGACCAGGTGGCAAGCAAAGTTTGGAAGAAGTGGATCAGAGGTTAAGAATGGCTTTTGCCGCCGCTGCCCTGGAGCCGTCGATTACGCGCCTGGAAAACCTCAAGGCTCGCGCCATTGAGTGGATGCAATATGGTGATAGTTGCCAGAACACCCGATTGTACGCCCAAAAACTTGAAGAGCGCGCTGTGAATTATGAGGGTGAATATAAGGCTATGCAGCCAATCATCAGGACCAACGATGAACTGGAATTGTTAAAAGCAGGGGTTGCCAAAGCGGCCCAGACTCTGGCGCGATCGGGACTGGTTTAGAAACCGAATGGTGTTGGCTTTTTCCTTTTTTGAAGACTTTGCCAAAGTTGCTTACCCCTTTTGAATCTGCGAACTTCGGGTCTTGATTCTAAATCTGTGCGTATTTTAAAGGCGCACGCGGCGGGGGGCGAACTCGCCAAGCCGGGTTTTGGGATAATGAGCATCGTGTCACTTACTTCTGTTACGCCAATTTGTGAGATGGTGGAACCTTCTGTTAAGCTGCGGGCAATCACCAAAAATGAATAGGCACAAGAAACCGTCCGGGCTTGTGCTTAACCGAAAATAGACTGCGCCGAAATCATCCGCAAAAATAAATACTGAATCATCAAACTAGAAACCAACTCCTAATCCACCAACAATTATGTGTCGCTTGAAATCCATCCTTTCAGTTTTTATCGCCGTCGTGTTGAGCGTGCTATCGTTTGCCAAACCTGCACGCGGAGAGAATCTTTATACTGCGGTCAACTTTGCCGGGGCGACTACCATCACCACGAATACTATATGGACCAATGATCCCGTGGCGGCGGTCGCGCTGGGAAATCTTTTGTTGTACAACGCACCCACGAATTATGGTGTCCTTCCGACCAGTGGCAACACGTACGAGGCTTTGGGAAATGGCCAGACCATTACCAACACCACGCCGCTTTGTACCCTTTTGCGGGTGTATGCTCCCAGTTTCTTTCCTGGCGACTCACTTCAATTGGATACCAATACCCTGATTTACATTAAAGATTCAGTTTCAGGAAATACTAACATATTAAATCTTGTTTTGAACGGTGGTGAGGTCGTTAATGGCGGTGACGGCGGAGTGAAAGATGCCGTGGGTGGATCCATGTTGTCGCCCGCTGGCACTCTCTCTTACTTCAATTCTGGAAATTATAGCGTAGGTATAACCAATACTACCGGCGGAGTTGGCGGCGCAAATCGCGACACGATTGTGTATTCCAGCATCACAGGTAACGGTGATCTGGTATTGGTCGGCGGGTTGACTGTTGCCAGCACGAACCTGGAAATTCGTTCTTCCGCAAACACTTTTTCCGGCCGCTGGATCGTCAGGTCCGGATGGTTAAAAGGGATCGGCATTGGCTCGCTGGGCACGAACAGCACAATTATTGTCGATCCCCTGGCTACTCAAACCAACTCCTATATCGGCGGTGGGTTTTTGGCTGGGCCGTCCGTATTTGAGGTGGGATATGATATTAACAGCGCTGGCACTTTGACGCTGACTAACGGCGGTACGATGAAGCTTCACCAGAACTGTGCATTTACCGCGGTTACCATTGAAGGAACAAAGTTAGCCAATGGCACGTATTACTATGCCACGCTTACCAACATGTTCCCACACTCGTTTAGCCCCCAGACCAACGGTATTCCGATTGCCGGTTTTGTTGGCGGTAGCGGTGCCATTACCGTCCAGGCATACAATACCAATGGGCCACCGGCACTTTCACCAGGATTTTTAACTCCTCCTGTGCTGCAGGCTTTAGGGTATCCTTCCCCCAGCAACTCAGTCTATGCGGGACAAATAGTGGTCGGAACCGTGCTGGCCAACGGACAGCAGCCGCTGTCTTATCAATGGCTGGCAGCGCCGGTGGGCAGTGGCGGCCCGTATACGAACCTTATCAATCAGGGCAACCTCTCCGGGGCTACCTCAACGAATTTAACCATCAATGGTTTAACGGCGGCAAATGCGGCTGATTACATTGTCATAGTTACGAATGTGCTCGGTGCTGCTACAAGTGGTCCGGTAACTATAAATGTTCTGGCGACGGGGCCGGCGTTGAGCATTATTTCATTCGCGGCTGAAAATGCCGGCCAGGATTGGAATACGCCGGGTGCGTGGGACAACAATCAGCCGGCGTGGCTCTCGGTTGCCAGTAACCCAGGCAGCACTTTTGAGTTATTGGCAGCATCGTGGATACGTACACCTGCTTCCAGTGCTTTAAGCATATTCCCCGGAACCACCCAAAACACATTCACCATTGATGGAGATGGAAATTTTCAAGTCTTGAACGGCTCTTTAGGCAGCGGAATTCTTGAAGGCATCCTGATTGATAAGGCCGCGCAGAATGGTGAGGTTCGGATTCCTCAACTGGTAATGAATGGTGGCGAAATCGACCAGGAAGCCAACAATGGTATCGTCCTGGATACGTGGAGCGGAGGTTGGGAAATTTTGACCAACTGTTCCATTTATTGTGATGGGGCCAATGATTCCGGCTTGCTGGTTACGGCAAATTTAAGTGGCTATGGGGCGATGAAATATTACGGCCCGCGAAATAACGGATCCTCTCCCGGTAGCGCAGTGAACCTGCCCGGTTGGGTCATGAGTTTGGATATCCTTGGCACGAGCAATACGTTTACAGGCCAGTGGATGGTGCAAAATGGTAATTTGCTTGGCAGTTCTCTTAACGGTTTGGGAACAAACAGCATCACCGTGGGTAACGTTGATGATACCAACTACCCGGCGGCCTTCACAAATTTGGCCGTGTTTGAAACGCTCTACGATATCAATGACCCGAATGCGTCGCTGACCGTCCTTTCAAATGGCATCGTGAATCTTCACCAGAATGATATGTTTGCGGCAGTTAAGATTGATGGTAATCAACTGAGCCCGGGAAGGTATACGGCTGCCCAATTGTCAGTGGCTTATCCAAATCAGTTCCCCTCCAGTTGGATCTCTCTGATGGGTTCCACCTATTCCACGGCATCGGGAAGCATTACCGTGGGCGTGGTGCCTGTGCCTCAGATAACGAGCTTTGGCGTCAGCTTCTTCGGCGTGAACGGAGTAACATTGAATATGACTGCCAACAGCGGAGTGCCCAATGGAAACTGCTATCTTCTCACGAGCACCAATGTGGCATTGCCATTCAACCAATGGACACCGGTTCTGACGAATTCGTTTGATGCGAGCGGCAACCTTAACTTGAGCACTAATCTTGTAAGCATCAGCAGGGAACAGCAGTATTACATCCTGGCATACTGATTCTTACGGAAAAAGAACGCAAATAATCACGAGGAAAATCTTCCAGTACGGAAGGTTTTCTTCGCTATGTAAGACGCAAACAAATCATGCCTAAAGTCACTTTCATTACGGCTGATGGTGAACAAGTGGTCGTCAAGAACGCTCAGGGAACCTTGATGGAAGCCGCCGTGGAACACAAGGTTGAGGGAATCGTGGGTGATTGTTCGGGTGTCGGTTCCTGCGGGACATGCCATGTCTGCATTGTTCCTGAATGGATGGATTGTGCTGGGCCAACCTCTGAACTTGAGCGGGATGTTATCGGCCAACAATACATCATGCCGGGCAGTCGCCTGGCTTGCCAGATTAACCTGACCGAAAAACTGGACGGTCTTGTGGTGCATGTGCCGCCGCGATAACTCCGATAAAATTATCATGGATAATAATCTTCCAGCCGACGATCCTTTTCGTGAAAAGCGCACAGCCGAAGGGATTCTTGAAGCCATTTTTCAAGGCAAGAAAATCCCCATGATCCTTGGTTTTAAGGATGTTCGTGCTGCTGCTGCTGACTGGAAAACTTTTAGTAATAACGCCCCATTTCGTGTCCCCATCCCTTCGGAAGAAGGCGTGCGTTCGGTGCGGCAATTGCCGATTGAAACAGATCCTCCCGAGCATACGGACTATCGTAAAATTGTTGAGCCATTTTTCCGGCGTCCTAAAGAACCGGAAATGGTTGAAAAGGTTGAAGCATTAATTTCCGCGCTTTTACAGCAAGCGAGTTCAAAAGCTTTTGTGGAAATCGTACGTGAGTTTGCATTGCCGATTCAGTCGCGTGCGCTCACTTGTTTACTGCGTGTCCCCGAAAAAGAGGCAGAAGAATGGATCAGTTGGGGAATCCATGTGTTTCGCGATGGGAATGACGGCACGGCCAAAGGGGCAACGCTTGAACGCTACATTCACCGGCAACTGGACCGCGCGACTCAAAATCCTAGTGACGATTTTTTTAGTGCGCTCACCCAAGCGCAATATCAGGGGCGTGCGCTAACGCGTGATGAGATGGTGGGTTTTGCCAATCTGACTTTTGCCGGCGGGCGGGACACGATCATCCAGACTATTGCGTCCATCATTGGTTATTTTGGTGAACATCAAGAGCAGCTCGAAACTTTACGTTCGAAACCTGATTTAATTAATACCGCGGCGGAGGAGTTTTTTCGGTTTATTTCGCCCTTGACTCACATTGGCCGCGTTTGTCCCCATGCCACGGAAGTCAAGGGCGTTGCCGTCCAGGCAGATCAACGGATTTCTCTTTGCTGGGCATCAGCGAACCGAGACGCTTCCATTTTTGAGAGCCCCGATGATCTGCGCCTGTCCAGGAAACCAAACCCTCATATTGCTTTTGGCAGTGGCGCTCATAATTGTCTCGGCGCAGCCCATGCCCGCCTGTTGACCCGCATATTGCTTTCTCAATTATGCGAACGGGTTGACCGCATAAAAATTCTTGACGCCAAAAAACATATCGAGCGCGAATCTCATTATGAACGTCATCTGGGTTATGATTCGTTGGTCATTCAAATGGTGCGGCGTGGTTAAATTTTTGCAGGTAAGAACGTGTCACTTACTTATGTTACGGCAAGTTGAAATCATGATTAGAAAACTGTTAAGTTAGGCGCAAATAATTTCCAACAGAAAACATTTCATATGGATAATGCCGTTAACCCATCCGTTATCAGTAAGACTCCACACCCAATGTCCTGCGGTGGTTGCCCTGCGGTGGAAAAAATTTCCGAGCGTGGCGCGTTTACCTTGATTGAGCTTCTGGTCGTCATTGCTATTATAGCCATTCTGGCAGCCATCTTGTTGCCGGTCTTAAGCCAGGCGCAGGAAAGAGCCAAGCGGGTTAGTTGTGCCAACAACCTGCGCCAGCTAGGCATGGGATCCATCGTCTATGCAGGAGACAATAATGATTACCTTATCCCTACGCGCTTTCTCAACGGCTCATTATACCAAGGAGTACAGCTAACTCTCAGTGGGGTCAGTGCGACCAATGCGGCTACCGTGACGACACCCGTCGCGCCGACGAGTGTGTGGACGTGCCCCAATCGTCCTAATGTACCTTATTATGACGGGGCAGTTTGGAACATTGGGTACCAATATTTTGGGGGCATGACGGAATGGAATAATCTTTGCGGCTTTGGCGCGTCATGCAGCCCGGTAAAATTGGCAACATCAAAACCTACATGGTGCATAGCTGCAGATGCTACGATGAAAATTGATGGTGCCTGGACGGATCCGAGTCCTGCCACGGAGGTCAATTGGCGACAATATTCAGCGATACCGGCCCATCGCAAAGGAAACTCGGCGATTCCCTATGGTGGTAATGAGGTGTTTTGCGACAGCTCGGTCTCGTGGATCAAATTTCAACAGATGAGTTACCTGCACTCCTGGGATATTACGGGTGACAGGGAAATGTTTTTTTACCAGCAAGATCTTCCGAGCTGGGTGCAAAACAGTCCCAAGTGGACCGGTGGTTTTCTGTCTGCGACTTATTACTTAACGCACCCGTAAAAGATGAACCGGCTAATGAGATTTAAGTTTTGATTGATTTACAAAATAGCGAACAAACACCTTATATGCCAATAGCCATAGGAGCCGCTCGGAATTCCAAACGGAGTTCTGGGTTGTTCCGTAAAGTTCATTACGTTTTGAGTACACACTGGGACCGTGAGTGGTATCAGGTGTTTCAAGATTATCGCCGCCGCCTGGTACAGTTATTTGACCGTACGCTGGATGACATTGCTGCAGGCAAGCTCAAGGGACCATTTACAACCGATGGCCAGTCTATTTTGATTGAAGACTATCTGGAGATCCGTCCAGAAAGACGTGCGCAAATCGAGGAGTTTGCGAAATCGGGGAAACTGATCATGGGGCCGTGGTATGTGATGCCGGATGAATGGCTGGTTTCAGGCGAATCCATGATCCGAAACCTTCGTTTGGGACGGGCTCTTGCGCGAAAATACGGTGCAACGCCGTCGGATGCCGGCTTTGTCTGCGATACCTTTGGGCATATTGGCCAGCTCCCGCAAATTTTGAAAGGCTTTGACATTCATGGGGCCTTTATCTGGCGCGGATTGGAGCCGAGGAAACAGGTGCATTTTCGGTGGCAGGGCAGTGATGGCAGCGAAGTCGTTTGTATGCGTTTTAGCCGGTCAGGATATTGCGATTTCACTTACGACGTTAGGCACGCGACTGAGCACAATCATATTTTTGACCGGGCAAAAGCCACCGAAGATACTGAGCTTTTCCTGGCTAAAGAATCGAAGCGTGCGGCGGTTCCATCTATCCTGCTATTCGACGGCGGGGATCATTTGGAATATGATGGCGATTATTATCGGGCAATTTTTGCCCGCAAGGCGTCTGAAGAATTTCCGTATGATATCGAGCATAGTTCATTGGATGCTTACCTCGATGAGGTATTAGCCCAAACGGATAAAATCACTGACGTGGTAAAAGGTGAGCTGCGCGAATCGGCTGTCGTTTCGAGAGATAAAGATGGTCACTGGTTGATCCCAGGGGTGTTGTCCAGCCGGGTGTGGATTAAACAGCAAAATGCAGATTGCCAGGCATTGCTGTGTCATTGGGCTGAACCATTATCAGTTTTTGCGGTTTCCCGCCTAGGGGCTGATTATCCGGAGCAATACCTAAAAGTCGCGTGGCGATGGCTTTTGCAAAATCATCCGCATGATTCCATTTGTGGATGCAGCATCGACGAAGTTCATGAAGAGATGAAGTATCGGTTTGCGCAATGCCAACAGATCGCGCTGGCGCAAACGAATGAATCATTGCGCCTGATTGCTCTCGCGATTGAAGGTGAAGTCGCGGCCAACGAGATGCGCGTCATGGTCGCCAATCCACTGGCCGCCTCGCTGGATGAAGTCGTCGAACTAACGCTGGATATCCCTGCCGAGTGGGGGTCTTACCAGGAATTCTTTGGTTTCGAGACCAAGCCCGGCTTCCGGATTTTTGAAGCTGCCACTGGCAAGGAGCTTGAGTATCAATTACTGAGCGTCAGCCCGAAAAAAACTCGCAAGAGTGTTTGGCGCACCAAGTTTCCGGAAATTTATAAAGTTCATGAGGTCAAAGTCTCTTTGCGACTGATGCTGCCGGCGACGGGATATACCACCTTGACGGTGCGGGAGGGCGAGAAAACAGTAAAGTCCGGTGTGTTTCCAGAGGAAATGCTGCCTACACGCCATCCCGCAACGCCAGGCCTTGCCACTAGCGAACGTTCGATGGAGAACGAAACTTTATCTGTCAGCATCGAAGCGAACGGCTCACTCACAATCAAGGACAAACGAAATCAACAAGTTTATACCCGACTGCTTACATTCGAAGATACTGCAGACATCGGCGACGGGTGGTATCACGGTCCGCCGGTCAATGACCAACAGATTACGTCGAGCGGAGCAGGGGCCGAAGTCATGCTTCAACATGATGGGCCGGGACAATGCACTTTTCGTATTCGTACACGTCTCAACCTGCCGGAAGCTTTCGATTTTGAGCAGCGCCATCGCTCGGAAACCTTCAAGGAATTGGTCTGCGATAATTTGGTCACGTTACGCGCGGGTATGGATCGGGTTGAAGCGGTCACCACGATCAACAATATGGTTCGTGACCATCGCATACGGGTACTTTTCCCGACGGATGTTAAGGCCAAAACATTTTTCTCGGATGGTGCTTTTGATGTGGTTGAACGCGAAATCGCGCTGCCCAAAAACAACCACTTGCGCCGTGAACTCGCTGTCGAGACGACGGCGCAGCAATCATGGACCGCAATTGGCGGCGCAAAACGGGGCCTGGCGATCGTGGCGAAAGGACTTTTGGAATGCGCGGTGCGCGATTTACCGTCCCGCCCGATCGCGCTCACTTTGTTCAGGTCAACCAGCCGCACAGTCTTTACCGATGGCCAGCCGGGAGGCCAATTGATTGGGCCGCTCACTTTTCAGTATTGGATTGTTCCGTTTGCTGGTAAGGTTCCGCGAACCAAATTATGCCTGCTTGGGCAACAACTTGTGGCTGGCCTGCGCAATATACAACTGCAGCCGCGCCATTTTATGGCCACTCCGCGAAATGGTGTTCATCTTTCAGCGCGTGGTGGTTTGCTGGAATTATCAGGCGGCGCTGTTTGCACCAGCATGCGCCGGGTGGAAAATGCCACGGAAGTGCGAATCTTTAATCCCCATGAGCACGCTATTTCCGCCCGCTTTACGCCTCTGAAAGGAAGCCATGAAAAACTGCTATGGAAAACGGCGCAGCCAGTCGATTTTGAAAGCCGGCCAATTGGAAAGCCACTTCCTTTTGCAGGACCACTTTCGCTCAAACCAAAGCAGATTATCACGTTAAGATTGGCCTGAAATTTCCCGTCACATCATGCATTCGCTCCTGCCGATTGATTATGTCATTATCATCGCATATTTCGGGCTGAGTCTTTTTGCCGGCCTAATCATGGCCAAAAAGGCCGGGGCCAGTATTGATCATTATTTCCTCGGTGGACGTACCATGCCCTGGTGGTTGCTGGGCGTAACCGGCATGGCAAACTGGTTTGATCTTACTGGAACGATGATTATCACATCGTTTCTTTATATGCTCGGGCCGCGCGGGCTTTTTATTGAATTCCGTGGTGGCGCCGGCCTGGTATTGATGTTCATGCTGGCTTACACGGGAAAGTGGCATCGCCGTTCTGGCTGCATGACTTCGGCTGAATGGATGACCTTCCGTTTCGGACAAGGCAAAGCGGCGGAAGGAGTCCGGTTGCTTACGGCTATAGCGTGGGTGGGCTTCAGCGTCATGATGCTCGCCTATCTTATCCGAGGCGCTAGCCTTTTCCTCGGCATATTTTTCCCTTATCCGCCGATGGTGACTACGCTGGTATTGATCACCATCACTACGCTCTACACGATGAGTGCGGGATATTATGGCGTGGTATTTACCGATTTGGTGCAGGGAATCATTATTGCTGTGGCTTGTGTCATCATTTCCGTAATGGCCTTTCACATGATACCTAGTTTGGATAGCTTCGCCGCGACTGCCCAGGCAGTTACCGGAAACTCTGATTGGACGAGTTCGCAACCGCAATGGCATACGACGATGCCTCCTGGTTATGAGGCTTACCAGCCACTTATCATGATGGCGATGTTTTATCTATTGCGGAATGTGATCGGCGGCATGGGCATGGGCGGTGAACAGCGATATTTTGGCGCTAAAAGTGACCGTGATTGTGGTTTGCTCTCGGCGCAGCAGGCCACACTGATGACATTTCGTTGGGTCTTGATGATTGGGTTTGCGGTGATGGGTATTTATTTAGTTCATGCTATTTATCCGCAGGCCGGTGTGACCCAGCAGGCGGCGACAGAGATCCACAAATACTATCCGCAAACGACGGCACCTTTTTGGAGCGACCTGACGAGCCACATTGTCAATGCGCCGGAAAAACAGCCAGCGGAATTAATTTCGAGCCTGCAATCTATTTTGGGGCCAGACTGGCGCGGAAAGCTCCCGCTGGTCGGTTTCAATGGAAGCGTCAATCCCGAGCAGGTATTACCAGCCGTGTTGATGAACCAGGTGCCAGCAGGATTGAAGGGGCTTATTGTTGTGGCTCTTTTTGCAGCGATGATGTCTTGCAAAAATGGGTGGGTGAATATGGCCAGTGGTTTTTTCGTGAAGGATATTTATCAGAATTTCGTGCGTCCTAAAGCAGCTAATCGCGAGCTGATTTATGCCTCTTATTTATCAACACTTGCCATTGTCTTTGTGAGTTTTTACTTGGGAGTTGCGGCTAAAAGTATCAACGATTTATGGTCGTGGATTATCATGGGCTATGGTTCGGGCACGCTTGCTCCATACTTTTTGCGACTCTATTGGTGGCGTTGCAATGCCTGGGGAATGATCGCGGGCATGGTGACGGGGGTAACGGCGGCTGTTTTGCAACGTTTGTTCATCCCGCAAATGCTGGAATGGGAGCAATTTGTGATCATCAGTTCGATTTCTTTTTTGGGCACGATTCTAGTTTCACTCGCCACCGCGCCTACTTCCATGGAAGTACTGAAAAAATTCTATCGCATGACACGGCCATTTGGTTTATGGGGGCCGTTGCGGCAGGAGTTTCAAGGCGCGGAACGGGCTGCGGTGGATCTGGAGAATCGCCGGGATATTATTACCGTTCCCTTCGCGTTGCTTTGGCAGGTAACGTTGTATTTGCTGCCAATGCAATTGGTCATTAAATCCTACCATGCTTTCTTTTGCACGCTGCCGCTGTTTCTGATCGGTCTTGGCGGAATGTATATTTTTTGGTGGAGGCCTTTGGGCAAAATCCAGCCTGAGCCTTCGTTGATTTCAAATAGCTCTTCACGGCAGGATTCAAAACATTTTCTTCCAAATCTTGAGAGCGGAAGTTCTGCCAAGTGATAAGCGCGGCTCGGCGAGTAATCACTTGTCGATGGGAAAGGAAAGTTGACTTTGTTTGCGATATTGCAGGGGAGTCAATTTAACGGCGCTGCGAAATCTTCGATGGAAAAGTGAAATGTTATTAAAGCCCGCCGATTGGGCCACTTCGAGTACTGAAAGATCGGTTCGTTCCAATAATCTTCGCGCGTGCTCCAAACGGATTTGGGTGATGAAGTCGGTCGGTGTAAGACCGGTAAATTCATGACATGTGCGCGACACATGTTCGCGGGATCGTCCGGCGAATTTATAAAATGCTTTCAGGCCGGCTGCCAAATTTGTCGGCTCGTGCATTCTGCTAACCGCTTGCGCCAGCCACTCCGGGGCTCCAGTCCGGATATGCCCGGGAGTGTTTTGCCGATAAATTTCCTGCGCCAAAGCGCTTAAAAAGCGGTCGCAAGCCAAAGGAGTGATAGGTGCTTCGCCAAGTTCACGGGCAATGATTGCCAGCGCCGAAAGTTGTTCTCGCAAGAGGTTCCAGCGGGGAGGGGAGTGGCCGGGCGCCCATGGCGTTCGTGGCAGGCCATAGTTGGTCCAGCGTTGCCGCCATTCAGTCGCAACTTTCACAGGCAATGCAAAATTTGAAATGGTAAATGGGGAATTGCCAGGGCCACAGTGAAAGCCGTGTTGGTCTTCGGGGCGGATAAATAGCAAAGTGCCGCTTTCAATCACTTCCGTCCGCCCATTGAGTTCGTGCATCCCACTGCCATTCTCAATCCAAAACACTTCAGCAAAATCGTGGGTATGCACCGAGACTGGTTCGTCAGGCCTGCATTTGTGTCGGGCAAAGTGCCAGCTTTCACCGGGCAGGACAACCTGGCTCCAACGCAACATTTTCATATTGGCAACAGGAGGATAACGTAGTTAATGGCGCCCTGTCCATTGGCTCATAAGCTACGAGTTGAAATCAATGTCCATTTTTGCCATGAGAAGCGCGATAGCGCAGGACGTCGGCGTACACCCTGGATGGATCTGCGTAAGCTTGATTTGCCAGATCAATGCCTCGTGCGAGGTAAATGCGGTGGTATTCGCTTGCTGATGCGGACAGTTTCATTTCAGTGGACATATAACGCATGGTGTAGCCACAACGGCGCAACTGGCTAAGGTTGGGTTCGCTCCCATGAATGATACGGCCATCGTGGAGGCTGGCATGTTTGGGTTGTAATTCAATGGCCACGGCTTTTGCTTCGTCGCGCTGACTTTTAGTAACTTCGGTGGGGAAGATATTTTGAGATGCATCCACCGGACCATAATCGGAAAATCCTTTCCTGCCGGTGTTGTGCGTTTTTGGGATCACTTGCATGCAGCCGTTTTCCCGAGTGGAAGAATCAATGGCGAACCAGACCGTCACTACTTCCATTGAAGCTGGCAGCATGGTTTTCCAATAGGATGAATCCTCATGCCACGGTACGCGTTTGCCGTTGCCCTTGGGCTTACAGATGAAATGACTCGAGAACAGGGCGATGTTTGGACCGATGATAGATTCAACAAGGTCCAGAATTTCATCGGCAAAGAGCCACTCAAAGAGAGCAGGGTCGGTCGGTGAAGTGCGGCACATCCATTCCCTCGGGCCGCTGGTCTGACGGAAGAGCGGCCAATTTCTTTTCAAAATGTTGTTTTAACTTTTGATACTTTGCCTCAGGGAAAATAGGTTCGGATGGAATGACATAGCCTTCACGAAGATATTGTTCGACTTGTTCCCGGGAAAGGTGACCTTGCAGGGTTGATGTACCAGTATTCATTTGTGACGACGTTACACTATTCTCGCAAGTGATTCGTGGGTGTGTTGTGATAAAAAAGTGTAAAATTGTGACATTGGTGCAAGGGGTTTTGCGGTTTAAAAAAAGTGAGCTAGTCGTATCACTTATTTCTGTTACACAAATTTGAGAGGAGCTTCGCGTTTAAGTTAAAATGCTCCGCAGTTACCATTTTACCCTTTTGGAATGCGGATATTTTCTCTTTGCACCCGGTCGGTGCAAAAAAGAGGCGGGGTGATGATCAAAGAACAAGAAGCTGATAATCCTCAAGTATTTAAAACTTATGCGTTGCATCAAATTCTTCAAATCGATAACCGGCATTTTATTTTTACTCTGTCTTGTGATGTCGGGTTATGCGGGCACTTACTATTCGGCTGTGACCGAAGTTTTCGCCGGGAAACTAAAAAACCTGGAGAGCCCCGTTTGGACAAACAACGCAACAGCGGCAATCGCTCTGGGGAATCTTGTAACCAACGATGGTGTAGGGCCCAGTAATGGACTGGATTATGTGCTTCTGCCAAATGGAAGCGCGATTTCCACCAACAGTTCTCCCACTTGGACTTATCTTATAGCCTATGTCAGCGCTAACGGCGGCGCCTTCGAGGGAAATTCGCTGACTTTGGATACTAACACAGTTTTGACCATCAAAGGAGTTGGCGTGACTAATACAATCACTAACCTGACTTTAAATGGAGGTGTCGTTTTGAATTATGACGCCAACGGAGCTCTCAAAGGAGACATGCTGGGAGGTTCCGTACAAGTGACCCCGGGCACTCTCTCTTATTTAGACGTTGGTGCGGCAGTTATGGGTACTAATAATACTGCCAATCGAACATTAACTATCGTTTCTTCGATTGCGGGCAGTGGTGATTTGATGCTGGTCCAGGGAATTTCTTCGGGAAGTTACATTACGAACCTGGATATTTGGTCGCCGTCCAACACATTTTCCGGACGATGGATTGTCAGGTCGGGTTGGTTGAAAGGAACCGGGATTGGCTCATTGGGGAATAGCAACGTCACTGTCATTGTCGATCCTCAAGCCACGCAAACGAATGCTTACGTCGGCAGTGGATTTTCGGCAGGCCCATCAACATTTGAACCTGGTTATGATATGACCTCGGTGGGAGTGCTCATTATAACCAACGGCGGCAAAATGAAACTGCACCAGAATTGCACGTTTAACACTGTCAACATTAACGGTGTAGCGTTGACCAACGGCGTTACCTATACCTATTCAACGTTAACGAATATGTTTGGAACAAATACTTTTACCGCAGGAGGAAGCGGAAGCATTATACTGCCGGCTTCGATCCATTTCCCGAACATTACATTGCAACCTACCAATCAAACTGTGGTCAACGGGGGTAATGTGACCTTTGCCGTGGCGGCCGGAGGAACGGCGCCACTGTTTTATCAATGGCAGGTGGGGGCAACTGGAAGCGGTGTTTATGCTAATATTACTGATGGAGGAGGCGTCTCTGGTTCGACTTCGACCAATTTGACAATTACGGGTTTAATGCCTGGAAATGCAGCTGATTATATTGTTGTGGTGACTAACGCGTATGGCAGTGTTACCAGCAGCGTAGCAACACTGACTATTGCTCTTCCGCCGTCCATCGTCACTCAGCCAAACTCGCAGGCTATTTCTGCCGGTGGCAATGTTACTTTCGCCGTGACGGCCAGCGGGACGGGAGCCTTGGCGTATCAGTGGCAGGCAGGGGTAACAGGGAGTGGCGTTTATACAAATCTTTCCAACGCGGGTAATATCTCGGGCGCAACTTCTACGAATTTGACTATCACCAGTTTAAATGCTGGAAATACAGGGGATTACATAGCCGTGGTGACGAACTTGTATGGCGGCGCCACCAGCAGTGTAGCCACATTGACGGTGGCTTATGCGCCAATCGTCACTGGGCAACCGATCGGTGTAACAGTGACCAACGGCGGGAATGCCACCTTCAGTGTGGCCGTCATTGGCGCGCCCCCTTTTAGTTATCAATGGCAAGTGAATGGCACGAATGTACCCGGAGCAACCAGTTCCAGTTATACTCTGGTCGGAGCCACGCCCAATGATGATGGCAATTTTAATGTGATTGTAACCAATGTTTACGGTAGTGCGATCAGCGGGCCGGCACCTTTGTCTGTTACTTACAATAACACTTACTTCACCGCAGTTACGGAGACCGGAGCAGGAGCTCTTATTAGCGTTGCGAGTGCTGTGTGGACGAATGATCCAGTCCAGGCTGTTGCCCTGGGAAGTAACGTTGTTAACTGCGCGGCGACACCTGTCAGTGGAAATGACTACGTCGCCTTGGCTAATGGCCAGATATTTACTACCAATGTCGTGCAGTTAACCACAGTTATACGGACCTACGCTCCTTATACATTCCCCGGTAATTCTCTGACGTTAAATACTAATACCGCTTTATACATCAAAAACCTTGGGCAAGTCAGTATCATATCCAACCTAGTTATGAATGGCGGGCTGATCCAGAATGGTAATGACAATACGACCACGAATTACAACATTTTGGGAGGTTCTCTCCAATCAGTACCAGGGACTCTTTCCTACTTTGATTTTGGTTCCATTACCGTCGGCCTTAGCAATGCAGCCAACCGAACCTTGACCTTGTCCTCCAGCGTTTCTGGCAGTGGGGATTTAGTATTGGTTCAGGGGGTGGCCATTGCAACCAACGTGGATGTCCAATCAACATCAAACACTTTCTCCGGCAGATGGATTGTTCGATCTGGTTATTTGAAGGGGAGTGGTGTGGATTCGCTGGGTACGAACAGCAGTATCATCGTGGACCCAATTGCTACCCAAACGAATAACTATTTCGGCGGCGGTTTCTGCGCCGGTCCCGCCAAATTTGAACTCGGCTATGATATGAACAGCGCCGGGACGCTAACATTGACCAACGGCGGCATGATGTATTTGCATCAGAACTGTGCTTTCAGTGCGGTGACGGTCAACAATACAGCCCTCACAAATGGCACGTACACTTATTTGACCTTAAGCAATCTGTTTAGCACCAATGTTTTCACCAGGGGAGGAAGCGGCTATATCACTGTGCGACCCTACACTAACGGACTTCCCAATGTTCCTCCATTTATCAGATATCAGCCGGTATTTAGTCCGTCCAGCACCATGTACGATGGCGAAACAGTGCAATGCACGGTGGTTGCCGGCGGCACCGGGCCATACTCGTATCAATGGAAAGTCGGACCCAGCAACACTGGCGCTAAAACCAATCTGATCGATGGGGCAAACGTTTCAGGCTCGACAACTTCCGTGTTGACCCTCTCCAACTTGGCAACTAACAACACAGCCTATTATACAGTCGTGATTACAAATTCATTCGGTGCTGTCACCAGCGCTGTGGTGCATTTGACTGTAAACATCAGCCAGCATTATTACACGGCTGTTACCGAAACTGGAGTGGCTCCGCTATTGAGCCTTGCGAGCCATATTTACACGAATGATCCGGCGCAAGCCCTTGCCATGGGAGATTTACTTACCAACGGTTCCGCTGCTGCGACTGGTGGCTATTACGAAGCGTTATCTAACGGCCAGGAATTTACCAATGTTCTTCCTGAAATCTGCACAGTCTTGCGATCCTATGCCGCCTATACTTTCCCTGGCAGGTCTCTGCAACTGGATACCAATACGGTTATCTATATGAAAAATACGGCCAGAATCAGCACGATCAATCTGATTTTGAACGGCGGTATCGTGCAGAATGGCGATAACAATTCAGGCGCCAACCACGACATGATGGGTGGATCTGTTCTCGCCAATCCGGGGACGATTTCCTACTTTGATTTTGGTGGTGTCACTATCGGGCCCTTTAACTCAGCCAATCGAACGCTCACCCTGTCTTCCAGTATTACAGGAAGTGGTGATTTAATTCTCGTTCAAGGCGCTGCCTTGAGTGCTGTGAATCTTGATATCGTATCCGCCTCCAATAATTATTCCGGCCGATGGATTGTCAGGTCTGGTTATTTGCGAGGCACGGCTATTGAGTCATTGGGAACGAATAGCAGCTTCATCGTGGACCCGCTGGCGCCACAGACAAACTCTTATGCGGGCGGCGGTTTTTGCGCTGGCCCGTCGGTTTTCGAGCCGAACTATGATCTTAATAGCGCTGGGACGCTGACGCTGGATAACGGCGGTCTCATGGTTCTGCACCAAAACTGTGCGTTCACAGCCGTTACTATCGAGGGCTTCTCCCTGGCTAACGGTACCTATTCATATCCGACGTTAACAAATATGTTCCCGGACAGTTTTGAGGCCAACGGCGGCGGCGCGATTACTGTTGAAGCCTATAACAATGTGCTGCCCAGCATTCCTCCATTTATCATTGGGCAACCTGCATTCTCGCCAGTGAATGTTGCCAATGCGGGACAGACGGTAAGTTGCGTTGCCCAGGTTGGCGGTACGGCTCCGCTCTTTTATCAGTGGCAGGCTGGACTGACTGGCAGCGGGGTTTATACGAACGTGCTTAATGGCGGAAATATTTCTGGAGCCAACACGGCCAGCCTCGTCATCAGTAATGTCACCGCCGGCAACGCGGCAGATTATGTTTTGGTAGTGAGCAATGCACTTGGGATTGTTACGAGCGGCGTGGCGACGCTGACCGTTGTGCCTTCCACTACCACTGTTTTGACCAGCTCGTGGCGTTTTTCCACCGACCCAAATAACGTTGGGATAACGAATGGCTGGTATACAACTAATTTTGACGATAGCGGATGGTCAACGATTCTATCGGGCAGGTCGTGGGAGAGCCAAATTGGAAACTACGCGGGTTATGCGTGGTATCGCCAGCGCATCGTTCTTCCGGCGGTAGATAATCCACAGGAAACACCCCTGACAATTAATCTTTCTTCGGTTTATTCAGACGACGCATTTTACTTCAATGGCGTCCTCTGTGGCGGCATCACCAACGAATATAAATATACCAATATTCAAGCCCGTGCTTATACGATTCAGGCCTCAAATGTGTTGTACGGTCAAACGAATATTATTGCCGTGCGGATTTGGGGTGGAGACATAGGGTTGCAGGGACGAAATAGCGGGTTGATCGCCGGGACATACACGGCCGTGTCAAATCCATATCGCGTGATGGCGCGCGCAGTTGGGGACAATTATACAAATGAACAACCTATCGAACTTTGGGACCTGAGTAGTGCACAGCAGGGCAACGCGTTCGAGATGGTCTTCCGCATTCCCGGTGCAGCCCTGACTTCGACGAATGTGGGGATGGCTTATACCGTCAATGATTTTTACGGTAATAGGATTACCAACGGGACGACCTCGATGGAAGTTGATGCCGATGGCATCGGGCGTGGCGTTTTGAGCGTATCGGCAGCGAGCTCGCAGATTATTTATCTGGCAGGTCGCATTAAAGCGACGATGGTCGTAACCAATGTCAGCAATGGAGCCGTAGTCTATACTAATGGATTTTCGCTGGATCACTTGTCGTTCGTTGGCCGCGATAATCTTGAATTACCGGCGCTCACCAATGAAGTGGACAGCACGCCGTACGGTTCGCTAACGCTGATTGATTCAATCGATTGCTCGACGGTCTCGACGAATGAGGTGCATCCTTATATGCAGAGCGCCTTTGGCAATCACTCGCAGGATTATTCCACGCCCGGGGTTCCGATCAATGTGTCTGTGGATAATATCCTGGGATTGCCCGCACGTGAGTCAGCCTTTGGCTGGTTTGCCTATCGCGTCGGGCGCGGTTTGCTCACGCCTCACAAAACCTATTTGCTCCGCATCGAATATCCTGAAGATAAACCACGCTACTGTCCGATTGAAATTCAAGCCGGGCACAACTACATGGATGTTGGCTGGAAGAACGGCATCAATTCGACCAATCCCTATGATAATTGGCCATTGAGCGGAGGGTGGCAATGGTATGACGTGATGGTTCCGGTTGGCGATGAAAGCCTGGGCTCCGGTGGTTCGGGAGATGCCTCGTCGCAATATGGTTTCTGGGTTTATTTCATGACCAAAACCAATGGTAATTATTTCGCGCCTTACTCAGGTGGACCGGCGGTGGCAGCAATCAAACTGTATGCGATTGATCCTGTTACGAACGCACCGCAGATCACCATGCCGCCAGGCTTGCCGCAGCGTATCATGACGTTTGATTGGGAACGTCAGCCTGCCAATGTTCCTGCAGACTTGGTAAGTTATGCGGAACTGATGGGATATAATGCCATTTCACCTCTCGCCCTTAAATGGCTCTATACAAATTTCGGAGATCCGACCAATGGATATGATTCTGCAAACGTTGACGCAGCTACTTACTGGGTGACCAGCCCCAACGTCAGCGGACAGCCGGCACAACCAGCCGTGCCCGGAGAAGAGTCGGTGCATGAACGATACCTGGAAGCGACCGCCGGTACTACGGTCAATTACATCCCGCGTATCGAATATGGTGGTTCCTACAATCTGCCGACTTCCGCCTGGGCCATAGGCACGAATGGGCAGCTTGCTGTTCCCGACCGATTCGCTAACCATTGCGCGAACCTGTTAAATCCCGCGACGTTTATCGACGAGACCCAATATCTCGATATGATTTTCGCGCCGTATGTTTCGACCTATCCACAATTGAAAGGTGCATTGTGGCGCATCCGTGAAGACACCATGCCTGCCAGCTATGGCACCAATGACATTGCGATGTTCTGCTCAGATACGGGTACCAATAGTCCCACGGGCTACACTCCCGCGCAGTTGGCATTTTGGGCATCTCCAGCCGGGCCGATGGGAGCCGCCTATTCGACCTGGTGGCAGGGCAAACGGGCGCAATATCACCAGCAGATTGTTTCATACATACGGAGCAATTACGGAACGAACCTCACGCTTTATTACTATAACTGGGATGAGGATAAATTTGCCTTGATGGAACCGGACTTAAACTCGGCAACTTTTTACGCCAATGTTAATTCGGTAGGTGGACCGACGGCTTATGCAAATGATCTTGCGGCGCGCGAATCTTATACCGTTAGCCAATACACGAACGTGATGTTTACAGGAAACTTCTCAGGTTCCTTTGGCCCCAGCGCACCTGCCCAGGCCAATAATCCTGCTTACGCATTGCGTCCTTCGCTTTATAGCAACATCAGCGGTGTCGAATTGTTCGCGCCAGTCAATTGGCTTTGCTACGCGCAATCAAATTACATCAATTATTTCCAGACAGCAGATGGATTGGCGGTCGCCAATTGCGTCTCTTATGATGAAATAGCTGCCCGTGAACCCAATCCCAAATACGAAGGTAATATGGTTTTGCCGGGCGGTGGACAATTCAGCATGGCCTTGGAACTTCTTTCTTACTATTACGGTGATGCCCGCACACTCACGTACACTGTATATACTTACGGGCGTGGTTTTGCGGATGCGCATCGCCGCTTCGCGCAGGCGTTCCTCTCCTTGCCTGCCGTCCCGGGACTTCTGGTCACCAATACACCGACAGATGTAGCAGCTCGCGAATACCCGACGACCAATGGCATTTACATCGGCGTCGCGTACAAAGGCTATTCTACCAACTCATTTACGGTTAGCCTGCCCGGAAGCTGGGATCCAAGCGTAGTCATCACGAATCTCGTGACGCAACAGGCTGTTCCTACTAGCATTGTCAGCAGCAATTTGCAGATCACCCTGACGGCTGCGCCGATGGAACTCGACGCATTTCTTGTAACAGGCCCGGGAACCCAGGATGGTGTTTTAAGAAGTAACGCCATCGTATTCAGCGGACCAAAACCGAAGATTACCGCGATAGCGAAGGGACGTAACGGCAATATAACTCTTGGCTTCTCGGGGGCATCGCATAGTTCATATGTGATCCAGGTCGCCACGAATCTGTCGCCGACTACGGTTTGGACCACGATTAGCACAAACACCGCCGACGCAAATGGCATCTGGCAATTTACTGACACGAAAGCAACCAATTCCCAGCGATTCTATCGGGCATATCAACAATGAGAAGCAGCACATTATTACTACGTCCTAAACTATCACTGACTCGAGTAGCGTCTCTGGCACTTTTTCTGGCAATATCGCAATTGTCGTCGGCCCAGGACGCTACTCTTGCGCCTTTTGAAACTGGCGCAGAAAGTAATCTCGCTGGAAAGCTCAAGGCTTCCCCGCAAAAATCGCAAACGATTGAATGCTTGTCTTCAGGGCATCTCGGAGAATGGGAAGTGGAAAATCCATCTGAGGAAAAAAACTCATCTGCTTTTACTTTGCGCGAGGAGGGCGGAAAGGATGCCCTGAGCTTAACGACCTCTGGCTTTATTCCGGGGATGACAACCGTGCGGGTACTCCTTCCGGGGGACGGTCCTGGTAACGGGGACGTTTGGGCCAGGAACCACGCTAATTATATTTCATTCAAATGCAAAAGCACTGGTTCGGCCAAAATGACTTTGAACCTTCTCGTCCGGGGAAAAACTTCTGGAACCTATCGGGCCGTTTTTTCTGCCAAGCCCGGAGATTGGCAACAATGGGTCCTGCCTATCCAGGCATTCGGCCTTGAAAATTTTGCACACGTGGCCGGATTGGGCTTTCGCGTCTTATCGGCAGACCAGAATGCCGAGGTTTTTATTGCGGATATTCAAGTAGGTACGTCCGCTTATACCGACGAATCATGGAAAGGACGGCAATTGAACATAAGTCTCAAAGGTGACTGGCATTTCGCGATAGATTCCGGTAACCAAGGCATGGATGAAAAATGGTACAAGGAGAACTACGACGACGCGCATTGGCAAACTCTCAAATCCGGTTTGTCCTGGCAGGAGCAGGGTGTTTCCCACCATGGATATGGCTGGTATCGCCAAAAAATTATCATTCCGGCTGAATTCACAAATGTACCGCTTACACTCAATTTAACAAAAATTCCGGCAGATGACGATGTCTGGTTCAATGGTGTGCGCATCGGTGGCTGGAATGGCGAGTATAAATATGATAATCAGATCCTCCGCTCTTACACGGTTCCTGCCTCCCTGATTCGCTATGGGCAACCAAACACAATCTCTCTTAGGATTTGGGGCGGTAACTTGACCTTTATTGGAGATAAAAGTGGATTGATCGCAGGTCCTCTGGAAGCCGAATTAAATCCGTATCAGGTCTATTTGCGCAGGCCGGATGGTCATGAAATGCCGGCTCAGCTTTTCGATTTGAGCGACGCCCAGCGAGGCCAGCCTTTTGATATCATTTTTCGTTTTCCGACCGAATTAGCAAAAAGTCCTGGGGCGCAGCTTGCTTATTGCTTAACTGATTTTAATGGTAACGAAATAAAATCCGGCGAAGTGGCCCTCACATCTGGGACAGATCACACGGCCCAGGCTATGGTTTCGGTTGATCGAGAAACCGCGCAGACCATTTATTTAAGAGGACGTTTTCAAGCAGGCCTTACCATTACCGACAACTCTGGCAATTTAGTTTATTGCGGTGACTGGAAAATGGAACGGCCATCGTATACAGCTCGCGATGAAAATCCATTGCCCGCTTTGCCGGAACAAGTAGACGACACGCCATATGGCCGACTCAAACTAGTAGATGAGATTAATTGTTCCCAATCGCTTTTTGACGATCCTCACCCTTACTTGCAGAGCAGTTTTGATGAGGCGCAAAATCGGCAAACGCCCGGATCTCCTGTATATGTGACGGTTTCCGAAATTCTTGGCAAACAAGCCAGAGAAAGCGCGTACGGCTGGTTCGCCTATCGTATCGGCAGGGGAACGCTCAAACCACACACAACTTATTTGGTTCGTATTGAATATCCTGAAGATAAACCACGTTATTGTCCCATCGAAATTCAGGCCGGGCAGAACTTCATGGATGTAGGTTGGGAAAACGGAGTAGGGGCCGAAGATCCTTATGACAATTGGCCACTCAGTCATCAATGGCAATGGTACGACGTCATCGTGCCGCTGGATCACAAGACCGTCGGCACTGGCGGAACAGGCAGTGACCAAACGCAAAATGGAGTTTGGATTTATTTCATGAACAAGATCAGGCCGAATTCCCTTTTCTCCATTTGGTCCGGAGGACCGGCTATCGCGCGCATTAAACTTTATGAGATTGATCCGGCCAAAAATGCTCCTGTAATCCAGAGTCCGAAGGACCTTCCTCATCGCGTGTTGTCATTTGATTGGGAGCGACAAGCTGATTGTAATCCAGAAGACCTCGTTCGTTACGCTAAGCTCATGGGGTACAGCGCTATTTCCCCGGTGATTATCAAATGGGGATTTGCCAATTATAGCGATCCATTTAATGGCTACGATTCCATTGCCGTTGATGCCCATGATTATTGGGTGAGCAAAAGGTACGATCCCACCTCGGGTCAGGACGCAACATCGCCTGTTCCGGAGGCGAAATCGCAGCACGTTCGTTTTCTTGAAGCGACCAAAGCCTGGGGAGTGGATTACATCCCACGCGTTGAGTACGGTGGTTCAGAAGATCTTTCCAGGGATGCCTGGGCTATAGGATTAAATGGCGAGCCGACCAAGCCTAATCGCTTCGCTTCATGGGGCGCTAACCTCTTAAATCCTTTAACGTGGGACGACATGGAGAAATTGATGGACCATTTGATCAAACCATACGTGAAGGATAATCCACAACTGACCGGCATTCTTTGGCGGAGCCGTTGCGATCGGATGGCGGTGAGCTATGGCAAAGCTGACCTCGAATTGTTCAGCAAAGAAACCGGCACGCCGCTGCCGTCTGGAGGCGAAGCGCAATGGGCGGCCTGGGCAGCCGGAGAAATGAAACCGAAATACGACGACTGGTGGTATGAGAAACGCGCCCAATTTGATATCAAGCTGGAAAAGCTGCTCCAGAGTTATCGTCCTGATCTAACTCTTTATTATTACGATTGGGATTCAGACAAGTTTGGATTGATGAACCCAAGCGTCACCTCGTGGGCATTTCTTGGAAACGTCCTCAAGCCAGGCCCGACCGGTGGCAAAGCAGCTTATGCGAAAGAACGGGCGGAACGAAAAACGTTTACGGGACAGGATTATATTGCTGCAGTGCGAAATGGTTCTCTCGGTTTCGCGGGTCATCCCAGCGGTGTTAATGCTGGTCTTAACCGGGCTGACTTCGGCGTTCGTCCTGATCTTTATACAAATACTCCGGGTATTCAAATTTTCGCGCCCGCAAACTTCCTTTGCTACGCGGACAAGCCCGACTATCTGAATTATTTCCAAACGGCCGATGGTTTGGCTGTGGCCAATAGTGTTTCCTACGATGAAGTCGAAGCGCGCAGCATCAATCCCAAATTTGAAGGTAGCATGATGACACCAGCCGGAGCGCCTTTCAGTATGGCTCTTGAGTTGCTTGCTTACTTCAATGGTGATGCGCGGACTTTAAATTACACGCCTTATACTTATGGCCGTGGCTTTGCGGATGCACATCGCCGCTTTGCGCAAGCATTTCTCGCGTTGCCCGCCATTCCTGCTACTGTTGTAGACCAGGGAAATCCGGATTTGAAAGTCCGCCTCTACCCTTCATCGAATGGAACCTATGTCGGCGTGGCTTACAAAGGCTACGCTCCCGAGAAGCTTACCATAAAAATCCCATTCACAAATCCAAGAGCCACCGTCAAAAATCTAGTGACCAACGAAACGATTCCAACACGGCTTGCCGATGGCGAACTACAATTCGATATTGACTCGGGGCCGATGGAACTCAATGCCTTTTTGATTGAGTAATATCATTTCTTGAATGGGTATGAACTTGCAAAGGAATAAAAAGGCAGGGAAAGTTTAACGCATGCCGAAAATCAGAAGAATCACTTTTTTTAAGGCCGTTTCGACCGTCTCACAAAAGATCGCTGACAGCACCCATCAGATTCCTGAAATTGCGTTCATTGTCGCGCGCATTGAATTGGATAACGGCGTGACGGGCGACGGTTACTTGCTCGCGTTTCATTATTCGCCTAAAGCGATTCTCGGGGCATTGCAGGATATCGCTCCTATGGCTCTCGGCCGTGAAGTCAGCCACACTGGTGAATTACTGCGGCACCATGAGAAAGAGAGTGAATATTTTGGCAACGTCGGATTACATCGCTGGGCTGCAGGCTTGATAAACGTAGCGATGTGGGATGCCTGGGCGAAGACGCTGGATGTTCCCGTATGGAAAATGTTTGGTGTCTGCCATGACCGCGTGCCTCTTTATGGCAGTGGCGGCTGGCTTTCCTATTCCATGCAGGAGCTTCTGGATGAAGTCACGCGTTATATCAAACGCGGTTTTCGCGCGGTGAAAGTGAAAGTAGGTTCGCCCGAAATTCAGCGAGACATCGAACGGTTGACGAAGGTGCGTGAAGCTGTTGGTCCGCATGTACGCATTATGATGGATGCAAACCAGGGCCTGATTTTACCCGCGGCTATGGAACTCGCTCGCGCTGCGCAACCCTTGCAGATAGCCTGGTTTGAAGAACCATTACATCGCACAGATTACGATGGTTACCAGCAATTGCGTCAGCACGCGGGAATGTCTATAGCGACCGGCGAGCGTGAGTTTGATTTGGTGACCTTGCGCGAATTAATTCGCCGTAATGCTATCGATCTCTGGCAACCGGACTTGTTGCGATTGGGTAGCGTGGAAGCCTGGCGTGCCTCGGCGGCACTGGCCCAGGCGCATCACATCCCCGTCCTGCCGCATTATTATAAAGAGTACGACGTGCCTTTGCTGATGACTGTACCCAATGCTTACGGTGCAGAGTCATTCGATTGGGTGGACGAGATCATCACCAATCCTATACGCATGAAAGATGGTTTCGCGTATCCGAGTGAAGGGGCAGGGTGGGGATTCAATTTTCGTGATGACCGCCTGACCGAGCTGGCTTCTTTTTAAGGTGGATCTTATGAACCAATCCACTTTTGACTCTGCGTTTAATCTTACTGGCCAAACGGCTCTCATCACAGGTGGCGGCACAGGTTTGGGTTTTGGCATGGCCAAATGCCTCGTTGCTGCCGGAGCTAAAGTGGTCCTCGTGGGACGCCGCAAGGAACAACTCGATAAAACTTGTGCCACGCTCGGTAAAAATTCTTTCGCTCTTCGTGGGGATGTGACTCAACTTGAAAGCATTCCTGGCCTGGTTAAGCAGGCAGAAAGTTTTGCTGGCCCCATTTCCATTCTGATCAATAACGCGGGTATTCATTTAAAAAAGGATGCTGTTCATACCAGCGATGCGGAATTCGCATCAATCTTGCAGACTCATGTTTTTGGCGCTTTTGCGCTTACTCGCGAAGTGGCGCAAGGCATGGTTAAGCGGCAGTCAGGTTCCGTTATTTTCATAGCATCAATGGCGTCCTTTATGGGTGTTCCCAAAGTGTTGGCTTACGCCACGGCCAAGACCGCCATTATCGGCATGGTTCGCACTCTGGCTGCGGAATGGGGACAAACGGGTGTGCGCGTCAATGCTATTGCTCCGGGCTGGATTCACTCAGAAATGACTGCCAAAGCTCTAAACGATGATCCACCTCGTAAAGCAAAAATCCTCGGACGCACGCCGATGAACCGGTTGGGTGAAGCTGATGATATTGGTTGGGCGGCAGTTTATTTATCCAGTTCAGCGACTAAGTTTGTCACCGGTGTCGTGCTTCCTGTGGACGGGGGAGCTTCGATAGGCTTTTAATGGGCATTCATATGAATAAGGGAAATGTAATATCGCCAGTTCTTCGCAACCTCCGCCCGATTATTATTTTGGTCATGGCAGCTTTCAGCCTCTGTGAATCAAATTGTTTACATGCTCAAACGATCTCTTCTCCAGACTGGGAAAGCCCGTTGCGTACATCTTTGGAGCAAATGGCACAAACTCTCACGAATACCCTTAAGCCCTGGCCAGTGCCGGATCGCATTTTTTACATCGAAAAATATGGCGCCATAGCTGATGGAACTACAATAAATACGATAGCAATTCAAAAGGCCATTGACGCCTGCTCATCCAGTGGTGGGGGAACAGTGTTGTTTTCAAAAGGTGATTACGTCACCGGCACCATCGAGTTAAAAAGCGGCGTTATGTTGCAGGTGGATAATGGAGCGCGACTTCTAGGCAGTACTAATCTCGCGGATTATCCTGATAAAGTGCCCCAGCGCAAGACGATCATGGATGCATGGATGAATCTCAGGCTGTCGTTGATTTACGCTGAAAACTGTGAGCGCATTGGCATACGAGGCGACGGAATTATTGATGGAAGAGGTCAGACGAACAACTTTCCTGGGACAGCAACCAGCGCGGCACTCCCTGGACGACCGTTCCTCATCCGCGTTATTGAATGCAAAAAAATCGTGATTGAAGATATCCGGCTCCGCAACGCAGCTTCGTGGATGGAAAATTATCTCAATTGCGACGACCTTATTCTTCAGCACCTCAATGTGCAAAATCAGTGTAACTGGAACAACGACGGTTTCGATATTGACGGCTGCCACAACGTCATCGTCCGTGATTGTTTCATCAATGCCGAAGATGATGCAATGTGCTTCAAAGCCGCCGGACTGCGTAAGATGGAAAATGTCCTCGTTGAAAACTGCCATGCTTACACTCAATGCAATTCGCTAAAATTTGGTACTGATTCAGAGGCAGATTTTCGCAACGTATTGGTTCGGAATATTGATGTCGGCACTGTTCCTCAAAACCTGCCTGCCTTCCGTCGCAGGAAAGCTCTGTCTGGTATTTCTTGGGAGGCAGTGGATGAAGGAACTGTAGAAAATATACTAGTCAAACAGGCGCATGTTGTTGATGTCCTGTCACCAATCTTTTTGCGCCTGGGAGATCGGGGACGGACCATGCCGGATAGGTCAAAACCTCCCGTCGGGCAATTGCGCGACATCGTGTTTGATGGACTTACAGGGAGTGCTGAAAGGAGTTCTATCATTTCCGGCATTCCAGGCCACACGATTCAGCAGGTAGCCATTCGGGATGTGAGTCTATCACTGCCAGGTGGCGGAACATCTGAACAGGCTGCTTTGAAACTTCCGGAAAATCCTGCTGACTATCCTGAAGTCAAAATGTTCGGCCCTGTCATTCCGGCGAGCGGTTTCTGGTTACGCCATGCGGAGCAGGTCTCATTTGATAACATCCATTTAACATTCCTTAAACCTGACGCCCGTCCACAAATCAGCATCGGAAAAGACGCGAAGAACATTTGGCTCGATGGAAAACTTCTGTTGAAAACCGAATAACGCTTCGCGATTATTTTTTAGCGCCATAGCCCCGGATGAAGCCAACGCATTGGGCCACGTCAACCACATTACTTTCCCAGGCATATTCGTACTCAATAGAAATGTTCCCGGCGAAATGCTGACGCTTTAATTCCTTAAGAATAGCTGGAACATCCGAAACACCCGTGCCGTCTGGAACGTCATGCGCCGTTGGCGATACTTCGTTCATGTCATGGAGATGGACGCTGATGACGTGGCCTTTCAGAATTTTCAGGCAGTCAACCGGCTTCAAACCGGACTGAACCCAATGCCCGGTATCTGCACATGCGCCGATACGCGAGTCACGGCCTTTCACCACA
>Ga0206856_10040_pt1 | contig 40780 bp, 42 predicted proteins | sample Alteio_BWOrgCont_48_FD_152630 | JGI IMG/M metagenome (GOLD analysis project Ga0206856, IMG submission 152630) | Enriched cells from forest soil in Barre Woods Harvard Forest LTER site, Petersham, Massachusetts, United States -... | ecosystem: Environmental > Terrestrial > Soil > Temperate forest >...
GCTTATCAGCCTGCGCCTTCCACCAGTACGCCGCCGGTCAAGGGTGTCGTGCCTTCAGCGACCAGCCTCGAAGTAGTTTTCTATCGCGACGCGAAGGTAGATGATGGATTTTACGCGAACAACGGCTGGATGCAGGAGTTGCCGGACCCGATCACGAAGATCACGTGGGATAACGTGGTGCTCGTCAGCCATAAAACGGCGCGTGACCTCGGCGTGCAAAACGGCGACATCGTGGAAATCACGCTGGGTGGCCGCAAAGTGGAAGGACCGATTTGGACGCAGCCGGGCATGGCGGATTATTCGCTCGGCCTTGCGCTGGGTTACGGACGTGTCAAGGCGGGTCGCGTCGGCAGTGGCGTTGGCTTTAACGCTTATAAGATTTTTAACGGCAAGTTTATCGAGTCAGGCGCAACGCTGACCAAGACGGGCAAGACTTACGTGGTGGCGACCACGCAATCGCACTGGTCCATGGAAGGTCGTCCGGCAGTGCGCGAAGGGAACCTGGAAAAATTCAAGGAAGATCCAAATTTCGCGACGGAGATGCACGATAAAGAGCCGCCGGTAGTCGCGCCGTTGTATCCGAATCCTTTCGACGAAGCGAAGAAGACCGCTTACCAGCAATGGGGTATGGTCGTGGATCTCGGTTCGTGCGTGGGTTGCGGCACTTGCGTGGTGGCGTGCCAAAGCGAAAACAATATTCCGATTGTCGGTAAAGACCAGGTGTTGCGCGGTCGTGAAATGCACTGGATGCGCATCGACCGTTATTACACCGCGGATCCGAAGACGAAAAATAACAAGTCGTTGCTGGATCCCAACGCGGACATGAACATGTCCGATTCAGAACTGCAATTTGCGAACTGGATTGAGAATGTCCAGGCGGTGACGCAGCCGATGTTTTGCCAGATGTGCGAAGCAGCACCGTGCGAAAACGTTTGCCCGGTGAACGCCACTTCCCATGACGCGGAAGGGCTGAATGTGATGACCTATAACCGTTGCGTCGGCACGCGTTATTGTTCTAACAACTGCCCGTATAAAGTGCGCCGGTTCAATTATTTCGATTATAACAAGCGCGACCTTTCGGAATTGAAAGGGCCTTTCTATCAAACGCCGCTGTTGAGCACGACGGATGGCAAGTGGGACATGGCCGTGTGGTGGAAGCACCGTGAAGCGCCGATGTTTCCTGAAGGGGATGATTGGGACTTGATCAAGATGGTCAAGAACCCGGACGTGACCGTGCGTATGCGCGGTGTCATGGAGAAGTGTACTTATTGCACGCAGCGCATCCAGCAGGCTGAGATTACCCAAAAGGTGAAAGCAGGCGACACGGGCAATGTGCGCTTGAAAGAAGCGGATGGCAATATTCCCAAGACGGCCTGCCAACAGGCGTGCCCGGCGGGCGCGATTGTTTTCGGCGATATCAGCGATCCCAACAGCAAAGTTTCAACGGCCAAGCGCTCGAAGTTGAATTATTCGGTGCTGGAGGAATTGCTGACGAAGCCGCGCACGACGTATCTGGCGCGCGTTCGCAACCCAAATCCCGCGATGCCGGATTATCACGAGCCTTACAGCACGGAAGAATACAAGGCGATGGGTGGACAATTTCAAACTGAGAAAGGAAACGGTTAATGGCCCAATCTTCGTCACAAATGGAATCGCTCGCGCCGCCGGCTGAGTTGCGGCGCATGGAAGCTGTGCCGAACCAGAGCCTGGGCTGGCTGACGGACAAGCTGACAGCTTTCAACGAAGGCAAGACCCCGATGTGGTGGTGGATACTGTTCATGCCCGCGGCGTTTTGCGCGACGGTGGTCCTGCCGGCGATGTTGGTCTACAAGATTTCCACGGGCGTTGGCGCGTGGGGCAATAACAAGCCGGTGATGTGGGGCTGGGACATTATCAATTTCGTCTGGTGGGTGGGTGTGGCGCATGCGGGCACGTTGATTTCCGCGATGCTTTTCCTGACGCGGCAGCACTGGCGCACGGTGATTGGCCGCGCGGCGGAAGCGATGACGGTGTTCTCCGTCATGATGGCGGGTTTGTATCCGGCGGTGCACATTGGACGCGAATGGATGGCGTGGTTTATGTTCCCGGTGCCGACGTATGAAGGCATGTGGCCGAACTTCCGTTCGCCGCTGATGTGGGACGTTTTTGCGGTGAATACGTACCTGATTGTTTCATCCACGTTCTGGTACATGGGATTGATTCCCGATTTGGCTTTGATGCGCGACCGCTCGACGACGCGCGTGAAGAAATTTGCTTACGGCCTGTTTGCGCTCGGTTGGACGGGTTCAGCGCGGCAGTGGCACAATTACGAGAAGGCTTACCTGATTTTGTCCGGCCTGGCGACGCTGCTGGTGTTCACGGTCAGTTCCATCGTCGGCATGGACTTTGCGACGGCGCAAATCGCCGGCTGGCATGAAACGATTTTCCCGTTCTACTTCGTCGCGGGCGCCGTGTGCTGCGGTTTCGGCATGGTGCTGGTGCTGTTGATTCCGTTGCGCAAATGGTGCCACCTGGAAGACATCATCACGATGGCGCACATCGACAAGATTTGCAAAATGACGCTGATGATGTCCTGCATCATGATGTATATCTACGTGGTGGAATTTTTCATCGCATGGTACTCGGGCAATCCTTACGACGCGTGGGTGTTCGGCCATCGCATGTTCGGCCATCAATATTGGTACGGCGGCTGGATCATGCTTGTCGTGAACGGCTCGATCCCGCAATTGCTCTGGATCAAGAAAGTTCGCCAGAACGTGTTGCTGATTTTTGTCATCGCTGTTGCGCTCAACATCGGCATGTGGTTCGAACGTTTCACCATCATCGTCGGTTCGTTGTACCAGGATTTCCTGCCGGCGAACTGGGGCGTGTATTTCCCGACGTGGGTGGACGCGGGCGTTTATCTCGGAACGCTGGGGACGTTCTTCATGCTTTACCTCCTGTTTGTCCGGTTCCTGCCGATGATTCCGGTTTCCGAAGTTAAAGGCGTTTCGCCGGAGGCTGACGTGCATCGTGCGCCGAAAGCCGTGAAGGGAGGCAAAGCGTGAGCGCTGTGGTCGTAAAGAATTACGGTTTGTCGGCTGAATTTGGTTCGGCGGCGGATGTTTTGGATGCGGCGAAAAAAGTACGTGACGCCGGTTACAGCCGCTGGGACGTTTTTTCACCGTTCCCGGTGCATGGGCTGGAAAAAGTCATGGGTCTGGGCAATTCCAAAGTGGGTTTGTTTTCGCTGACTTTCGGTGCAGGCGCATTCCTCGGCACGCTGGGGATGATTTGGTTCATGAACGCTTACGATTATCCGATTCTCATCGGCGGCAAACCGATGTTCAGCATGCCGATGTCGGTAGTGCCTGCGTACATTCTGCTGGTACTGGCCTCGGCGCTGGGGGCTTTTATCGGAATGATCGCGCTGAACCAACTGCCGCGTCATCATCATCCGCTGTTTGCCAAGAAACGTTTTGAATTGGTTTCACGCGACAAATTTTTCCTGGTCATCGGCGCGACCGACCCGAAATTTTCTGAATCAGAAACGCGCAAGCTGTTGACGGACATCGGCGGCGACCACATTGAAATCGTGGAGGACAAATGACGCGCCACCTGATTGCCATATTAGTTTCGGGTGCGCTGATTGGGACAGCGGTGGGCGCGGCGTTGGTCGGCATCGCCGGCTTTCATGGCCGTCTTTCACGCAAGCCGCCCCTGGAAATTTTTGCGGACATGAACCGCCAGCCGAAATTGCGGCCGCAAAAGCCTTTTGAATTTTTGCCAAACGGCGTTAGCTCGCAGTTGGCGCCGCCGGGAACCATTGCGCGCAGCCAGCCGATTGAATCGGCGAGCGGGCCGGTTTATTCGTTTCAGGATTCTCCGGTGAATAGCGGACGAATTAATGGCACGACTAATTTTATTGAGAACAATCCTTTGGCAGTGAATGCCATGTTCCTCGCGCGCGGCCACGAGCGCTTTGATATCTATTGCGCGCCGTGCCACGGGAAACTCGGTGACGGGAACGGCATCACCAAGAAGATCGGTGCCATGCCGGCGGTGGCGAATTTGCATGACCTGAGGATTGTGTCGATGACTGATGGCGAAATTTTCAACACGATTACTCACGGAAAAAACACGATGGGCGCTTATGGGCCTATCATCCCGACGCAAGACCGCTGGGCGATTGTCGCTTATTTGCGGGCGTTGCAGTTGAGTTGGCTCGGCTCGACGAATGATTTGTCCGCGACACAACAGGCCGCGCTGAAATAATGAAAAACGACACAACAGATTTGCCGCCGCCGCTGGATTTGTCCGGTTGGAAGAAAGCGCCTTTTGCTTTGATGGCGCTTGGCGGGATCATTTCCATCGTCGGTTTGTTCCTGAGCCCGAAAGGCCAGTTTGGCGCGGATTTCGGATATTCGTGGCTGGTGGCGTTCATGTTCTTCCTGACGCTGGCGCTTGGCGGATTATTTTTTGCGATCGTGCATCATTTGACGGATGCCGGCTGGTCGGTTGCGACGCGACGTTTTTGTGAGCATATCGGGTCGCTGCTTTTTCCATGGCTGGCGATCCTGTTTATTCCGATCGTTCTTTTGGCGAAACAAATTTATCCCTGGCTGACGCTCAGCACGGCTGGCGATGCCACGTTGAAAGCCAAAATGCCGTTGTTTACGATGGAAGGATTTATCGTCGCCTCGGCGATTTTCTTCGGCATCTGGTGGCTGATGTCCGGACGCATCAATTATTGGTCGTTGCGGCAGGACGTGACGGGCGATGCCCTGTGCACGCGCAAGATGCGTTTTCATTCCGGCTGGGGAATCCTGGCTTTCGCGGCGACGGTGACGGTGGCTCCCATTCTCTGGATGCAATCGCTGCAGTACCAGTGGTCTTCGACGATGTACGGCCTGTACATGTTTGCCACGTGCGGATGGATCGCGCTGGCCACGATCTACGTGATCACGGCCATCCTGCAACGCCAGCGCATTTTGAGCGATGTGTTGCATGACAACCAATTCTATTACCTCGGCGTGCTATTCTTTGCCTTCACGTTACTGGAAGCTTATTTTGAATTTGCGCAGTATTTCGTCATCTGGAACGGCAACGTGCCGGACGAAACGTTCTGGTACCTTATCCGTAATAACGGGTCGTGGTGGTGGGTGACGATGCTTCTGATTTTTGGCCACTTTTTCCTGCCATTCGTTTTATTGCTGCCGGCGAACGTGAAAATGAATTTCAAGGTCATGATCCCGATTTGCCTGTGGGCATGGCTGATGAATTACGCGGACCTGGCGTTCAATATTCTGCCGGCCCGGTACGCCCACGGTTATCCGTGTCACTGGTTGCTGCTGCAACTGGGCTGCTTTATGTTTATGACCGGGTTCCTCGGACAGGCGTTTCTCAAGAAATTCCTCCGTCACCCGCCATATCCGCAGCGCGATCCGCGCATCCTGGAAGCCATGGGCGTGGGACATGCACCGGAAGAATTGCCGGACACAATGCCGAACGGAGGTGGCCGATGAACGAAAACGAAAACAAAAATACGCCTGATGTCAATCGCGCTTCCGGCGCGGCGGTGGCGTTTATCGCCGGTGCTTTGATTTTTCTGGTGCTGATTGTCATCGTGAAACTAACGCTGAAGGTTCCGGCCATTGATGCGAATCGTGCCAAGTTTATTTCTGACAACCTTTACCAGATTCGCACGAATGAAGTTGTTTCGCTTAATAATCCCGGCTGGGTAGATAAAGACCGCGGTGTCGTCCGTTTGCCGATTGATCGGGCGATGCAATTGACGGAATTTTATTGGCAGGACCCGGCGGCTGGGAGAAATGAGCTCATAGCGCGCGCCCAAAAAGCCGCTGCCCCGGCGCCCAAAAAAGCAAATCCCTTTGAATGAACCAGAACGTGAATAACTCTTCCACCGTGGACGCCTCGCTGCGCGTGCCGTTGCTCGCGATTTTTGGCGGAGCGGTGCTGTGGCTGATAGTTGGCCTGGTGCTGGCGATCATGGCCTCGCTGACGTTTCACATGCCGGAGATGTTTGCGAAGTGCCCGTTCCTGACTTACGGGCGTCTTCTGCCGGCGGCGAATGATTTGATCGTTTACGGCTTTGCGATTCCCGCGGCCCTCGGAGTGGTGCTCTGGATTTTTGCGCGCCTGAGTGACAGCGAACTCATTCTCCCGCTGGTGGCAGTTGCGGCGGCGAACATCTGGCACCTGGGTGTGTTCATCGGAACAGTGGCGATTTTGATCGGCTGCGGCACAGGTTTCACGTGGCTGGAATATCCCCGCGCAGCGGCCATTTTGATTTTTGCGGCGTATCTGCTGATTGCGACTTGTGTCGTGGCCACCTTTGGCGCGCGCCGTGACCGCAGCGTGCAACCGGCGCACTGGTTCCTGCTGGCAGGGCTGCTGTGGTTCGCGTGGATTTATTCATCGGCCAATATGTTCCTGCTCGCGTGGACGGTTCGTGGCGTGGCGCAGTCGGTCATTGACTGGTGGTACACGAACAATTTGCTTTTTGTGTGGATGGGGTTGACCGGCCTGGGCATCGCTTTCTATCTGCTGCCGAAGATTGTGGGTCGTCCGCTGCAGAAACAATATTTTGCTCTGTTCGGGTTCTGGACGTTCATCCTGTTTGCCTCCTGGTGCGGCATGCCGCAGACGGCTCCCATCCCGGCGTGGCTGCCGTCGGCGAGCACGGTGGCTTCCGCGCTGCTCATCCTGCCGCTCATCTGTTTCTTTCCCCCATTTGTGAAAACAGTTTGCGGTGCCAACGTCATTTGTAAGGGCGGCCCATTTTGCCAGGTGAGGTTCGGGATGACGGTGTTTCTTTTATCAATCCTCCTGATGATCATCACGGGCTGTCCGCATGTGGGCCGCATGTTAGGGCTGACCTGGTTTGGGCCGGCGCAAGTGTATCTCCTCATTTTTGGCTTTTTTGCCAGTATTATTTGTGGAGGCATTTATGAACTGCTGCCGAGCGTGATGGGTTTTGAGCTGCCATTCCCTCAATTTGTTCGCTGGCAGAATCGGTTTTTTGTGGCGGGTTCCCTTGTTCTGTTCTTATCACTGGCAGTTGCCGGGGTTGTACAAGGGATTAAAATGCACAATCCCAACATTCCTTTTTCAGACGTGATCCAGGCAACTTTAGGGCCTTTACGTTTTGCCGTGGCCGGGCTGCTGTTGTTGCTGCTGGGCAGTTTGATGCTGGCTGCGAATTTTCTTGTGATGACGATTAAATGGCACTTTGCGCTGGTGAAGTGTGTGACCACGGCAGTCACCGCGCCGCTGGAAACCGAAGAGGTGAAATCGTGAAGACTGGTTGCAGCATTTTTATCGCGGCGTTCATCGCCCTGGGCCTTTCCTGGTGCGGGCTGGTGCTTGGACCGGCGGCCCAATTGGGCACGCTGGGACAAACGAACATTCTTAATTCGTCCGAAATTTATCCGATCCAGCGCACGGGCGACGCCACGGTGGGTTTGCAAGTTTATCGCGCTTACGGCTGCGCAGCCTGCCATACGACGCAGGTCGGGCAGGACGGGATGATTTGCGACGTGGTGCTTTCGGGAACAAATCCTCCCGCCGTGAGCGCTTTGCTTTCGTCGTTGACGTTGACCAACCTTACTAAAGAACAGGCGGATGCGGTTTCCGCGCAAATTTCGGCGAAGGGTGGCAAGACCGAGACGCACATCTTTGCTACGGGCGCGGATATTTCGCGCGGGTGGGGAATGCGCCATAGTGTGGCTGAAGATTTTCTTTGGGACAATCCGGTGCAACTGGGCGGCGTTCGCGTGGGTCCTGATTTATCGAACGTGGGCATGCGCTACGATGCCGCTTGGGAATTCAAGCACCTCTACGAGCCGAAATCGGCGGTCAATAACTCGGCGATGCCGTCGTTTAAGTTCCTTTTTGAGAAAGACGGCACACCCACTGAGGATGCCAAAAATCTTGTGGCGTATTTGTTGAGCCTGCGCGCGGACGTGCCGTTGCATGACGCGCCGTTCTCGACCCTTGCGCCAGTTGCCGGGACGAAAAAATAATGAGCAACGATTCAAAAACTGATTTGCCGACGACGCAGGGATCTTCCAGCGAAGGCTCCACTGTGCCGATCTGGATTTTTGCTTTGCTGCTTTTGATCCTGTTTTTCGGAGGTGTTTATTTTGACCGTAACAGCGGCTGGTTTGACGCGCAGGTTTATGCGCCTTACAAGACCGGTGAACAATTGGAAGCGTATCAGCCGGTGTCCGGCGCGGCAGCGATGATGCTGACCGGCCAGAAAGTTTACGGCTCCATTTGCGCCGCGTGCCACGGCGATAACGGCCAGGGCAAACCCGGCCAGGCGCCGCCGCTGGCGGGTTCCGAAGTGGTCAATGACGCAAACTTCAAACGTGTCGCCTCAGTTCCGCAACTTGGTTTGAATGGGCAAGTCCAGGTGGCGGGACAAAGCTGGAACCTGCAAATGGCGCCGATGGGCGCAGCTTTGTCGGACTCGGACTTTGCCGCGGTGCTGACGTACATTCGCGCTTCCTGGGGTAACAAGGCCAGTGATGTTTCGGCCAGTGATGTGAAGGCATTCCGTGCGACGATTGCCGGCAAGCCGGCGGTTAATGGCGAAGAGGGCCTGAAGGCGATTAAGTAATTTCTTCCCGGGATTTGATTTCCGAAATCGCCCAGCGGGCGTGTTCCACGATCAGCGGCTCAGGATCATGGGACGCTTTTTCCAATGCGGGCAACGCCGATTTATCCCCGACATTTCCCAGCGCGATGCAAACATTGCGTAAAAGCCCACGGCGTTTGGTCCTTAAAATAGGCGAGCCGGCAAAGCGCATTTTGAAACTTTTTTCATCGAGCGCAAGCAGATCAATGAGATTGGGTTGATTCAAATCGTTTCGTGCGTGTGACTTCATTAATTTTCCCTCGTGCGCGAATTTGTTCCAGGGGCAAACCGCCAGGCAATCGTCGCAGCCGTAAATGCGATTACCGATGGCCCGACGAAACTCTTCTGGAATCGAGCCTTTGAGTTCGATTGTCAGATAAGAAATGCAACGGCGTGCATCCAATTGGAACGGCGCGGTGATGGCTTCCGTCGGGCAGGCGGTAATGCAACGAGTACATTTTCCACAGTGATTTTTTCCAGATGCATCGGGTTCAAGCTCAAGTGTAGTTAGAATTTCCGAGAGAAAAATCCAGTTGCCGAATTTGCGGCTGATGAGGTTGGTGTGCTTGCCGACAAAGCCGATGCCGGCGCGTTGCGCCAAGTCGCGTTCCAAAATCGGGCCGGTGTCCACGTACCACAGCGAACGCGTTTGAGCGCTGCCGATGTCGTTCACGAATTGCGTTAGTAATTTGAGCCGCTCGCCGAGGATGTCGTGGTAATCATTGAAGCGTGCGTAGCGGGCGACGATTCCATCCTCCCTCTCCCGCTGGGAGAGGGAGTTTGTGTCGAAGTAGCTAGCAGCGAGGCAGATGGCTGTTTTGGCGTCGGAAAGAACTTTCTGAGGTTCGACGCGTTTTTCGGCGTTCCTTTCAATCCAGGCCATTTCGCCGAATTTTTTTTCGCTGACCCAGTCTTGAAATTGCTTGGCGGAGGCCGGCGCACTGGCGGAGGTGAAGCGGCAATCATCGAAGCCCAACTCCACCGCGCGCTGACGGATCTGCTCTTTCATCGGCTGGAGGCCTCAAGCCGATACTGATGAACGACCTGCTGAGCGACTTCACGGAGGGAACGCAACTCGGTGTTCAAAAGAATATCGGCCTGCTTGTAAAAGGGTTCGCGGATGGCCAGCAGCTCGCGGATTTTTTTCTGCGGGTCAGAGTCGTGGAGCAGGGGGCGATGGGTCTGGTTGCGGACGCGTTCCCAGATTTTGGCAGGCGAGGCCCACAGGCAAACGACCAGTGCGTGTGTTTTGAGGCTGGCCAGGTTTTGCGGCGCAACCGGCAGGCCGCCGCCGGCCGAAATGACTGTTTGCGTTTTAGTAGTGAGTTCCTGGACAGTTTTTTCTTCCAGGGCGCGAAAAGCGGGTTCACCGCAGTTTGAAAAAATATCGGCGATGGTTTTACCCGTGGCGGACTGGATCATTTCATCCGTATCAAGGTAATGGAAGTGCAATTGTTCCGCCACGAGCCGGCCCACGGAGGTCTTTCCGGTGCCCATGAAGCCGATGAGCGCGATGTTGACGATGTGGCGGTTATTTTGCACCGGGGGAGTTTGGAAGGAAAAAGCGAAAAAGGGAAAAGGAAAAATACCGGCGCTACCTGTCTTTTGCGGGGTTTTGGCCGTTTCTGTGGCATCCACTCGACATTTTACAATTCCCGCATAAATTGAAATGGTGAAACTGCCGTCGTTCATCCTGGCGTCAGCCTCGCCGCGTCGCTCGGAATTGCTCCGGCAATTGAAGCTGGAGTTTGAAGTGGTTCCCAGTGACGCGCTGGAGGTTTACGACGATCATCTGTCGCCGCAGGAGCTTTGCCAGCTTAATGCGCATCGCAAAGCGCGCGTAGTGTCCAAGAAAATTCCTGACGCGCTGGTCATGGGCGCAGACACGCTGGTCTTTCTCGATCGCAAAATTTTTGGCAAACCAGCCGACCTGACCGAAGCGAAAAAAATGCTGCTGCAACTCCAAGGGAAAACCCACCAGGTCGTGACTGGCGTCAGTTTGATCCACCTGCGTGCGCACAAAGAAAGGGTTTTTGCCGTTAGTACAGACGTGACGTTTCGTTCGCTGAAGCCGGAACAAATTGACGAGTACTTTAAAAAGGTCAACCCGCTCGACAAAGCCGGCGCGTATGCTATCCAAGAGAACGGCGATTTGATTGTTTCGGAAATTTCCGGCTCGTTCAACAATGTGGTGGGACTGCCGCTGGAAAAGCTGCAGCGGGCGCTTGCCGTGTGGAATGATTGAATAAAATTCATTCCCCAATCGCGTCGCGTCGTTCATTATTTCCGCGTGAGCTGGCTTTATCGCAACATCCTCCGCCCGGTTCTTTTTGCCCAGGATTCCGAGCGCGCGCATGATTTCACTCTGAAGGCCCTTTCGCGCATCAGCCAAAGCCCTGCGGCTTGTGGGACTTTAGGGAATTTCTATTCTTCGCCGGAATTGCCGATGGAAGTTTTCGGCCTGAAATTTCCCAATCCCGTTGGCCTCGCCGCGGGTATGGATAAATTTGCGGCCGCTATCCCGGCCTGGGAACAGATTGGTTTTGGCTTCTGTGAATTGGGTGGTGTAACCCGTCTGGCGCAACCTGGCAATCCCTCGCCGCGCATGTTCCGTGCTCCTGCCGCCGGTGCCGTTATTAATCGGATGGGCTTCAACAATCCGGGTGCGGGGGCATTTGCGCAAACGCTTGCAGAATGGAAGAAATCAGGCCGCTGGCCGAAGCATCCCGTGGGAATCAATCTGGGCAAATCGAAAGTGACTCCGCTCGAAAAAGCCGCGGAAGACTATGCCGGGTCGTTCCGCCTTTTGCGTGAGTACGGGGATTTCTTTGTTATCAATGTCAGTTCCCCAAACACCCCGGGATTGCGGCAATTGCAGGACAAAGCGGCGCTGGATGAAATCCTGGCCGTCGTTTGCGAGCTCCAAAAAACTGGCAGTCGCCAGCCGGCCATCCTCGTAAAGATTGCGCCGGATTTGTCCTTTGAAGCGTTGGATGAAATCCTGGAATTAGCCACTGCGCGAAAACTTTCGGGTATTGTTGCGACCAATACGACCATCACGCGCCCGGAAACAGGCGATCCCCACTTGCAGAAAATCTATGCCGAAACCGGCGGGTTGAGCGGCCGGCCGCTCAGGGAACGCAGCACGGAAATCGTCCGCCATATTTTTAAGCAAACCAAAGGCGCATTGCCTATCATTGGCGTGGGTGGAATTTTTAACGCGAATGACGCGTGGGAAAAAATCGCTGCGGGCGCATCGCTGATTCAAATTTATACCGGGATGGTTTACGAAGGCCCGGGGTTACCGAAAAAAATTGTGACCGAGTTCATTCGACGAATGAGAAGTGAAGGGATTAATAATTTCAAAGACGTGATTGGTTTGGAGTCCAAACGTTAGTGTCACGATTCGAGACGATTGCGTTCAAAAAGAATTTTCCGAAAAACTGAAATTTCCTGTTGCACTCGTTTAAAAAATTTGGTTTATGGCTAGGGTTGGTCCGTGTTAGTTCCGTTTTCCTCACCGGAGTTTGCTCGGAGTCTTAACTGTTCACGTTCGGTTTTTAAAATATGAAATACGTTATTCTTTTGTGCGTGATTGTTTTTGTCACAGAGCATTGCTTTGGTGTGACTGAGGGAGATTCGGTTAATACGAATTTACTCAAGGCAGTGAAAGCTTCGCCGACGCCGCCTCCCAAATGGGACGGCACGCTGACGCTGGGGCTGAGTGCGACGGCTGGCAACGTCAACAGCATATTGGCTGCCGGCAAAGTAGCCGCGCAAAAGAAGACGGCGCGTGACCAAATCAATCTGGGCGCGGATGGAACCTACGGTGATGTGAATTCTACCAAGAGCGCTGATAGCGCCCATGGTTTCGGCCAGTTCAATCATTTATTCATTGATGATACCTGGTACGCCTACGGTCGGTCGGAAGCCTGGCATGATGCTCTGGCGAACCTTGGCTATCGCTTCACGAGCGGCGGTGGCGCGGGCTATTATTTCATCAAGGACAAGAAGACCACTTTGTCTGCCGAAACCGGCCCGGCGCTCCAAGTCGAGCAATTGGACGACGAATATCACAACTATCCCACGGCGCGGGTCGCGCAGAATTTCGAGCGCAAGATTGATGATCACGCGCGGGTTTGGGAAAATGTGGAAGTGATTCCTCCGCTCACGGCGCCAAATGCTTTTATTATCAATGCAGAAATTGGCATGGAAACACCCCTGACGCACACGCTCAGCCTCCAGACTTATTTGCAGGACAATTTTGCGAACCAACCCGCGCCGGGGTACAAGGACAATGACCTTAAAATCATCAGTGGCGTGGTTTTTAAATTCTAAGCAATAGCATTGCTATTGCTTTGCCATTACTGGTGGGTGAGTTTAAAAACGAGCACGAAGAGGAGGATGACCGCTGACCAGATCAGGACCATCCGGATGTAAGGCATTTTGCCGAGGTTGGTCAGGGTGGTAAGCGGGCCGAGGTCAAAAGGACGCGGGGTCATTTTTGAAAGCTGGAAGTCGGGGCCGGCGCGCAGGTAACTTTCCCGCATGGCGCTCACAAATTCTTCCGGCCAGGGACCGGGACGCAGGAACTGATCCTGCCATTTACCGGGCATGTCCGCGAGCAACAGCGCAAGACGGCCCTTGGTGGAGAGTGTGCGGTCGCGGCTTTCGGAAGGAATTTGCAGCACGTCAGCAAACCATTCGTGGACGAGGCGATCCATTTCTTCCACGGCTAATTGGTTGGCTGTGGTGTCCGACTCGTTCGATGCGCGATTCATGGCGCGATCCAGCACGCGCAACACCAGTTGTCCGAGCAATGTCTTGTTGCGGATGCGAAGGGCGTAGAAATAGTTTTCCACCTTGGCGTAAGCGGCGTTCCACTCATTGAGGGGACGCCCCGCCAAAAAACCGGCTTCACCCACCAGCGGTCCGGAAATTGAACTTTGCGGACCTGGCAAACTTTGGCTTACGGCCGGGTCCATTGATAACTCCAGGTTTCAGTCAGCACCCTGTTAGTTTGCTGCAGGGTGCACCAGAGGTCAATGGGTGCATTTCCGGGCTTGGGTTGCATTTTCAAAGTGACCCGCCAGGTCTTTTGGTAGGGATTCCAAACCACCTGGTTGGCAACGATTTGCGCATTGGTGCTGCAGGTAACGACCGCCACTGGAGGGTTGGTAGGCGAAATCTGGCTCAATTTGGGGCCGGCAAAATCAATGAAAATTTGCCGGGCATCGGAATCCGGGGCAACCAATCCGATGCGCGTGGCGACCACTTTGTTGTCGGGAGAAAACTTCCGGTCCGTCTCGCGCGTCCAATAGAGCGTATAGGCGAAATTATAAGGTTGGAGAGGAGGGGGCACTGTTTTGGGGCTCCAGAAAGCCACGGCATTATCAAAGCCTTCCCACGGTCCATTCAGCTCCACGAGATGCACGTCGCCATTGTCCCAGTTGGTTCCGCGCGGTTCAACCCAAACACTCGGCTCGTTTTGGAAAGGAGTGAAGAGGTCCTGATACGAATCAAAATCACGTTCCCGCTGCATGAGGCCAAAACCGCGAACATTGGCTGCCGGGAAAATTTGATGGCGCAGGTTAGCGGGGTTATCGAGCGGTTGCCAAATCGTCTGGCCGTCGGCCATTTTCATCATGAGGCCGTCGGCGTCGTGAACTTCCGACCGATAATCATCGAACTTGTGTTCGGAGTTCTTGCCGAACCAAAACATGCTGGTCAGTGGGGCCAAGCCGATGGTTTTGATGGGGGGTGCGTTAAGATTGGCCTGGAGAATCCGGTTCGGTTGCCGGAAATACAATACTCCCTTCACATCTACGGTGGTAGTTTCGCCCGGGCTAATCTTAAATTCATAGGCGCCGACACAACTGACGGAGTCCAGAATGGCATAAAGCGTCAGGCTTTTTGCATCTTTATCCGGTTTGCCGAACCACCAGTCGGTAAAGAGAGGAAATTCTTCCGGACGATCCGACTCGCCGCAATCCAGGGCCAGGCCGCGCGCGGATTGGCCGTAGGTCTGGCCTTTGCCGAGCAGCCGGAAATAGCTGGCGCCGAGAATCGCGCCCAGTTCGTCCAGCTCGTTTGTTTTATTCAGCGGATAAAAAATGCGAAAGCCCGCATAGCCGGTGTTGCGGGGAATTTGGTTTTGGATTTTTAGATTGCCGTAATTAAAAAAATCCTGCACGAACGGGATGGGCTGCGTGTAGGTGTCGGTGAATTCGTTCACATGGATGGGTTCCTGGTAGAGGTAACCCGGATGAAAAAAGCCGATGCGAAAGGGGAGGTCGTCCTCGGTCCAGAGCGCTTTCTCCGGACGAAAACGGATTTCGCGGTACTGGTCGTAATTCAAGTCTTTCAGGACCTTGGGCAGGTCCGCGCGAGGTGAGCGGAAGGGTTGCTGGGCACGGGCCAAGGCCTTTTTGGCCACATAATCCAAATTGACCACGGCCGCTTCAGGAGCAGCAAATGTTCTGGATACCAGCCCTATGGCAAAGATTAAAATGAGACAACCTCGGTACATTTCTCTAAATAGGAGAACGCAAAATGGCGAAAATTCAATTAAAAACTGATAACTCGCTAAATATCAGGACTTTTTGTAGAGCGTGTTAATTCCGATGATGCACGAAAATCGGCTTAGTTGTTGGGATCGACGATAAGGATGTCGATGCCCGGCGCGTGGTGCATGAAGAAATCGAGAACGTTTGGGCGTGTAAATTGCCACCAGCGCCGCTCACTGGTGCCGATGACGACGAGGTTGACGTCGTTTTTGCGGCAATAATCGAGCAGCGCCTGGCAAACATCCTGGCTTTCCACAACAGTGACGCTGCCGCCGAGCTCGGTGGCCAGTTGGACGTTTTGCATGAATTTGCGTTGCACGTCAGACGGAATCTTATTGGGGTCTTCGCTTTCACGGCGGACATAGACGGCCATCCATTCGCGATTCAACCGCCCGGCCAGCCGCGATGCCGTGCGCAGCAGCTTGGACGTCGTATCGGGATTGGTGGTGAAAAAGACGGCGATTTTTTCACTCACATCCGTGTGGGATTTACCGAGACGGGGGCGGCGGTCCAGCGCGGCAGCGGTCTCGCGCAGGGCGAGTTCGCGCAAGGTATTCAGATTATTTTCCGTGAAAAAGTTTTCCAGGGCGGCGGTGGCGCGGTCGGCGGGATAGATTTTCCCGGTGCGCAGGCGTTCGCGCAATTCCTCGGCGGTTAAATCGACGTTCACGATCTGGTCGGCTTCCAGGACGAACCGGTCCGGCACGCGTTCGCGCACGTCCACGCCCGTCGCGCGGAGGACGGTATCATGCAGGCTCTCCATGTGCTGGATGTTCATCGCGGTAATGACATTGATGCCCGCCAGCAGCAAATCGTGTACTTCCAGATAACGCTTGGGATATTGCGAGCCTTCGACGTTGGAGAAGGGGAGTTCGTCAATGATGCACACTGTGGGGTAACGCTTGAAAATTCCGTCAACGTCCAGTGTCTCGACCATGGTATTGCCGTGCTGGACTTGTTTGCGGGGAAGCACTTCCAGGCCTTCCAACATGGCCACGGTGTCCTTGCGTCCATGGGTTTCCACCCAGCCGACGGCGACGTCCACACCCGCTTTTTTGAGGCGATGGCCTTCCTCGAGCATGGCGTAGGTTTTGCCGACACCGGCGGCGTGGCCGAGATAGATCTTCAATTTGCCCAGCCGGCTTTTCTCGATGAGACGGAGAAAGTCTTCGGGTTTTAAGCGTTCGACCGGCATTGGGACCGATTCAGCCATGCGAAATAATGTGAATACAAAAACAAAAAGGAAAAGGGAAAAAGTAAAACATGGCTTGATTTTCAGGCGGGTATCAGCAATTTGGCGGGAGCGCCATGCTTACAGGCATTCAAGGTTCGTCCGATTTTTTACTCGCATCTTTGCCGTCGGGCTTTGGAGTTGGAATGGCCATCGTATTCGGATGCGCTTTTCTATGGCTTGTATTTTGTCTTTTGGATTCAAAATACGCAGGGAGCTGGGGTTCCTTTGCAAAAGTTTATCCAGCCCAAGATAGGCCCGATGGCAATTCATACTTTGTTCTGGATTGTCGATTTGCCAAAGCCTCCCGTGGGATGAAAGGCGCCCGGGTGGTTTTTACTGGTAGCGGCATCTATTTTTATATGACGTTTTTTAGCCGACCAGGCCATCCACCGTTTCTTCTTCCCTGGGACAGCATCAAGTCAGTTAGCAGGGAATATGGATTTCTGGGGGATTATTACCGGATATATATCCAAAATGCTGCGGGAGAAATGCGAGCAGATTTGCCATTAAAAGCAGAGCAGGATCTATCAAGGTATCACCATCTAAAACCCCAGCCTGAAAATCAACTTCAACACCCCACCACTGCACATACTATTCAAGGCATCCCCTCAAAAATTGGCGGGGTTTTACTTCTGGCGGTTGTGATTTACTGGCTGGGTTACAGCCTCAATAATGATGACCTTGTATTGCCAGGCAAACATAGTGCTGCTCACTTTCATGGTTTGGCAGCATGGATAGAGGCAGGGGCGGTTCTGTGTTTTGCTATTCTTGGAGCTGGATTTTTAATCATTCCAGCATATCGCGGTTATCGGCGCAGTTTGCTCTATGCGGCATGGGCTCTCTTTTTCATTGGGCTTGTGGTCGGCATTTGGCGGCATGGCAAATAGCGCGCAAAGCCGTGTCATTTCATTCTTCCGTTTGACTTTGACGCTCAGCCTGTTCTCGCGTAAGGTATTTGTTCCATTAATGCCATGATTGGTCTAATTAAAAAGGTTTTTGGTTCGAAGAACGACCGCGAGATTAAAAAGCTCCGGCCGGTGGTACAGAAGATCAATGAGATCGAGGTCGGCCTGCAAAAGCTGTCCGACGATCAATTGCGCGCGAAAACCGTCGCGTGGAAGGAAGAACTTTCCAAGATTGAGGACAACGACGAGCTGGCCAAACGGCTGGACGAGATTTTGCCGGAGGCATTTGCCGTGGTGAAAAACGCCTGTCGCCGCCTGGTGGGCCAGGAAGTCATTGTTCGTGAGCATCCCATCAAATGGGAGATGGTTCCGTTCGATGTTCAGCTCATCGGCGGTATCGGATTGCACAATGGGAGAATCGCTGAAATGGCCACCGGCGAAGGAAAGACGCTGGTCGCCACGCTGCCGGTTTATCTCAACGCCCTGACAGGCCGGGGCGTACACGTGGTGACGGTGAATGATTACCTGGCCACGCGCGACTCGGAATGGATGGGCGCGATTTATAAATTTTTGGGCCTGACGGTGGGTTGCATCGTGAACAACCAGCCGCCGCAGCTTCGGCGCGAGCAATATGCCTGCGATATCACCTACGGCACGAACTCGGAGTTTGGTTTCGATTATCTGCGCGACAACGGCATGGCTACCCGCAAGGAAGAGCAAGTGCAGCGCGGCCATTACTTCGCGATCGTGGACGAAGTGGACTCCATCCTGATTGATGAAGCGCGCACGCCACTGATTATTTCCGGCCCGGCGATGGTGACTTACGACGAGCAATACGCGCAATGGAAGCCGACGGTGGAATCGCTGGTACGTGCGCAACAGCAATTGTGCAATCGCTTTTTGCGCGAGGCAGAAGATTTGGTTAAAAAGCTGAACCCCACCGACGGTTCGAATGTGATGAATGCGACGGAGACGGAGCACATGCTGGGATTGCTTTTGTTCCGCGTCAAAACGGGCCAGCCGAGGTCCGAAGCATTGCTGAAAATTTTGGAAGACCCGGAGAACATACGCCTGATGAACCAGGCTGAACTCGAGTTGCACCGGGACCAGAAGAAAGTGCAGTTGTACAAGGAAAAGGAAGAGTTGCTCTTCGCGATTGACGAAAAAAGCAACGAAGCTGATATGACCGAAAAAGGCCGCGCGCTGATTAGCCCGCAGGACCCGGACGCATTTGTGCTGCCCGATTTGCCGACGCAGTTGCATGAAGTGGATTTGCGCACGGACGGCGATGCGCGCGCGCGCCTCGAACAAAAGAGCAAGTTGCAATCGGATTACCAGGCCAAGGCGCAGAAGATGCACGCGATTTCCCAATTGCTCCGGGCTTACAGCCTGTACCAGTTGGATGTCCAATACATCGTTGAGGAAGGCAAAGTCGTCATCGTGGACGAACATACGGGCCGCAAGATGCCCGGACGGCGCTGGAGCGATGGTTTGCACCAGGCGGTTGAAGCCAAGGAAGGCGTGCAAATCGAACGCGAGACGCAAACCCTGGCGACGATCACCATCCAAAATTATTTCCGCCTTTATCTAAAGCTGGCGGGTATGACCGGCACGGCGGAAACTGAAGCCTCGGAATTTTTTGACATCTACAAACTCGGTGTGCAAACGGTGCCGACGAACCGGCCGAACATCCGCAAAGACATTAACGATTCAGTGTACAAAACGCGCCGCGAAAAGTTCGGTGCAGTGGTCCAGGAAATCAAGCAGATCCATGGACAGGGGAGGCCCATCTTGGTCGGCACAGTTTCCGTGGATGCGAGTGAAATGCTCTCGCGGATGCTCAAACGGGAAGGGGTCGTCCACTCCGTGTTGAATGCCAAATATCACCAGCAGGAAGCGGAAATTGTTTCGCGCGCCGGCCAGCGCGCGGCGGTGACTATCGCCACGAACATGGCAGGCCGCGGCACGGACATTAAATTAGGCTTGGGAGTTTCCGAATTAGGTGGCTTGCACGTGCTGGGCACGGAACGCCACGAATCGCGCCGCATTGACCGGCAGTTGCGCGGACGCTGCTCACGCCAGGGCGACCCGGGTTCGTCGCACTTTTTCATTTCGCTGGAAGACGATTTGATGCGGTTGTTCGGCTCCGATCGCATTGTGAAATTGATGGAAAAAATGGGATTGGAAGAAGGCCAGGAGCTGTCGCATCCGCTTTTGAACCGTTCCATCCAGCAGGCGCAAACGCGCGTGGAACAGCATCATTTTCAGCAACGCAAGCGCACGCTCGAGTACGACGACGTGATGAACAAGCAGCGCGAGGTCATCTACGGTTTCCGCAACGAGATTATTTCCAGCGACAACGTGCGCGACCGGCTGATGGATATCATCGAGGAAGTCGTGGTTTCCAAGGTGGAGGAATTTACTTCGGCCAATGAAGAGCCGGCCGAATGGCGCGTGCGGCAGTTGGCCGACTGGGTGAATTTGAATTTCCCGCTGGGGCTTTCGGAAGCGGACATCCTGAAAGCGGCGGATTCGGGCAAGGAAAAGCCCGTGTCCGGTTCGCTGTTTGGCAACATGAACGAAGCGCAGTTTGCCGTTGCCAATTTTATTTCCGATAAAATCCGCGAAGCGTACGAGCTGAAGATCAGTTTTGAAGAGCCGGACAAGCTCGCTGTGGTGGAACGCATCACGATTTTGTCGGCGATTGATCGCTCATGGCAGGAGCATCTTTATGAGATGGATAGCCTTCGCCAAAGCATTTACCTGCGCCAGCTTGGCCAGCGCGATCCGCTGATCGAATACAAAGTCGAAGCGTTCAAGATGTTTGATGAACTGATGGTGAACGTGAAGACGGAAATCTGTCACAACGTTTTCCGCAGCGCGTCTTCCATGATGGCGTTCCAAAATTTCATGCGGAACCTGCCGCGGCAAACGACGGCGACGCACCAGGTCCCGCCGCCCGGCAGCAATGGCGCTCCCGCGCAGCCAGCTCCCGGCGCGCAACGCAACGCCAGTGATGTCGTTAGCGAAGCGGCCGCCGCGCAAGCCAAGGCCAAGCCGGTCCGCACCGGCCCGAAAGTGGGACGCAACGACCCGTGCACTTGCGGCAGCGGCAAGAAATATAAGAACTGCTGCGGCGTTTAATGGAGTCCGCAGCCTCTCCCTATCGCGGCCGGCTGGCGCCGACTCCGACAGGGTATTCGCACCTCGGCCACGCACGAACTTTTTGGACTGCCTCCGAACGCGCTAAAAAAAGCGGCGGCATTCTCATCTTAAGAAACGACGATTTGGATCGCGCCCGCTGCAAGCCGGAATTTCTCCGCGCCATGTTGGAGGACTTAAAGTGGTTTGGCTTCAATTGGTCGGAAGGCCCGGACATTGGCGGTCCGTTTGCTCCCTACAATCAAAGCGAACGATTTTCTCTTTACCGCGATGCATTGGAGAAATTGCGCGCTAGGAATTTAATCTATCCCTGCGACTGCTCGCGCCGTGATATTCAATCCGCGCCTCGCGCTCCGCATGCCGCCGACGATGAAGAATCGATTTATCCCGGGACGTGTCGCAATAAAACCAAAATAGAAGGCGCGAAATTCTCATGGCGCTTTCGTGTTCCTGATGGCGAAGCAGTAACGTTCACCGACGGAAATCTGGGCGAGCAAAAATTTATCGCCGGGAAGGATTTCGGCGATTTCGTAGTTTGGCGCAATGATGATGTTCCCGCATATCAATTGGCCTGTGTGGTTGACGATGCCGCGATGCGGATTACGGAGGTGGTTCGCGGTGAAGATTTGCTTCTTTCCACCGCACGGCAGCTTTTGCTTTATCGTGCGCTGGGTTTAAAAGCCCCGGATTTCTTTCATTGTCCCCTGATGTTGGATGGAAGTGGACAGCGCCTCGCAAAACGGAATGATGCCTTGAGTTTGCGCAGTTTGCATGAGAAGGGAACCAAGCCGGAAGAACTGCGGAAAGGGTGGTAATGTCCAAAGTTCTGGCATTTGACATATAAGAAGCACCTCGTTTAGATTGTTTAAATGGAAGCCATATTGCCATTGGATAAAATGACGGTCGCCGAAAAGCTGAGAGCGATGGAAGCGATTTGGGCTGATCTTAGCCGAGATGAATCGCAGATAGAATCGCCCGAATGGCATGGTATGGTATTGCGGGAACGCGACGCAAAAATCAAATCAGGTGAAGAGAAGTTCATTGACTGGGAAACAGCGAAAGAGCAGTTGCGCAAAAAGTTGACATGAAAATTGTCATCTTGCCGTCAGCGCGTGATGACTTGGCAGATGGTTTCCAGTTTTATGAGAATCAAGTGGAGGGGTTAGGCATCTATTTTTTGGAATCGCTTTTCTCGGATATTGATTCGCTGCTTTTGTATGCTGGTATTCATCGAAAAGTCTTTGGCAAACATCGCCTTCTCTCAAAAAGATTTCCGTATGCCATTTACTACACCAGGGAAGCAAATACGGTTTTTATTAAGGCTGTTTTAGATTGCCGTAGAAATCCTGGTCTTCATCGCCGGAAATTGAAGGAATAAGCTTAATTTCAGGCCCAATTCCTTATCAAAAATAACCCTTGCAGGATTCCCTCGTTGCTTTATATTGCAAATGATTTGCAATTACGATGAGTGCGAATACGGTATCTGTTTTATTTCAAATTTTTCTGGCGTTCGGTATTGCGCTGGCGGGCGGCGCATTGAGCGCCACGTTTGCCAGTACCCACAAACGGTTGTGCGCCTTCATCAGCCTCGGCGCGGGGACGCTTCTGGGCGTGGCTGTTTGCGGTATCAGCCCGGAATGCTGGGGTGATTTGCATTGGTGGTTTTTGCCAGCGGCGGCTTCGGGCTACCTCCTTTTCGCCATCATCACCAAGTATATCTATCACGTCTGCCCGGCGTGTGCGGCGAGCCATTTTGATGAAGCCACGACGCATCGCCTCTCGGAATTTGCCACCGCGATGATGATTGCGCTGGCGATTCACTGTACTGTGGATGGTTTGGCTCTTGCGGCGGGCCTCGATGAAAGTGAGCCGGTAAAATTATCCATTACCCTGGCTATATGCGTACATAAATTCCCCGAGGGCCTCGCGTTAGGCGCATTGTTATTGGGCGGCGGCGTTTTGCGTTCCAGGATGCTCTGGCTGGTGGCAGCGGTGGAAGCGATGACGATTGTGGGTGGATTGGTTGGCTGGTTTGGCATCCAAAGCGTTCCCCATGAGTGGCTTCGGTTGACGCTCGCGCTTATGCTGGCCAATGCCTGCGGCGGGTTTTTGTACCTTGCGATTCATGCCGTGCTCGGTGAGATCCTCAAGCATCACAAAGCACTGGTCCTGGGAAATTTTTCTGCGGGTTTTGGCATCATAGCCGCTCTTATCCTTTACTTTCATTTGAAAGCATGAAATTGCCGATCCAACTCAGTCGCCGCACGCGGAGCCGCTTGCACCGCGCGACAGGGTTGGTGGCTCTCTTCGCCTGGCTCTTCATGTCTTCAGCGGAGTTCTGCACGCCGCTGCACGAGTGGCTGCACGGCGGCGCGATTCCCGATGATGACGATTGCCCCGTCTTGGCCATTGCCCAGGGGCACGTAGATGCTGCCACGGTTATCGAAGTCCCGCCGCTGATGCCCGTCCTCCTGGAGGAAATCACTCCGCGCGTGGAGGCTATCGTTTTTGTTTCCTCGGATAAAATTCTTCCCAACGACCGGGCACCACCCGCGTCCTGCGTTTAATCCCCAGTTCAGGTTCTAAAATTCCGACGGTCGACGTGTGCCTACGCACATTCCCTATTTGGGTGTGGCCACGCGCAGGCTAAGGATTCCAAAGAAAACTAAATTAACCGTATGCGTTACAACCATGTATCGCAAACACGGGTCCTTAAAGGCCCGTGGAGTGAAGAGTTTTAACTAAATTTAAACGAGAATTATGAAAAGATTTACAGCGCAGAAAAAATGGAAAGATAGAAAGTGCAGGAAAGTTTATTGGGCGGTGATTTCGTCCGTCGCATTGTCTTGCGGCGGAGTAGCGATGGCACAAACCAACGGCACGCCGGGACTGGTCCCGCTGACGCCGATGGAGACATATGTGCCACCGACGACTAACGCACCCACTGTTAACATACCAACCAATACACCGCCATCGCTCGGTTCGACCAACGTGGCGAACCTGGGCAATGTCACTGTCGTCGGGCAATTGAACCAGGCGCGCAGCCAGATTTTGCCAAATTTGGGTGCAACGGCTTACACCCACACGGCAGACCAAATCGTCGCGCAGGCCCAGGGCGATAACGCGCCGTTGAACCAGGTGATCTTGCGGTCACCGGGCGTAGTGCAGGATTCCGCCGTGAACGGCGATTTGCACGTGCGCGGCGAGCACGCGAATTTGCAGTATCGCATCAACGGCGTGCTTCTGCCGGAAGGCATCGCGGGAGGGTTCGGATTGGAATTGGACCCGCGTTTTATCGAATCCATGCAACTCATCACCGGCTCCCTGCCGGCGCAGTATGGATTTCGCACGGCGGGCGTCGTTGATATCCAGACCAAGACCGGCGCGTTTCAAAACGGCGGTGACGTAGGGGTGTATGGCGGCAGTTTTAACACCTTCAATCCGACGTTTGAATATGGCGACACTGCCGGTGCATGGGATTATTTCGTGAACGGGAGTTTTGACCAAAATGATCTCGGCCTGGAAAATCCGACGGCCAGCGCCAGTGCCATCCATGATCAAACTGATCAATACAAATCGTTCGTTTACGCTTCCCGTCTCTTGAGCGATACGAGTCGTGTGACCCTGATGGGCAGCGCGTCTTATAGCAGTTATCAAATTCCCAATACGCCCGGGTTGCCGGCAGGTGTCGCACCAGACGGGACAACGGAATGGGCTAGTGCCATGACTAATACGCCGAACCTCAACTCTTCGGAACTCAATGAAAACCAGATTCAGCAAAATTACTACGCGGTGGCCGCCTATCAGCAATCGGTGGGGGACTTGAATTATCAGGCCGCCGTGTACGGACGGGTAAGCGGCGTGCACTTCACGCCGGACCCGAACGGCGACCTCGTCTTCAACGGCGTGGCCAGTGAGGTGGACCGCAACATGTATTCCGGCGGATTCCAGTTCGATAGCAGTTATCAATTGGGTGACAAGCATACGATTCGCGCCGGTGCGACGTTGCTCTACCAGTACCTGACCGATGATAGCGCGACGACTGTGTTTGATATGGCTGGTGACACGCCCATATTTGGATCACAGCATACCATCGTTCAAAACAGCACTCCTTACGCGCTGTTTGCGGGTGTGTATGTCCAGGATGAATGGAAAATCCTGTCTAACCTCACACTCAACTACGGTGCCCGTTTCGATGAGTATTATGCGAGCTTCGACAAGGAGAACCAGCCGAGTCCCCGCATTAACCTGATCTATCAGCCGACGGATTCAACGACGATGCATGTCGGTTATTCGCGTTACTTCACGCCACCGCCGTTGGAAAGCGTGCCGCAAGGCGACATCACCGTTTTTAACGGGACGTCCAATCAATCCGCTTCGCCTAACAACGATCCGGTGAAAGCGGAACGCGCGAATTATTTTGACGTGGGCATCTCGCAAAACATCACCAAGCACCTGGTATGTGGCGTGGATGGCTATTACAAGTACGCCCAACAACAACTCGACGACGGGTTGTTTGGCCAATCGCAAATCCTCTCTGCCTTTAACTACGCCCGGGGTCAGGTTTACGGCATTGAAGCCACCAGCTCATACAACGTGGGTGGGTTTTCTGCGTACGGGAACTTTGCGTGGTCGGTTGCCAAGGGTGAAGATTGGACGTCGTCACAGTTCCTGTTTGATCCGGCGAGTTTGGCGTATGTCCAGAATCACTGGATCTATCTCGACCACGATCAACAGTTCACCGGGACGGCCGGTGTGTCCTATACGTTGAGAGAATCGCAGCACTATAGTTCGCTGTTCTATTTGGACGCGGTTTATGGCAGCGGTTTGCGGCAGGACGGAGGCGGAAGCATCGGTGGGAGCATCGATCCGACCGCGCCGATTCCTAACGGCTCGACCGTGCCGCAATACTGCACCGTCAACCTCGGCGTCGAAGAGGACATTAAAATCCCCCATGACCGGACACTGAAGGCGCGCATGGATATTGTGAACATCGCGGACAGAAGTTATCAGCTCCGCAGTGGCAGCGGCATTGGTGTCAATGCTCCGCAATACGGCATGCGCCGTGGCTTCTTCGGCTCACTCACCCTCGTGTTCTAGAACCAATCATCACATGGATGCAAATCGAACATCTCCGCATTACGAATTGAAAAGCGACCTCGCCCGTTACTCGCTGCCTGCGGCGGACGGTGACGGGAATTTAAAGCTCGCGTGGGTCAATTCGGTTTGCATCCTTTTTTTGCTCATCGGCATTGCCGGTGCACGGCGCGGAATCATTGCCATCAAGCCTGTGCCGCCGATTCGTGAGGTTGTTCCTATCGTGGTCATGCCGCAAACCTTACCGCCGCCAACGGTGGTTCAGCAAAAGCAAGTGCAACCGCAGGATCGCACTGAACAACCACGTGTTGTCGTCGCCTTGCCCACTGCGCCGAACATCAACTTCTCCGTGCCGACCATCGGGACGCTTGCTTCGTCTGGTGCGCTGGCCACGGCGCCGCCATTGAATCCTCTTGCGCCTTCAACGCAGATTGGTTCCATCGGCAATACCGGCACCGGCGGCGATCGTCCGCAACCGCCTTATCCGCAGCTCGCCATGCAAAGCGGGGAGCAGGGGACGATTGTGCTTTTGCTCGGCAGCGACGCGGCGGGCAATGTCATTTCGGTGACGGTCAAGGAGTCCAGCGGCTTTCCGTATCTCGACCAGGCGACTGTTGAATACATCAAGAACCATTGGCATTTGCCCACCAACACGGGCGCCCGTCTTTTCCAAACCAGTATCACTTACAAACTGCAGTTTTAACCTCAACCAAAACCAAACTATGATCGCAAATATTGTCCTGCAATTCTTCCTGAACGGCGGCCCCGTCATGTGGCCGATACTTATCAGCGCACTCGTGGCCGTCGCTGTCGTCGGCGAGCGCGCTTTCTGGTGGCTGCGTGAAAGCTCCAAGCGCGACCCAAGAAAGCTCGAGCAAATTCTCGCCGCGCTGGAAAATAGCGACACCGCCGCTGCGAAGAACCTCGCCGCTGGTTCGGAAGACCCAGTGATTCGCGTGATTCATCACGGCCTCGCCCACGTCGGTCACGCTCACGGTTCATTGCTAGGCGCTCTCCAACTTGCTGCGGGAATTGAGTTGAAACGGGCGGGCCGTTTCCTGATGGTGATGGATACGCTCGTCACGCTTGCGCCGTTGCTCGGATTGCTCGGTACGGTGACCGGCCTGATGGGTGCGTTTCTGCACATCGGTAGCGCGGAACTGTCCGTCTCCGGCGTCACCGGCGGCATCGGCCAGGCGCTCATCGCCACCGCTTGCGGTCTGGGCATCGCCATTTTTTCGCTGATTCCCTTCAATTATTTCAGCGCCAAGGTCGCGCAACTCCAGTTCGATTTGGAAACCGCGGCGACCAACGTTGAAGTCATGGTTGGTGGCGGCGTGAAAACGGGCGACACGGTTCATTTGCGCAAACCTGAACCGCCGCACCAGGCCACGAGCCATTAAAAATCGCGCGCCATGAAAATTCCATCGCCCATTCCCAAGCGCCGATCGCGGATCATGATCATTCCACTCATTGATATCATGTTCTTCCTGCTCGCATCGTTCATGATGGTCAGTTTGCAGATGAACCAGACGCTCAACATCAAAGTCCATCTGCCCGAAGCGACGCAGGCGCAGCAGGATTACAAGCCGAACATGGTCAACATTGCCGTAGATAAGGCCGGCGCTGTGTGGCTGGAGAAGAAAGAAGTCTCGCTGGCTGAGCTCGGCCTGACGCTGAGCAACCGTTTCTACATGGACACCAATCTGCCGGTCTATATCAGCGGCGACCGCGACGCGTTGCATGGGGACATGGTGAAAGTTTATCAAACCGTGCGCGCCGCAGGCGTCCAGAACGTCGCGTTTATCACCGACACCAAGCAAAATTCCACGCCATGAAAATCCGTACACCTGTTGCCGACAAAAAGTCGCGGCTGGAAATCATCCCGCTGATCGACATCATGTTTTTCCTGCTCGCGTCATTCATGATGGTGAGCCTGCAGATGCAAATCGTGCGCACACTCAAGGCGAATTTGCCCACCGCCACGCTCGCCACCTCGACTAAGAAGCCGGACATCGTGAATTTGAGCGTCGCCAAAGACGGCCAAGTTTCGGTGGATGACAAAGCCATGGCGCTTCCGGAATTGTTTTCCATGCTGACCAATCGTTACGACCTGAATACCAATTTGCCTGTTTATATCACCGGCGCGCAGGACGCGACGCACGGTTCAGTGATGTTTGTCCTCGATTTCGTCAAACGCGCGGGCATCCAGCACGTCGCGATCGCCGTCAACGCCAACCCCGACTCTACTCACCCATGAAAAATTTCCAACAAAACCTCCTCATCATTCTCGCGCTCGGACTTTGCGGCTTGTGCGCGTGGCAATGGTACGAACAAACCGTCCAACGCAACGAAATCCAGACGCAGAACGGGATGCTTTATGAGCGCAATGCGTCCATCCAGGGTTACACCAATTCCATCACGACCCTGAATTCCAAAATTGCCGACATGGATATGCGCATCACCGAACTCAAAGCGAACGTGGCATCCAATGAACAGACGATGGTTTCGCAAAAGGCGCAGATCACGCAGTTGCAGTTTGATAATGAGACGTGCACCAATGAAATTGCGCAATACAAGGTGGCGGTGGATACGTTGGAAGCGAAGCTCAAGGACGCTTATGCGGGGATTGATAAACAAAATGAAACGATTACGAACCTGGTTTCACAGCGGGCGGATCTGGTGGAAAAGTATGACAGCCTTGCGACGAACCGAAATGACATTGTGCTGAAGTACAATGCGCTCGTGAAGCAGGTGGAGAGTGAGCAGAAATAGGGTGGAGACAAAAGGCATATCGCGGGAAAGTCCTTACACTCCTTACATTGTTGATAATCAACGACTAAAGTCCTTACACAACTCCTTACATTTTTTGGAAAGTCCTTACATCATTGATGGTCAATGACTTAAGTCCTTACATTTGTTGTCGATCCTTTTAAAATCAACCACCGCGATGTAATGTGTGACAAGCGGCATTTGAAATTTTTCCTTTAGAGGTGTTGCCAGATTTTGCGAAGACTACATCCCATGATTACTTCAAACTCTCGCTCGCTCTCATTGGGCAGATCCTGGATATTTGGGTTCATGGCCTCGAGGCTGAACCGAGCAAAACCTTGTGGCCAATCATAAAGGAGATCGGCCAAACTGTGCATACTGCCACAGCATGGCAATGCTGCCGCCTTCAAAGGAAAATCCTGTTCCGCTTCTTGGGACACCCAATCGCTCCACCAGTCAATTCCCAGTTCTTGCCGACAATCAGGGCAGTTGATTTTTTCCAAGTTGGTGCCGCAATCAATCAAACGAGGGCGTTCGCTTAACTCGATTTTGATTTCGTCAGCGTCTGGAGCGATTCTCTTTAATAATGCGATGGCTCTTTCCTGTGCGTTCTTCGATGGTACGTATTCGGGAGACTTTGGGGTTAAGATGAGCCAAGTGTCGGACATACTAGCTATTAAGCCGCTATTTTGAGGTCTTTGTCGTGGTTTAACAATGGGTCTTAAAACAATTTCTGCTGGCTTCCTGCGCTGGCCTTTATCCCCAGTTTTTTGTATCCGAGTTCCGTCGCGACGCGGCCCTGGGGCGTGCGGTTTAGGAAGCCTTCCATAATGAGGTACGGCTCGTAAACTTCCTCGATGGTATCCGGTTCTTCGCCCACGGCGACGGCGAGGGAGTTGACGCCGACGGGGCCGCCGCCGAATTTCACGATGATGGTTTCCAGGATGCGCTTGTCCATTTCGTCGAGGCCGTTTTGGTCAATTTCCAGCATGGCGAGGGCTTTGTCGGCGACGGAGGCGGTGATTTTGCCATCATGCCGGACTTCAGCATAATCGCGGACGCGGCGGAGGAGATTATTGGCGATGCGCGGTGTGCCGCGGCTGCGGCGGGCGATTTCGTGCGCGCCGGCTTTTTCAATTTCCACGTTCAGGAGATTGGCGGAGCGCAGGATGATGCTTTCCAAATCTTCGGCGACGTAATAATCCAGGCGCTCGCGCACGGCAAAGCGAGTGAGGAGGGGGGCGCTGAGGAGACCGCTACGCGTGGTCGCGCCGATGAGGGTGAAGCGTGGCAGGTTCAGGCGCACGCTGCGGGCGTTCGGGCCCTGGTCAATGATGATGTCCAGCTTGAAGTCCTCCATCGCGGGATACAGATATTCCTCGATGGTCTTTTGCAGGCGATGAATCTCGTCAATGAACAGCACGTCGCCTTCTTCGAGATTGGTGAGCAAGCCCGCAAGATCGCCAGCTTTTTCAATGGTCGGGCCGCTGGTGCTTTTGAGATTTGCGCCCATGGATTTGGCCAGGATGTTGGCCAGCGTGGTTTTGCCGAGGCCGGGCGGGCCGTTTAACAGGATATGGTCGAGCGGCTCTTTGCGTTTTTTGGCGGCGGCGACGGAGATTTCGAGGCGTTCTTTGACTTTAGGCTGGCCGGTGAATTCGGAAAAGAGCGACGGACGCAACGTGATTTCCAGTGCGGCGTCCGGGTTATTTAAATTAGTAACTGCGCGTTCGGGCATTACTTGAGGATGGGAAAAGGGAAGGGCAGCGGCAAGGCGAATTGGGTGCGGGATGATGACAGATTTTGACGCGCTCGGGCTTGGGGCCCTCGCGAGCCCTTCGGGATCGAGTTGTTATTTCTGATGCGATACCCAGGGTAGGCCGCTGTGCGGTCAACCCCGGGCTAATATCTTGAACCCCGTTGGGGTTTTTAGTTAGCGCCTGCGGCGCAGATATTGGTTTTTTATACGCTCGTGGACGCTCGCTCCAACAAATTAGCTTTGGATGTTTTTTTGCTCGCCCTCACCCCGGCCCTTTCCCCCAGGAGCACACGCGTGTGGCGGGGAATGGCAGGGCCGATGGTTTGCGTAATTATCCTCAATGCCGTCCGCCGCCGCCGAAGTGCCCACCACCGCTTCCTCCTCCGCCGCCGAAGTGGAATCCTCCGCCGCCACCGCTGCTACCTCCGCCAAAATGGAATCCACCGCCACCGCTACTGCTACTTCCGCCAAAGTGGATCACGCCGCCACCACCTATGCTGCCGCCGCCGCTATGGAAACTTCCTCCGCCACTGGAGTGAAATCCGCCGCTACTACCGCCAAAGTGAATGACGCCTCCGCTGGAACTGCTGCCACTCCAGCTTCCACCGCCATGCCATCCACTGCTGCCAGATGAAGTGTTACCTCCGTGCCAGCTACCGCTGGTTGTTGTTCCTGAGTGCCAGGCATTGCCACCCCAACTTCCTCCGTGCGAGCCACTGTTCCAGTTGTTCCCGCCAGAATGCCAAGCGGTGTTGCCATGCCATCCACCGCCCCAACTGCTTCCGCCGTGCCAGCCGTTGACGCTATGCCAGCCATTGTTCCAGCTGGCACATCCATGCCAGCCGCCGCTGTTGCAACATCCCCAATTCCAACATCCGCCGTACCAGCACCAGCCCCACGTAATGCCCACCGGCCACCACCAACTATAATTGTAAGCCGGATAATAATAAGTCGGCGTGTTATTCACGTAGATCACCTGCGGCTGGATTTGGGTTTGGTCTGTCGTTGTGGCCGTGGCGTCCGAGGAATTTACGTCGGGTGGTGGCGGTGGGGTCATGTCCGGTGTTTGAGCATCGGTGGCATTCAGGGTCATGTTTGCCGGTGTATTTGCCGCGCTGGCGTTCGCCCTGGATTGCGAGAGCATGGAGGAAAGAACCGCGTCCGAAACGCCTTGTTGCCGCAGATAGATGATCTGGCTGGCGTTCAGGCCGTAACTATTTCCTGAGTTATTGATATAAGCGATGACGGTATCGTCGCTGATTTTTGCCTGTTCCAATTTCAGGACTTCCGCTGCGGCGGGGGCGAGCGGCGTAGCATTTGGCGGTGCATCCTGAGCTCCCGCGCGCCAGGCCCACAGGGCAAACGCTCCTGCTGCCATCACCAGCATCGTTTTCCTGACATTTCGCGCTTTCATAATACGCAACAGTTAAATTTTTTAGTGAGGTAGCGGCCTCTGCCACATCCCTTCATTAATATATACGGTATCTGGGAAGAAATCTTGCAGGGAATTTTCCATTGGAAATCATTGATTACAATGGTTTTAACAATAAAGATACCAGATCTCGCTTTTTAAAAGTGCCATTGGCAGCGAGTGCTCAACCACATAAAGAATTTGCCGGCAACGAACACGACCGCCAAAAAGAATAGAATCAGGAAAAGGAAAAACACGGGCCAGAACCACCAAACTCCTATTGGCAATTCATCGATGGCTTTCATCAGCACAGCCATGCGTTTGTCCTCGGGGGCATCGTTGACCCGGCGGCGAATTGTTGCAGGGTCACGTTTGAGCAATTGCGCATCGGCTTCAGCCACGTTAAGCAGTCGCTCGCAGCTCCAGGTCTCACCCGTTGGATCCATGTCGTAGCCTTTCTTGCCCGGTTGTTTGACGAGGCGATATTCGCGGCCCGTCACATCGATCACACGATCTTCCGGCCTCCACTCCTGAATCGGTTCCCCATCGTTACTGCCGAGCACCTCTAAAAGACATTCTTTATCCTCGAAGACATTGAGCTTTCGTTTGGAGCCGGGCGCGTAGCTGGCGTAACCGTGAGGATAGCTCGCGCCTTTTGATCCGCCAATGGTGGGCATGGTTTCAATGAAACAACTTCCCGCGACCAATCAAGCTTTTTTCCGGACGCGACGCCGGACATGATGCCGCGATTGCCGTTGAATGAATATCCGTTGCAGGATGCGTTACGACTCAAACACAAAATTGAAGTGTCCGTCATTTCCTGGCCGGCGGCACCAAAGCGCGTCGTTCGTATTTCGGCGCAGTTGTATAATTCAATGCCACATTATGAGCGGCTGACGGGGGCGTTGAGGCAGGAATTGAAACATAGCTAAGTGGGTTGCTTGAATATGTGGACAAGGTTGCTAAGATGAGGCTGGTATGAGCGAACCAACCACTAAAAAATCAGTGACACGCACTGGCCAATGTTTTTGCGGCGCGGTAAAATATACCGTGACCGGCGATCCCATCAATGTGCGCGCGTGTCATTGCAAGGATTGCCAGCGGCTGACGGGATCGGCCTTTTTTGCGCGCGCGCTTTTTCCCAAGGCCCAGGTGACCATTACCGGCCAGGTGGCTGAATTTCCCTCGAACGACGACGTGATCCGCAAGTTTTGTCCGCGCTGCGGCAGCCAGCTTTTCGTTGACCGCAAGAGCCGGCCGGATGCGATTTCCATCTCGCTGGGATCTTTTGATAATTTGGACGGCATCCTGGTGCCGGAACACATCTGGGTTTCGGACAAGCAGGCGTGGTATTCCATCCCCGCGGGAACCAAGCAGCATCGCCAGACGCCTTAAGAGCCTAAGTCGCAAAATCCACGTTTGGCACATCGCGCACGGACGGCGGCACGCTGAAGAAATCGCCTTCCGGTTTGAAGCCGAACATATTCGCGATGAAATTGCTGGGGAATGTTTCGCACTTGTTGCGATAATCCCGCACGTTGCCATTGTAAAAACGCCGTGCCGCCTGGATGCGGTCTTCGGTGTTCACCAATTCCGTTTGGAGTTGGAGAAAATTCTGGTTCGCCTTGAGTTGCGGATAATTTTCCACGACGACCAGCAGTTGTTTTAGCGCATCTACGAGTTGCACTTCATCGCGCGATTGATCCGCCACGGCGCCGTTGTTGGCTGCGCAGCGATTCCGCAACTCCGTGACGCGTTCCAGAGTCTCGCGTTCGTGCGTGGCATAACCTTTCACCGTGGAGACGAGGTTCGGTATCAGGTCGTAGCGGCGCTTGAGTTCCACATCCACGTCGCTCCACGAGACGCGGATGTAATTGCGCAGGCTGACCAGTTCGTTGTACTGCACCAGCACATAAAGCAGGGGCAGGACAATGGCGCCAATAACGACGATGAGTATGGCAATCATTTGTTGGTAAAAAGATACTGTGGCAATAGGGAACGAATTTGCGCCAGCCGTTGCAAGTTGAATTCGATCCGATCAACAGACATCTGCGGCGTGAATGCCAACAAAATCACCGGCCCCTGGATCTCCACGTCCAAATCGCGATTGGCCAGGAGAAATTCCATCATTTGCGGATTACACACATCGTAAGCGAATTTTTTGTCCGCACTAACGACGCGAAAGGCTTTGGAAAATTCCGCGGATTCAAATTTGATGTCACGTTCATCGAGCGCCGCATCCATTCTGGATAAAAAAGTATCAGATCTTTCTGGTCGCATGATTATTTTTGGAAAGCAAGATTCCTTCGCGATGAGCATGAACATGGTGCAAAAATGGTGCTCAACATCTTTGCTGGTGCCACCTATTTGATAGTGGTAATCGAAAATGAACAAAGGTTGATCCTGATAGGTGCCTTTAAGGATATTGAAGGCGTAACGATTTTCTCCCTGAGACAGCCGGCTGAGAAAACCCCAGCCCATCGCGAATCCTTCGTCACGTTTTGCATTGAAATCGTCAAATCCCAGTTTCGTGGCCAGCATCTCCAAATCAAGAACGCGGTAATCCACCCGCTCATCGCGCTTTCTGGTCGCGGCAAAAAAGCCGGCGCCAAGAATGAAGGCAACAACCAACATGCATTCAATCAAGTTGATTTGACCGTCATGCGCGTTCATGCGTTTTGGGTGAAGAGGTATTGCGGCAGGCGCGAGCGGATTTCCGTCAACCGCTGCAAATTGGGTTCAAAGGCTTCCAAAGAAATGCGACCGCTGAAGACGAGCGCAATCACTTCGTTTTCGATCTCAATGCTTAGGTCCCGGTTTGCGAGCAGATATTCCATCATCTGCGTGTTGCAAACGTCGTAAGCAAATTTTTTGTCCGGCGAACGCACGCAAAACGTTTTGGAAAACTCCGCTGACTCAAACTTGATAGCCTCATAACCAAAGACTTCGGCGATTTTGGTGAAAAGCCCTTCGCGCCGAATCGTTAGTTGAGGAAACACGGTTGGCATCATGACAATAAAAAAAGAAAACCAATGGTCTTGCGTATGGCTTCCTTTATCGTCGTGGGTGACGGTCTCATAGTGGTAATCGAATGCCAGCACCTGGTTTCCTTGATAGGTTCCCGAAAGAACATTCGTCGCGTAACGGTTTTGGCCCTGGTTCAGTTCTTTCAGGAAATTAAAACGGTCACTGATGCTGTAATCGTGTCCCGGGTCAAAGTTGAGGTTCAATCGCTGTGCCAGTTCAAACAATCCTTCCTTGCGCTTCTGAGCCTCAATCGCATTGTAAATAAAGGCGATGATAGCGAAGATAACAAACGCCGCGATGACCAGAGGCATCATGCGGCCATCCTAAAGGAGGCTCACAAGGCAGGCTATTATAATTTCCGGCGTTTTTTGGACGAGCTATTTAAGCGTCGCTTTGCCGCTGATAATCACGCCCTGGTTGGTTCCATTGCCCATATTGATATTACCGGTCCCGGTCAGTGTGGCGGTTCCACCCTTGGCCGTGATAGCGAGTATCATGAGCCCGCGAATTTCAATCGCATTTTGATGATCGGCGTCAAAGGCGTGAGGATCGTCCAGGTCATCGTAATCGTAAGGATTGTCGTGGATGTAGAGCAGGGCGGGTTCGGTATCTTTTTCTGAGCCGGTTCCCTTGGCTAGATTGATATTACGGCTGAGGACATAATTCATGTCATGACCGTCCTGGTTGGCAAAACCCAGGTCGCCCAGGTAGGCATCCTGCGTGTCGAGCTCTATGAAACTATAATAAGTGTTGTTGGTGCCAAAGCCGCTCAGCAGGTAATGATAACCACTTTTGTTGGCCACGAAGAAATAGCCGTTCACTTTGCCGTCGGAATGGTAAGGATCGTAGGCGATATATCCATCGGACGGCAGTTTGGCCGCCATGCCGTTGGTCAGTTTGGCCGCGGCGGCGGTGATGATTTTGTAAGCGACCTTATTGTTTACTGATTCGCTCGTGACGGTCGCCACCAGGGAAGTGCCATTCGTGGTGCTGGATTTGTTAAATTGGGCCGTGCAAGTCAGGTTCAGCACCGGAAGAGTATCGGCCGCCCGAGCCTGGACCATGGCGATCACCAAAACTGCCATCAATACGGATAGTTTTTTCATGTTGGTTTTAATCAATCGAAAATGTTGGCAACTGTCAATGGCAGACCGTGACATTGCATGATGTATGGGTCTTTGACAGACTTATTAGATGCCGGGGGCATCGCTCATATGACAAAACTTTCACCACAAGACGATGCTTTGCTTTTCAAGACAGCAGATGAAGTGTTTAGCAATGTTTATCGCGATGCGCCTATTTCTCATCTGTCGGCGGCCCGCCAGGTTTTCATCAGGGTTTATGTTGGGCAGGGAATTATTGATAACGGCAGTTTACCTTACTTTTTTGGGAGCGATTTTCCGGATGTGGCGGATTATTCAGTTTTTTCTGACGCCTATCGCGCAATCGGAGCGAATGATGTGGCAGATCATCTGGATGCAGCCGTGGCGATGTTTCCATTTCCGTTGCCACATTTGGATTTGGAGGCACGAAAGAGGTATCTCCAGGAACATTGTGTTGATTACGCGGATGAGATGTCCAAATTGGGGGATCTTATCATCGGTCAAAGTGACCGGGTATTTACGCTCCTGGCAGATTACATTCGAAAACATCCGGAAGATTTCCCGCCCGGGTAATACCGGAATATTGGAGCGGCTTACGACATTTATCACTACAACGTTCGCTTGAAGAGCAGGGTGGCCAGGCTCATCGCTATGGCGGTGAAACAAAAGAGGAACAGCAGGTCGCCGCTAATGGCCGCGAGCCCGGTATTTTTCAGGACGAGTTGTTTGAACCCGTGCACGGCGTAGGTAAACGGATCAATAACGGTTATGACTTTCATCCATTGCGGAAAGGATTGCGTGGGATAGACCGCGCCGCTGGGGAAATAGAGCACGGTGTTGAGCATCCCGAAAATCGCGCGCGGCACGAGCGGATCATTCACGCGCACCATGATCAAAAACATCATGCTGATGAGGGCCAGCGCGGTGGCGACGACGAGGATAAACATTTTTGCGATGCGTATCGGATTCAACGGATCGGGGATTCCCGCGATGATGGAGCCGACGGTGATGAGGACGATGCCTGCGATAATGGCTTTGAGGGCGCCGGACAGGGTGAAGCCGAGAATGAGTTCGAATTTCCGGATGGGCGTGACGAGGTAGCCTTCGTGCAGGCCGCGCGCCTTGTCATCAATGTAAATGATGCCGCCGCCAATCATCGCCGAAATAAAAATAGCCAGGACGATGACACCCGGCAGCAAAAATTGGATGTAGGGCACGTAAGGATAAACTTCCACGATGTCCAGGGTGGCGGTCGCGGTCATGCGCGGCTCAACGGGCCTGGCATTGTAGGCGGGCAGCAGCGCCGAGAGATTGGCGGAAAGCGCGGACGCGGCAAATTGGTCCGTGTTGTCCTCGATGAGAGCGATGTGCGGATTGGCACCGGCGAGGACTTTGCGCGAAAAATCCGGGGGAATTTCCATGACGCCGCTGATTATCCCATTTCGTAAATCCTGAATGGCCGTTGCTTTGTCGCTATAATAAATCGGCGTAAACGTTTTCGCGTTGACGGAGACGGCCTGGAACATTTCGTGCAATTTGATAGCGGGAACCTGGTGGTCCTGGTCCACGACACCGACCTTCAGATTTTTGATGACTCCACCGAAGGCATACCCCAGCACGACCAATTGCACCAGCGGCATGACCATGGAGATGAGAATGAGCGCAAAGCTGCGCCGGAAGCGGCGCAAATCGCGTTCAATAATGGCCCAGACTCTATGCATCTATAATCCTCCCCCTCCGCGTTTCATCATGTAAGGACTTTCCGCGGCAGATGGCGCTTGTAAAGCGTCGCGTAATTGATGGCCCGTGTAATACACAAAAACATCGTCGAGCGTGGTGCTTTGCACGGAGAGGGAGGCGATTGCGACGTTTTTATCGCGGGCAGTTTCCAGCAGTTCCACGGTCGTCTTCGGACCGTTGTTGCTGGAGATGCGAAAGACATTTTCATGGCTTTTCACATCGGCTACTTCCGGCAGGACACGCAAAGTCTCAATCCAATTTTCCGGCGCGCCGTTAAAACTGACTTCCAAAATATTTTTGCCCGGGATCGAGGCCTTTAATTTGAGCGGTGAATCCAGCGCAGCGAGTTTTCCATGGTCAATGATGGCGATGCGATCGCACAACTTGTCCGCTTCGTCCATGTAATGCGTGGTGACGATGATGGTCAAATCGCGCTCACGTTTAAGGCGGGCGAGCATTTCCCAAACGGAGACGCGGGAAACCGGATCGAGACCGGTGGTAGGCTCATCCAAAAAAAAGATTTTCGGCTGGTGCACCAGGCCGCGGGCAATCTCCAGGCGGCGGCGCATGCCACCGGAAAACATTTTGATGGGCTTGTCCGCCCATTGGGTTAAATCCACATCCTCCAGCAGTTTAGGAATGTTTTTTTTACGCTGTTCTCGCGAGATGCCGTAGAGCTTGGAAAAAATCGTCAGGTTTTCCAGCGCGGTCAGTTCGAGGTCGCTGGTCATGGCCTGTGGAATCACGCCGATAGACTGGCGCACTTCATTGGGCTGGCGAACGATATCGAAATTATTGATGCGCGCCGTGCCGGAAGTGGGCGGCACGAGCGTGGTCATCATGCGAATCAAAGTGGATTTGCCTGCGCCGTTGGGACCGAGCAACCCGAAAATTTCGCCGTGCCCGACGGAAAAGCTCAGGCCGTCCACGGCCACGAAATCGCCGAAACGTTTCGTTATATTTTCAACCTCGACGTCGAACATGAAATTATGTGATTGGTTTTTTATGCCAAAAAATTAAAGAAGACAGCATCGCGCTAACAGCAACGGATGCAGCGATAAACAACCACCACAAAATCCATAATTTGGGAACACTCCAGCCTTCTTTAATGCTATCTGGCATATCCATGGAATCACTTGGGTCAATTTTGGCAACAGAAATATAGTTGCCGTGAATCCAATCTCCTGGTCGTAAAAAATCAAGGAGGCCTGGATCAGTACAGTTATATAATCTTCCGGGAAAAGATTCGTCCCATACCATTGTGCAAATAAATATGCATCCTAATAACAAAACGAAAAAACCGATGTTTCTCCCGGTTTTTTGCGCCATTTCCAAATGACGCCTTTTCATCACCCAAATTGGCAGCCAACCGAGAAGACAAATAAATCCGATCGGTAAAAGTAAAAAAAAGAGAAGCTGGGCGCTATGAGAGATATCTCCTGGTAACAATTTTTCCATAGCCCAGTCTTGTGCGTTCAAAAACCAAAAAGAAAGCCAAAGGACAAAAGCAAACCAAAAGCTGTAAACGATGATGTTGCGCGCCATTTTCATTTTAACGGCACATCCACGTAAGCCGTCATACCCACAGCGAGTGCGCGGTCGGAATTATCGCAACGCAGGCGGATCTCAAATGTCTTGATGTCGCGCTTGGTGCGGCTGACGTCGCGTTGCGTGGCGTAATCAGCATCGATACTGCGATAAAAAACGGTTCCTTCGCGCGTGGCGCCGGAGGGCAGGCGTACCTGAAATTTGTCACCGAGACGAATCCGGTCAATATAGGTTTCTTCCACATCCGCACGCACCCAAAGATCATCTTCATTGATGAGCGTCACAATCGCCTGGCCGGGAGTGACTACTTCGCCTTGCAAAGCGGCGCGGGTGTCCACGATGCCGTTGGTCGGCGCAACAATTTTGGTATAATTGAGATAGACTTTGGCCTTCTCGCTTTGCGCGGCAGCGGCCTGGATTTGTTTCTCAGCGGCGTCTACGCGCGCTTTGGCGGAATCATAAGCAGTCCGGGCGGTATCAAAACTTTGGATGGATTCGACGTCGTTCGTGTAAAGATGCCGGATGCGCTCGAAATTCAGCCGGGCATTTTCCAGGTCGGCCTTGGCCATGGTGAGGGAGGCGGTGGACTGCTGCTCACTGCTCGCATAAAAATCCACGTCCGCACGCCACTGCTCCGGCTGGATGCGCGCGAGCAACTGGCCATTCGTCACGGTGTCGCCTTCGGCGACATAAAGTTGCTCGATGCGTCCCTCGATTTCCGGGCTGACAATGACCTCGTCCGTCGTCACAACGCCGGTGAGAACAATCTCGTGCGGCGGTCGGGTTTCGATGGCGTAAAAGGCAATCGCCACCACGATGATAATGATAAGAACGACAAACCTTCTACCTTTCATTTATGAGGATGTGAATTTTCGGAAAAACAAGTCAAGCCGCAAGCGCAGGCGTTGGATTCACCAGCTCGCGGTTCGTTGATGTTAAGTTTCAGATTTTTTTTCCGGATCATTCGGCCAGCCGCCGCAATGCTGGCGCACTTGTTCCCGTTGTTCGGGCGTCATGGACTCCCAATGTTCCATTATTTTATGGCGCCAGGGCGGGCCAAAATGTCCTCCACGTTTGAATGGAAAGCCGCCGAACAAAATTCGCGCCAACACGAGAATCCCCAGCGCCTGCCAGTAAGTGATGGTTTTTACGCCCAGCACATCCACCAGGACATTGTTCCACAATTCATAAACGGCGAGTGAAAACACGGCCAGGAAGGCAATGATGAACACAGGAATCAAAAAACGAAATTTGCAGCATGGATTTTTCATAAAATTAAAATGACAATGAGTTATTCAAAAAATTCTTCGCGAAACCGTTCAAATTTTTGGCGCAAATGCAGCACGGCATAGCGTTTGCGTGAGTGCAGTGTGTTGATGTTTTCGCCCGTGCGTTGGGAAATCTCCTCGAACGACAGCCCATCGAGTTCGTGCCACACAAATACCTCGCGTTGCTCCTGCGGCATGTCCGCCAGCGCCGCGCGCAATTGTTTCCAAAACATATTTCGCAGGTATTCGCTCTCAGGGGTTTTTTCGTCATGCAGGAAGAAATCGGCCCAGCCAAATTCTTCGTCCTGCAGGCCCATCTCCGCGGCCAGGGCATCCAGCGAGGCCATCTGCGGCTTGCGATACTTATCAATGATTCGGTTTCGCGCGACGGTATAAAGCCATGCCCAAATCTGCTCGACCGGGCCGTCCTCTAGCGTGGAAATCAGTTTCTGCCAAACGTCCTGCAAAATATCTTCGGCATCGGCGTCGTTGGCCACGCGGGCGCGAATAAATCGTCTCAGTTGCCGCCCCGTCTGGCTGGCAATTT